>Ga0049081_10000265_pt1 | contig 20826 bp, 21 predicted proteins | sample GreLakmeER78MSRF_FD_66717 | JGI IMG/M metagenome (GOLD analysis project Ga0049081, IMG submission 66717) | Freshwater lentic microbial communities from great Laurentian Lakes, MI, USA - Great Lakes metaG ER78MSRF | ecosystem: Environmental > Aquatic > Freshwater > Lake | place: Great Lakes...
TCCGGCCCGGCGATGGTCTCGTGGCCGCCTTCGACGCGGACGCGAAGGGCGATTCACTGGCGGGTGTGGTGGGCTCGTGGTTCGCGGCGTCTCAGCGGGGCGTCACGGTACCCCTGCGCCGCGGCGATGGGGTCGTGACCGAGCGGCGTATCTGGTTGTATCGGATCGCACGCGACGTGCCGAGGCGGCCGTGAATTCAGCGCTCTCGATGCCGATGCTGCTCGCCGTCGCCGGTGGCGGGGCGATCGGCTCCGTCGCGCGCTATGTCGTTGGCGTTGTGATGTTGCGCTCGAGCAGCGGATTTCCGCTCTCGACGCTACTGATCAACGTGGCGGGCAGCTTTTTCATCGGACTGTTCGCGCGCCTGTTCGATGCGCCAGACCACCATCAGGTGCTACGGGTGGCACTGACGGTGGGCATCTGTGGTGGCTTCACAACGTTCTCCGCGTTCAGCGCCGAAACGGTCACGATGTTGCAGCAGGGCAAGGTCGGGCGCGCTGCACTGTACGTGATGGTGAGTCTCGTGGCCGGCATGCTGGCCACATTCGCCGGACTCATGGTTGGTCGCGACACGCGGGCTCTGTGACGTTGGTGAAGAGCAGGTAAAATCGGCTGCTATCCGTTCCTCTCCGTACGCGTTCCACTCTCCGCGTTTCATCCGACGTACACACGCTTACGCACAACAGCTCACATGACTGCTCCCACGATTCCCGCCGATCTCGCCGCTTGGTGCAGCGCCAACGATGCACGCGCCCAGGACGAACTGTTCGCCTTCCTGCGCATCCCCAGCGTCAGTGCGCGTTCCGAGCACAAGGCTGATTGCGCCACGGCCGCGCAGTTCGTGGCGGATGCGCTCACGCGGATCGGACTGACGACAACCATCGAGCCCACGCCCGGGCATCCCATCGTGGTCGGGGAGTGGCGCGGCGCCGGCCCCGATGCGCCCACGTTGTTGGTGTACGGCCACTACGACGTGCAACCGGCCGAACCCCTCGAGCTGTGGACCTCCCCGGCGTTCGAGCCTACCGTGCGCGACGGGCGCATCTACGCGCGCGGATCGGTGGATGACAAGGGACAGTTGTATCTGCACATCAAGGCGCTCGAGGCGCATCTCGCCGTGCGTGGCACGTTGCCGGTGAACGTGATCGTGCTGGCCGAAGGCGAGGAGGAAGTCGGGAGCGAGAACCTCGAGCAGTTCCTCGAGCGCGAGAAAGTTCGGCTGGCCTGTGATGCCGTCGTGATCTCCGACTCCACCATGTTTGCACCAGGCATTCCCAGCATTTTGTCTTCACTGCGTGGGATGGCGTATCTCGAGATCACCGTGCGCGGGGCCAACGGCGATCTCCACTCCGGCATGTACGGTGGGGCCGTGGTCAATCCGGCCATGGCACTCGCGCGCATCCTCGCCAGCATGCATGACGCCAACGGGCGCATCGCCATTCCCGGCTTCTACGATGATGTGCGACCCTTCCCCGATGCCGTGCTGGCGCAGATGCGTGACCTGCCATTCAGCGACGAGCAGCTCATGCACGAGGTGGGCGTTGCCGCCCTTGGCGGGGAGCCCGGATACACCACGCTCGAGCGGCTCTGGACGCGCCCGACCTGTGAAGTGAACGGCATGCTCAGTGGGTACACCGGTGAGGGAGCCAAGACCGTCCTGCCGGCGGTCTCCATGGCGAAAGTCAGCTTCCGGCTCGTGCCCGATCAGCACCCCGATGTCATCACCGCGCTGGTGCGTGCCCATGTCGAGCGCGTCGCGCCGGCGGGCGTCACCGTTACCGTCGAGAATCACCACGGCGGACGCCCGTGGCGCGCCGATCTCAAGGGACCGATCATCGAGGCCGGCAAGCGCGCACTCGAAGCCGCCTTCGGGCGGGCGCCGGTGATTACCGGCGAAGGCGGGAGCATTCCCGTGGTCGGCGACTTCGAGCGTATCCTCGGCGCGCCCGTACTGCTCATGGGCTTTGGATTGCCCGGGGAAAACGCCCACGCCCCCAACGAATGGATCAGCGTTGAGAACTTCCTGGGTGGCATTCGCGCCGCCGCCACGCTCCTCGACGAGTACCGGGCGGCGGTGCGTTAAGGCAAGGCCACGTGGCGGACCCCGTGACGTTTACAGGCCGTCGAGCAGGGAATCGTTGTTCGTGGTAGCCGCGATGCGCTTGATGAGCCACTCCATGCCCGCTTGCGGCGGGAGCTGGTGCAACCCGCGACGCAACAGGTGCACCTTCTCCAGCTGATCGGGGCGATAGAGCTTTTCTTCGCGGCGCGTGCCGCTGGTGCCGATGTCGAACGCCGGGAAAATGCGACGGTCGGCGAGCGAGCGATCCAGCTTGATCTCGCAGTTGCCGGTGCCCTTGAACTCTTCGAAGATGACGTCATCCATGCGCGAACCGGTTTCGACCAGCGCGGTGGAGATGATCGTGAGCGATCCGCCGCCATGCTGCGGTGCAATCATGCGCGCCGATCCGAAGAACGCCTTCGGCTTCTGCATGGCATTGCTGTCGAGACCACCGGACATCGTACGGCCGGTGCCACGTTCCACCGTGTTGTAGGCGCGGGCCAGACGCGTGATCGAGTCGAGCACGATCACCACATCCTTGCCCTGTTCCACCAAGCGGCGGGCGCGTTCGAGCGTCATTTCGGCCACTTCCACGTGCCGTTTGGGCGGCATGTCGAAGCTGGACGCCACGACCTCACCGTAGCCCCACGTGATCATCTCGCTCACTTCTTCCGGCCGTTCGTCGACCAGGAGCACGAGCAGGGCGGCTTCGGGGTGGTTAATCGCCACGCCCTCCACGATCGCCTGCAGGAGCGTGGTCTTACCGGCACGGGCCGGGGCCACGATGAGGGCGCGCTGGCCGTAGCCGATGGGCGCAATCAGATCGATCGCGCGACGCGTGAGTTCGGGGCCGGTCTTGGCGGGTCGTCCCGTTTCCAGGGTCAGCTTCCGGTCGGGATAGCTGGCCGTGAGGGTATTGAAATCGGCACGCTTTTCGAGCACGACGGGCGAACCGTCGTTGAGCTGCTGCACTTCGATGATGACGTGACGACCGCGCGAATCGCGACCGAACGTAGCGTCGAGCTTGTCGCTCCGACGGAGCTGATGCAGGCGCACCAACGCCGCCGGCACGAACGGATCGGTCGGGTCGGGCAGGTAGCTGTTGATGGCGCGACGCACGAAGCCACCATCACGCGACGGATCGAACCAACCCGTCATCGTGCCGTCTACCACCGCCGGCGTGGACGGCACGGACGGCGCACGCTCGACGGCGCCCTCGGCACCCGACGCAGGACGGCCGTCCCCGCCGGCCCCTCCGCGACGGAACCGATTGCGTCCGCGGCGTCCGTTGCGACGGAGGGATGCATCACCACCACGATCCGGACCGTTCCGGTCGCCGCGGTCTCCGCCACGATCCGGTCCGCGGTCGGGTCGATTCTGCGGTGCCGCCTGTCCGCCGACCTGGGCACCGTTGCCACCGTCGGTACGGTCGCCGCGCGGTCCGCGGTCGCCACGCTCGTTGCGATGACGTCCACGGTCGCGCGGACGCCCACCGCGGTCGGGGCGGTCCGGCCGCTCGGGCCGATCACCAAACGGACGATCAGGGCGCGGCTCGGGACGTTCCGTGCTGCCGGCGGGCGGATTGGCCGGCCGGTCGAAGGCGCGATCGTATCGATCCGCGCTGTCCAGACGAGGACGCTCCGCGGCCGGATCGAAGAAGGCGGGAGGGGCCATCGGCTCCGCGCGGGGCGCGGAACGCGACGTATGCCGAGGCTCAGGGCGTGATTCGGCGAGGGGGGCGGGCGGAGCCGGAGGGGCGTCTCGCTCGATGCTGGCCGGGGCGTCGGCGGCCGCGTTGGCCGCTGGACGACGCGGGGGCCGACCACGGCGCGGGCGGGGCGCCTCGTCGGGCGCTCCAGACGTCGGCGGCGGTGGCGCGGCATCCCTCGGCGCGGGCGCCGACGGTGCATCGAGATACGGATTGTCGTCACCACCGGCATCGGGGGACGGCGTGCCGCTGGTGCGGCTGCGGCGAATGGGGCGTTTGCGTTCGGTCATTCGAAAACTGCGAGTGGTACAGTGGGCTCCGTTCCGATCTGAAAGGGAGCGCGACGCCACAGCAGGCATGAAGACATGCAACGCTATGGGCCAAATGTTCGATGCCTGTGTCGGGCTCGAGATGCGCGAAGAGCGCGGATATTGCGGGTCGCTTTGGACGGGTAGAGTCGTGCCGTCACACTTTGCGGAAGAGCCGTACTTGCCTTCCGGTACCGCGGGGTCATGGACCCGGGAGCAGCCAGCCGTTGTCGGTGGGCTCGTCACGCGCACTTCGGAAAGCGTCGCGTGACACTAGGAGTATTACGATCCTTCCCCAATCGCGCAACCCACGAATCGTGTCCGTGACCTGACCAGATCACGGGACCTGTCTACTTTTCGACCATGATCGCTCCTCTTCTTGACCTCCCGGCTGCCCTTGCTGACGCGGTGGGCGCCTACGAAGCCTCCGGAAACGTCGGTGCGCTCATGGAGCGCCTGCATACGCTCCGCGCCACCGTCACACCGGATGCCCTAGTCGCGGCCGCTGAGCCCTGGCTGCACATGCCTGAAGTCGCCGGCCCCTTGTATGAGCGGGTGGTGGACGAACAGCCCACCAACGCCCGCGCGCTCGTCATTCTGGCCAACGCCTACTGGCTCTCCGGGCGCGGTCCCGAGGTCGTCGGCGAATTGGCGAGTCGCGCCCTCGCGTCTGACCCGCAGAATCGCGGCGCCTGGCACATGTGGGCGCTGACGGAATCGAATCAGCGCGATCGCACGATCCGCTGGCTGCAGGTGACCCAACGCTTCCCCGACGATCAGCTGGCCAAGGCCGCGCTCGCCGACAACGCGAGCTCGCTCGCTGCCGCTGAGCACGACAAGGAAGCCCTGGCGCTGGCGATTTCCGCGTACGAAGAGCTGTGGGCCAATTCGCCCACCGAACAGCAGCGCGCCGCGCTGGAAACCGCGCTCACCACCCTTCGCAACTACTCGCTGTGACCCACGCGCCAACGCCCAACACTCCGCCGCACGATCATGTAGAGAGCGATGCGCTGGCCGAGTTCCGCATGTTCCGCGAACGGATGAACACGCGCATCCTTGGCGAAAATAATCTCGTCATCAATCGCTTCTTTAATCTCGACGGTCGCGCCTACGAAAGCGGCGCGCTGAGTGTGAAGACCAAGGAGCTACTCGGGCTCGTAGCCTCGCTCGTGCTGCGCTGCGACGACTGCATTACCTACCACATTGTGCGCTGTGCTGAAGAAGGCGTGTCGCGCGACGAGGTGTTCGAGACGATGAGCATCGGTCTCATCGTCGGCGGCAGCATCGTGATCCCCCATCTGCGGCGCGCCGTCGATCGCTGGGATGAAACCGAGAAGATGCGAGCAACTCCGTAACGACGGGCGATCGCGCTACGGCTTCGCGACGGTTTTCGGGTTGCCGTCAGACACGTAGCGCGCCCACTTCCCCGGCTTGTCCATCTGGTCGAGTGTGGTCGACAGTTTCGTACCGCCCTGCAGCGGCACCCGGGGCAATGACTTGGGATTGAACGCCGGATCGTACGGGCTGCGCGCCGGGCCGCCCGAGACTTCGAACACGGCCTCGTGGTGGTAGCGCACGTTGCGCTTGCTCTTCTTGTCGTACCACGAGCCGTTGAACGCGAGCGCACGGTTCTTCGGCCACAACCCGTAGGGCAGGGCAAACCCGCGCACCGTGTAGCCGGGCACGGCGGAGTCGATCCCCATCGCGCCACGGGCCAGCTGTTCCTGTACCACCGCGTCCGAATACTTGCTGAGCTTCGCGTGCCACAACGTGTGGTTGCACAGCTCGAAGCCTTGGCTCACCAAAAACTGCACCTTCTTGAAGCGCCACGCAGTTTTCTGCCCGTCGATGCCCTTGTCGCCGAAAAATGCGTGGCCGGCCTCGGCCGCCGGCAGCATGCAGAACAGCCCCTTGGGCTTCCAATCGGGGTGCCCCTTGATGAAGTCGAGCAGCATGCCGACCGCGCTCGTGGGATCGACCACCAGCGTGCCGTTACGCTCGATATACCGGAACTGGCTCGGTGACGCATCGTCGAAGGTGAACAGCACCGGTGTCTTGCCCGTCGGTATGTCCATCGTCTTGTCGAGCATCTCCGACAGGTTCACCGGCACATACCCGCGCGCATGCAGTTCGCGCAGTTCGGCGCGGAAGCGCTCGCGCGACACCTTGTACGTGCCATCGGCCGCGACGACTTGATGCCACTCCACGATCGGAATTCGCCCCAGCTCGTTGGGAACGCGCGGACCGGTTGGCGTGGCCGCTGGTGTCTTGGTCGGCTGGGCCTTTGGGGGCGTAACAGGCGGTGTCGTGGCACGGTCCGAGCGCTCGAGCCGGACGATGGCACGCGGGTGCGCGTACGCCGTGGTGGACAGCAGGGCGGACGCCACCAAGGCCACCGTACCAGCGGTCTTCATGAAGATCGATCTGTGCGGCATGGTGCGGACCGTGCAGTAGCGGAGAAGACGTTCCTGACGTGCGATGATCGACGCCGAGTGTGATAGAGGTTGAAGTTAACCGCCCGCCACCATCGGCCGCGACACCAGTTCACGCGCAGGCGGTGTCGAAGTGGCGCCTACAGCACACCCAGCCACTCCTTCTCGAAGCCGCCATAGCCCGGGAAGATTTTCGGCAGGTGCGCCGCGCCGAGATGCTTCGAGGCGATCTCGCTGAACACCGCACGGAAGTCGGTGGTGAGGGCGAGGTCGCGTCCTTCGTACAGCTGTTCCGGCGCGAGCCCCGGCCACCGGCCGTGCACTGTCTTGGGCGCATGCAGCGAGCCGCCGATCACGAACATCGCGCCCGCATGTCCGTGATCGGTGCCGCCCGTGCCGTTCTGTCGTACCGTGCGGCCAAACTCCGAGCAGGTGAGAATCACCACGTCGTCCATGCGGTCGCCGAGGTCGTCGACCAGTGCCGCGATACTCTGCGAGAAGTCACCAAGACGCCCGGCCAGCTGCCCCTGCGCGCCGCCTTGATTCACGTGCGTGTCCCAGCCGCCCACGTCGGCAAAGGCCACTTCGAGCCCCACGCCAGACTTGATCAGCTGCGCGATCTGCAGCAATCGCTGACCGAACTGCGAACGCGGATACGCCGCGCCGGCCGCCGGACGATACTGCTGCGGATTGGCGGCGCGCAGCACCTTGAGCGCCTCGAACATGTCGCTGCCGCTGCCGTGTACGACGTCCGACGAGCCCGTGCGATACAACGCTTCGATACGACGCTGGGCCTCACCGCCGTTGGTGCGAATCGAGAACTCGTCGATCGAGTTCATCGCGACCACCGGGCTCGCGCCTTCTAGAATGCGCGGGGTCTGCGCCGTCATCGCGACCGCGCGAAATGGCGCGGAGGCCGAGCGGGAGGTCCCATCCGTGCTGCACGACGACGCCTCGCACGTGCCTTCCACCGCGAGATAGCGATTGAGCCAGCCGTCCGTCGTGCCCTTCCGATCGGGCGTGCCGGTTTCCATGTAGTCCTGCGCATCAAAGTGCGACCGCGTGGCACTCGGACTCCCCACCGCGTGAATCGGTGACAGCATCCCGCGGTCCCACAGCGGCTTGAACGACGCCAAGGACGGATGTAATCCGTAAAACCCATCAAGGTCGATCGCGCCGGCGCTGTTCGCCGTCCCGCCAACGCGAGCGGGTGTTGCAATCGCGAGCTGCGGCCGCGCCGCGTAGTAATTCTTGTCGCCGAATGGCACCAGCACATTCAGCGCATCGGCCGCACCGCGCTGAAAGAGCACGATCAGCGTCTTGCCGCGCACCGCGCGCGGCAGCTCCATCGCGAGGGCCGTACGCCGCAAGAAGCTGGGCGAGAGACCCAGTGTGATCAGCGACAGCGCACCACCCTTGAGAAACACCCGGCGATTCACGGGATCGTTGAAGGCAGACATGATCGTGTCCTCGCTTAGCGGCGTTGAAATTCCGGTGCCCCGAGCGCGAGGCCAACGATCTGCGCAAATCCCGTGAGCGGCGGCAACGCTCCAATCGACTGCGTGAGCGTGGCGCCGCGCGACGGGCGCACCGCTTCGCGGCCAGCCGCCTGCTGTTGCTGTGCCACGGGTGCACGTGCCGCCCGGCGTTCACTGGCGGCCTGCTTGCGCGCGTTCGCCGTCATATCGGCACTGGCCATGCCACCCATCATCGCCGCATCATCGTCGGCCATCAGCAACGAATCGTTGGCACCGCCATGCTGCTGCAAAAACGGATTGGTGCCAGTCAACAGCACTTGCCGCGTGTCGGAACTCACGGCGCCGCCGAATAACTCCGAGATCACCCCGTCCACTTGGGCATCGCGCGACGTCGTCGCCAGCTCCGCCGTGAGCGGCCATGCCGCGAGGGTGATGCCCGGCACACGACCCGACGCGGCCGCCAGTCCGAAGTTGATGCGATTGAGAATCGCTCCGGTGTTCATCCAGGCCTCGCCCGTTTCCGGATAGCCGTTCGGTGCCTGATGGCCAAAAATCGGTTGCCCGAGGCGGCTCACCAGCTGTGAGCTGCGCGGCGTGGCATCGGGTTGCGCGTTCATGGCCCGCATCGTGCTAGCCACGAGCTCGAATGGTGACTTCACTTTGGCGCGGTAGCTCGCCAATGCGAAGAACTCCGGGCTCGTCACGATCGTGCGTACGACGGCCCGGATATCGCCCTGCGTGTTACGGAAGGTGGCCGTCGCACGCGCTACCAGCGCTGGCGGCGGCGTGTCGCTCACGAAGCGACGCGCCAACTTGGTGGCGATGAACGTGGCCGTGCTCGGATGCGAGGCCAGCAGATCGAGCACGGCCTCCCCTTCCTCGATGCCCCGGTTCGCGGGGAATGCCGTGCCGAGGATCTGCTTCGCGCTCGCGTCATGCACCTCCCCACGAAAGGCAAAGCCGCCGCCTTGCGCACCGCGTGCGATCGTCCAACCCGTCAAGGCGCGCGCCACGTCGATCACGTCCTGCTGTGTGTACCCGCCGTCTACGCCCAGCGTGTGCAGCTCCATCAGTTCACGGGCGTAGTTCTCGTTGAGGCCGCGCCGACGCTGCGCCAGCTGCTGTAGCAGCGGATTTTGTGCGATGCGCCCCTGCACCGCCGCCGCGCGCCGCGCCGCCTGCCGCGCGTTCAATGGACGCGCCGCCGCGCGCAAGGTGGGGCGCCCGCTGTCGGCCACGCTCTGCCAGTTGTCGAGGTAGTACAGCATCGCCGGACTCTTGGCCACGGCGCCCAGCAGCGCGCGGAACGTGCCGAGGGCATGCGGACGGATCGTCTGCGCATCGTATTCCGGGAGGAAGTACCGCGTGCGGTCCTTGCCGGCGAACACGTTAAAGTGATTCTCCCAAAAATCGATCATCACTTCGTTGAGCTGACGCTCGCTGATCACCGCGCGCGCCACGCGGCTCGAGGCGAGCTCGCCCAGAAAGGCATAGGACTGGCGCCCCTGTTCGCGCAGCCTGGCGGAATCGGCCGCCGTCATGGTGCCGCCGCGACGCTGCAGCTGAGCCAGCAGGGCGGCCGGCGGTGGCGCGTCGGCCAGTAACTGCTCACCGGATGTACCCAACGTCGGGAAGCGGGCCACGAACTGCTCGGTGGTGGCGTCCGGAATGCGCTCCGGATAGAGCTGGCGGTCGATCCAGGCATCAACACCCATGACGCGGATCGCTTCCACGTCGCCCGGTCGGGCGCCGAAGGCGAGCCGATTGAGCACGTGGTGGATCTGCTGGTCGGCCGTCTGTTCGCGAGACGCGTGCTGGGCAGCGGCCGTACAGGGAGTGGTGACCGCGGCGCCTAGCGTGGCCAAGCTCAGGGCCATCAGGGAGAAACGGAGTGGACGACGAAGCGGCACGCGTGAACCCTCGAGTGAAGTCTTTTGTTATGACGGAAGGTCCGCGGCATCGTTAAGTGTGCCGCCCTTTCGCGTTGCTTTATCTTTCGGCGAATATGGCTCACGGCAACCCGCACAGCCGCTTCACGCAACTCATCGACGCCGCGCTCGCCGCCGGCACGCTCACCGCGATCGCGACCGGTGGCGCTTTGCTCGGCCTTGGCTGGCGCGAGGGCGAAGCGGGACGCGTCTTCCGGCTTGCCGGACGTGGGCTGCTCGAGCGGGTCGGGGTGGCGTCGTCGGCGGCGCCACTGACCTCGGTCGCCCTCGGCTATCTGCATCATCTCGTCATCGCGACGGGCTGGGGCGTGCTCCTCGCGTTGCTGGTGCTCCCGTGGCGCGGCGTCACACGCGTCACCGCCGCCCTGCTCGTCTCGGCAGGGTATGCGATGCTGGCCCTGTGGGTGCTCCCCTCCACGTTACGAATTGGGTACGCGGTGACGGCAACGCCACCCGGTGTGGTTGTCATTGGAGCAGCAGTGGCGGTCGCGTTACTCAGCAGCGTGTGGATTGCGGTCGGAGAAGGGTACGATTCCCCGAGAGGTGCTGCTGAGGTGTAGTCGAGGTGCAGTTGCTGGTGCAGTTGCTGCTGCTCACCAACAGGGCGGCGCGTCGTTCACGTGGTCGGCGCACGTGCCCGACGAGTAGCCTTGTCCGCTCTTACCCTTTTTCACACAGGAGGCAAGAACATGGACGTCCTCGTACGACTCGAGGCGCGTTCGAGCGATTCGCCGGTCGTTGCGCACGTCAATTCGATGCCCGTGCTTCCCCTCGGTACTCGCTCGCGGCGTGAAGTCGTCACGCTGTACGGCGTCGCCGACGCGCAGTCTCTGGCTCTGGCCCTCGCGGCCACTGTCGAGAGTGAACGACTGGGAGCACACACCGGCGTCGTGCGCCATCTGGGCGTATGGCCGGACCGCGGTGCGGTCGGTGATTCGGCCTGGCGCGATGGAACGACGGGTCGGTTGGTCACGCAGGATCTTGATATACCGTTGCTGATACTCGAGGCGCGTGCCTCCGAGCTGCTTGGCACGTGTGGTTCGACGCTTCGGCGCGTCGCGGCGGGTCTGGCCATGCCGGACTGGCCCGAAGGCACCGAACGGGCCCTGAGCTTTTCGTTCGCGTCCGCGGATGCGGTCGCGTCGGGCGGCGCCGGGCCGTCGCTGGAAGATGATGCCGGGGTTGAGAGCTGGTTGGACTCCATCCGCCAGGCCGATGCGTTCACTTTCGAAGTCGAGGGAGACTGAGTTCACACTTGCTTCGTCTATGAAGGACCACGGGCCGCGAACACTTCACGTGTTCGCGGCCCGTATGTATTTCGCGGCGCACCAAAGCTACACCTTGTGGTACGAAATCCGTGCCGCTTCCCGTCGATCCGCTCCTTCGTAGATCTCGAAGTCGCTGAAGAACGCGGGTGCTTCCTGCTGCAGCACGCGCAACGCCAGGACCGCGAGACGGCGGATCTCGAGCTCAGCGCCTTCGCTCGAGCGCAGCTCCAGCATCGTGCGCCATGCCCGCGCGTTCGCGGTGACCACGATCTTCGTTTCCGTGCTGTTCGGTAGCACCCCGCGCGCCGCTTCACGCGCCATTTTCCGGCGGTGCACTTTGTCGTCCACCCACGCGTAGCGCGTCATCAGCGACTCGACCAGCGCGATGTAGCTCTCCACAGCGCTGGTGACCTGCGTCCGCCACGCCTGCTCGAGCGGCTCGTCGCCGATCATGGCCGGCGGCATCACGAACTGGGCATCGCTTTCATCGACATAGCGCTGCGAAAGCTGGGAGTACGCGAAGCCCGCGCGGTGACGTACCAGTTCATGCGTGAGCGATCGGCTTACGCCCTCGAAGAGAATCGAGTAGCTCGCATGTTCGAGCACACTGCCGTGCCCCTGCTTCTTGATGTTCTCGAGATAGTCCCGCGTGGTCCGGCCGGCCGGATTGCGCTGACTCATGTAGCAGAGGCGGCCGGCAAACTCGGCGAGCCGCTCGCCGTCGGTGGACTCGCCGATCCACTGCACCGGCAGATGGCTGGCCTCGACGAACTGGGGACGGGCGAGCACGGTAATCTTGGGCTCGCGGAGAATCGCGGCGTCAGAGAGCGGCATGGCGGAGAAATCGGGTGAATGAAACGCTGGCGTCAGTGCGGTAATGGCGTAATATCGCCAATATCATCGGCGGCGCATCTCCCTCCGGTCGTCGGCCTCCCCTCCGCGCTCCCCATGCCCGAACGCACTGCTGGTCGCACGCTACCGGAGGAGACCCAACAAGTACGGCCGTTCCGCTCCCAGTCTCAGGAAGCGACGATCGCCCTGCTGCGGACGGCCTCGGTCGTGAGCCGGCGATGTGCCCGGGTCGTGGAGCCGCACGGGCTGAGCCTCGCCCAGTACAACGTGCTCCGCATTCTGCGCGGCGCCGGCGAAGAGGGCCTGCCAACGCTGGCCATTCGGGACCGCATGATCGACGAAGGGTCCACCGTGACCCGTCTGCTCGACAAGCTGGAGAAAGCGTCGCTCGTCACCCGTGACCGCTCCCGCCCAGACCGACGTCAGGTGCTCTGCCAGATCACAAAGCAGGGAGAGGCGCTGCTGGCCACGCTTGACCCGCAAATCGATGCCGCCGATCTCTCGTCGATGGCCATGCTGACACCCGATCAGCGCCAATCGCTGCTGGCGCTGCTTTCCGTGATCCGCGCCGAAATGAGTGATTTATAGCGCTAGTATAGCGCCAACTATGCGCCATTTAGCGCGAAGAAGAGCCAACGATCGCGTCCAACCGGAAACGGTTCCAGCTCCGCGTCCGCTCGATCTCGTCGAGCGCCGAGCGGGCGGCGGCAGGTAGCGGCACCGCGTCAGGATCATGCCGGAGCGCCGTGATCGCGCGGTCGCCACTGTGAGCGATCTTACAGCCGGGGTTCAGCACCCCAGACGGATCCGCGGCGTCCTTCACATGCGCGAACGCCGCTCGCGCTTCGAGCCCCCATACGCGATCCATCAGCGGCGCCCGCAACCGGCCATCGCCATGCTCGCCCGATAACGTGCCGCCCAGCACCGCCGTGAGCTCGCAGACACGATCGAGAATCCCCTCCACGCGATCCCGCCAGCCATGGCGCGTCACGTCCACCAACGGATTCACATGGGCGTGCGCGTCGCCGGCGTGTCCAAAAATCACGCCCAGCATGTCAAAGTGATCGAGCGCGCGGCGCACGCCCCGCACGTAGTCGGGAAAACGATCGGGAGGCACGCATCCATCTTCGATGAACTGCATGGAGCGCAGCCGCGGCGCCAGGCGCGATAGAATGGGACTCGCCGCGTGGCGCAGCGCCCACAGCCGATGCGCGTCGTCGGCCTCCACCGCCGTGTGCACGTCGCTCGCGCCGTGACGCGTGGCGCGCGCCGCCAGCTGAGTCATCGCGTGCAACGCCGCGACCGTCGATTCGCCTTCCACCTCCATGAGCAGCACCGCTTCAGTGTGCGATGGAATACCCGTGGGGCCATCAGTGGCCGCGACATCGAGAAAGGTGCGATCCAACAATTCGCAGGCCGTCGCGCCATCGATACGAGCCTCGACAGCACAGGCGGTGGCCGCCTCCAACGAATCGAAAATTGCCAGAATGGTCGCGGTCGCCCCCGCCACTGGAATCAGCGAGAGCTCCACTTCCGTGAAGAGGGCGAGCGTGCCCTCGCTGCCCACCAGCAGATCCACCAGGTGTCCGTCGGTGCGCAACGCCTCGGCGATCGCATAGCCCGACGACTCCTTCCGCACACCAGGGTGCGACAGCGCGTCGGCCGGGATCTTGCGGCCGACTTGGGCGCTGATCTGCGACATCGCCTCGGAGAGCCGTCGCACGGCCGGTACGCCGATTGGCCACGGTGCATCACGCCGCACCCACACGTCGGTGCCGTCGTCGAACACGCACCGCACACCCAGCACCCACGGCCGCGTCGCGCCGAACTTTAGCGTTCGGGCACCCGCTGCGTTGGCGCCCACCATTCCGCCGATGGTGCAAAACGCGCCACTTGAGGGATCCACCGGAAAGCGCAGCCCTTCGCGCCGCGCGGCAGCGTCGATCTCGCCGCGCGTCACACCGGCACCGACTCGGATACGCCGCGCCTCCACGTCGACTGGGCCGAGCTGACGGAGGCGGCTCAGGTCCACGATCACGCCCGCGCCCACGGCGCCGCCGGCCATGCCGCTTCCCGAGCCGCGCGGCATCAGCGCCACGCCCTCACGCTTGCTCCAGCGCATGAGCGTCGGCACGTCGTCGGCGTCGGCCGGTACCGCTACCCCCGCCGGCACACACCGCGCGATCCCGGCGCCCTCGGCATACATCGCCCGGGCGAGCAGGTCGGTGCGAAACACACCACGGAAATCGGCAGGCGACTCAAGCACCCGTGCAACCTCGTGCCCCCCCATCGGCGGCGGCAAGGCCCTGTTGGGCCAGGACTGTGCATTCGGCACACGCGCCGTCCAAACTTGGTGACGCACGACGGCCACCCGTCGTATCTTGCACGATATGACCCTGCCGACCGCCGTCTCTGCCGCTCTGTCCCAGCGCGATGCCGCCCGCTTCTGCGAGGCCATCCTGCCGGCAGTGTCGCGCACCTTCGCGCTCGGCATCAAGGTATTGCCCGGTGCACTCGGTCAGGCGGTCCTCGACGCGTACCTGTTGTGCCGCATCGCCGACACGGTTGAGGACGCCCCCGCGGTGGATCCGCAGGTGAAGGCCGCGCTCTTCGACGACTTCCTGGCGGCCTTCGATGACGCCGCGGCGCTCGAACGGTTTCTGCGGGGGGTGCAGCCGCTCGTCGGCGACGAGGCGCATCTGTCGCTGACGCTCAACGCCGATCTCGTGTTCGCGCACTTCTCGGTGCTGCCGCCGAACACGCGTGCCGTGGTGCAGAAATGGGTCGCCGAGATGGCGATCGGCATGCGCAAGTTCGTGCTGCTGTATCCCGACGGCATTCGGATTCAGACCATCGAGGAGTACAAGGAGTACTGCTACTACGTGGCGGGGACGGTGGGCTACATGCTCACCGATCTGTGGCACGAACACTCATCGAGCATCGGCACCAAGCGCTATGCGATTCTGCGCGAGCGATGCCGCGCGTTCGCCGAGGCGCTGCAGACGGTGAACATCCTGAAGGATGTTGCGGTCGATGCGGAGCAGGAGAACTCCGTGTACGTGCCCGAGGAGCTGTTGCGCGCGCATGGCAGCTCCCAGAGTAGCATTCTCGCGCCGGAGCTGATCGCGAAGAATCGCGAAGCGCTCACGCAGCTCATCCAGCTGGCGTGGCACGATCTCGAAGAGGCGCGCCTGTATCTGCTGCTCATTCCGCGCCGCGCTATTGCGATCCGCCTGTTCTGCATGCTCCCGTTACTGCTGGCTTACGCCACGCTGCGCGATCTGGTGCAGAGCACGGCCATGCTCAAGCCGGGCGGATCAGTCAAGATTTCGCGTCGCGAAGTGAAGTCGCTGCTGATGACCGGCTCGATGCTCGTTATGAGTAACACGGGCGTGCGCTGGCTGGTCGAGCGCGTGCGTCGGCGCGCGTTCGTGCTGGAGCTGGTTACCGCGCCGTAATCTGCGTTACGACTTTTTGCAGCAGGTTGGGCGGTTCTTTCATGCGATCCTGCTCCAGCTCGTCAAGTAATTGTTCGATGCGCAGATGCATGCGGTCGACCGCGTTGCGATAGGCGCGCCGCAGGGCCCGCCAGCCCAGGAAGCCGCCACCGCCCACGAACGCGCTGAGTCCGGCCAGAATGCCGGTACCGGCGCCGGTGGTGACCAGAACGAGCACCGGGACCGCGATGACGGCGTACAGCATGCCGAGGGCGAGGACCAGCGCCACCGCCTGATTGCGCTGCATGCGGCGCATGCCGGCGATCTCGGCATCGAGCCGGACCACACTGCGTGCGCCGTCGATGGCCGTGACGCTGGCCGTCACCTGATCCACCCGCACGAGATCGAAGCGTCGACTACCTACGCCGAACGACCGCAAAAAATTGCCGAACGGATCGTGGCGCGGCTCCCAGCTTTGCCGGTCGCCGATGCGACGACGCGTGGAGAGTGACTCCATGCGCGGCATCCACGCATCGAGTCGACGCAGGATGTCGTCGGGCGTTCCGGGCACCGTGCGCTGCGCGCTCAGAGACGCTGGCCCCAGGCTGTCGAGCAGTGGGCCTGTTTCGAGCTCTGCCATTGGCAGGCGCGCCCGCTCTTCGGCAATCGCCTGGCGCACATGTGCCAGATCGAGCCCGACTTCCTTCGCGATGTCAAGCAGCCGTTCCTCCGACACGCTCTCGACGCCGTCGGCGGTGGTGGTCTGCAGCTCGCTAGCGCGGGCCAGCACGCGCTCGAGCGCGGTGCGCGGAATGTCAGCCATGAATCCGGAAAATCAGAGGGACGCACATCGGCACTAGATGCCGCTCAAAATAATATCGATTTGCCGCTGCAACGCCTCGCGAATCGCCGTCGGCAGCGCGAAGCCGGAGTCGAAGAGCGCGGGGTACGAGGTCACGCCCGAACGACGGATGTTGGCCTGCTCCACGTAATATCGCACATATCCGTCGCGCAGTTCCGGCGCGATGGTGGCCAACAGCAGCGCACCCGCCTGCACCTGACCCAGTGAGACATAGCGGTCCGCCGTGCCCGCGCGCTGTTCGGCTGGTGTCGTGTTGTCCGCCACCACCGTACCCACCAGCGAGCCGGTAATCTCGTGCGCCATCACGTACAAAACCTGCACCGCGTCTTCGCTGCGCGCGGGGAAGGGCACCGCCACCATCGTCTGCCGGTTGGGCCCTGTGGCGGTGCGCCCTTCGCCACCAATCGGCAGCGACAACAGCAGGTCGCCCTGCCGCTGTGCCGTATTGTTCAGAAAGCGCTCGAATTTCGTGCGATAGACCTGCTGCCACAGACTGTCTACCGACGTGATCACGGGCGCACGGGTGCGAATGAGACGCGAATGCTCAGCGTTGAAGAATTGCGCCTGTTCATCACGGACGCCGGCCAGGAACAGGCGGAGCCATTCGCGATCCGCTGCCGTCGGAAACATCGACGCGATCAGCGCCACGCGGGCTTGGGTTTCGCGATCGGGAGCCCGGCGCGGATCGCCCGCGAACTCCAGAAAGCGTTCGATTGCGTAGGCCATGGCATCCCAGTTCGCGAATTCGAACGGGAGAAATTGCGCCGTCAAATAGCCGCCCGTCAGCGGCAACCGCTTGGCAAGTGTAGCCCGATTGGCATCGAGGCTCGTCAGCACGTTGCGCTGATTCTTGACGACCACCAACGAGTCGCGATAGCCGTAGCGATACAGTCGCACGCGCGCCGTGTCCTCACTGATCAGCGCGAACGCATGCAGCCACAGGTCGATGTGTTCGGCCGTACGCACGGGCCAGCGCAGGGGAAGCTGGGTCGACGGGGAGCCGCCGACCGGCGCGCCGCCATTCGGGCCCATCGGCACTCCCACCGGAATCGCCGACGCGCAGGCGGCGCAGATGCTCAGCACCGATGCGGCGTACAGCGCGCGTCGAACCAATGACCGGACAGGCAAAACGTGAGGCATACACGAGTATACACGAGGACACACCTCACGCGATCAACAGGAGTCACCGGACGAGACGGAACTAGCCGGAGTTCTTACGTCATTCGACGCGCAGTCTTGGCCCCGGGTAAAGCGGGAACAGGCATGAAAGCATCCGGAGCGGGAAACGGTGACAATGGGGCCCGCTTGGTGTTGGCCCGGACAGGCTGCGCGGCCCACCACTCCTCAAACGACGACGTGACGAGTCCATCGGAGCGGTCCTGCACGGCGGCGGCCCGGGTCGCCAGATGATTGGCGTACTCGTTCTGCGGATGGCCGGCATGCCCCTTCACCCACGCCCACTGCGTCTCGTGCATCGCCACGGCGTCGACCGCCGCCTGCCAGAGCTCCACGTTCTCGACCGGCCCCTGTGCGCGCTTCCAGCCCCGCGCCATCCACCCGCGCACCCAGGACGTCATCCCGTCCACGATGTAGCGCGAGTCGGTCGTGAAGAGCACCGACAGCGGATTCCCCTTCCCGGACATCGCCTGATAGCTGTCGATCACCGACCGCAGCGCCATCCGGTTGTTCGTGGTGTCGGGTTCCGAGGCCCACAGGTCGAAGCGTTGCACCGCGCCATCAGCCCGCCTGAATTCGATGAGCGCGCCCAGTCCGCCGGGCGTGTCACCACTCTTGCCATTGCCGAGACACGATTCGTCGGCAAACACCGCGACCAGTGGATACATCGCACTCACTTCACGATCTCCATCGCGTCCAGTTCATCGATGTAGATCTCGAGCAGGCTGCCGGTACTCGGATGACGCGCCACGATCAGTTCACGTCCGTGCTGCAGGCGGAGTCGCTCGGGAATCACCAGAAACTCGGTGCCGCGGCGATACAGCTGAAGCCGAGTGCCATTGGTAATGGCGCGCTCGAGGCGGTCGTACTGGAGGACGGAAAGGTGCATAGGTCACTGCAAGGTACAAGGGCGGCAGGGCGGCGGTGGGCGTGAGGTGGCGGGTGATGGGGACGGGGTCCTACCACCGAGCGCGATCCGCTACCGTCCCCACGCCGCGCACACCGCTTCCAGTATCTCGGTCGCGCGTTCGAGCTCCGCGACTTCCACCCACTCCGTGGCCGAATGCGCGCGGGCGATATCGCCGGGGCCAAAACACAACGCGGGAATCCCCGCTTCGGCGAACAGGGCGGCATCGGTCCAGCACGACAAGCCCGCGATGGTGGGCGCCACGCCAACCGCCGTGCATGCCGCGCGCACCGACGCGATCAGCGGCGCATCGAGCGCGAGGTCGAGCGGAGGCTGCGCGCACACCAACGACACATCGGCCTGAAAGCCCGGGCGCGACGCGGAGAGGGCATCGCACAGCGCGCGGATGTCGACGAGCGCCTCGTCCCCGCTCTCGCCGGGTAGCGTGCGACGTTCGATATGCAGCGTGCAGCGATCGGCGTAGGTCGACCAGCCGGTGCCGCCCACGATCGACGACGCGTGCAGTGAGGCGCGGCCCAGCAGAGGGTGCACGCGGCGGGTGAGCACGTCGCGTTCGTACCGATCCAGTTCGGCCAGGAGCAGACCAGCATGACGGTTGGCGTCGATCCCCACGTCATAGCGACTGCCGTGGGCGGCGCGTCCATGCAGCACTACTTCGATCCACGCGAAGCCTTTGTGCGCCGGCGCGATCGCCATGCGGGTGGGTTCGGTAATGATCGCCCCGGTCGCGCGAAGCCCCTGAGACAGCAACGCGCGCGTGCCGATCGACTCGTACTCTTCGTCGCACACGGCCGTGACGATGATCTCGCTCACCAGCGCACCGCGCGCGGCGGCGCGGGCGGCGGCCACGCACATGGCCGCCACGCCGCCCTTCATATCCGTCGACCCGCGCCCGAACAGGTTGGCGTCTCGCACCTCGGGCGCAAAGGGCGCGTGCGACATGCCTTCCACGCCGACGACATCGAGATGGCCATTCAAGATGAGCGGCGTGCAGCCGCTCGGACCGATACGCGCGATCACGTTCGCTCGGCCGGGGACAATCTCCTCCAGCGATACCGCGAAGCCCCACGCCGTCAGCACGGCAGCCAGGTGCGTGGCACAGGCGAGTTCACCCGGCCCGTCGGGCACGAGGGACGGATTGCGCGAATCGATCGCGACCAGCGATGCCGTCAGCGCGACGGGATCAAGCGGATATCGGTACGTCACGAGGTACAGTCTAGGCGTCGGACGAGATCGGCGACACCTCTACACCACGCGCGGCGATGCGCCACGGCAAGACGTCGCCGAATGGCGAGACGGCTTCGACCACGCGAGCGACGTCGTCGGCAGCGCTCACGATCATCACGCAACCGCCGCCGCTAGCGCCGAGTGCCTTCAGTCCCTGGGCGCCCACGGCGCGGGCGGCTTGCTCGAGTGCGTCGATGCGTTCGGTGCTGATTCGCGGATGGAGGGCGCGCTGATGGATCCAGTGTTCGTCCACGAGCGCGGCCAGCGTGGTCACGTCGGCCGCATGCAAGGCGCTTCGCATCCCGCGGGCCAGCACGGCCATACGATCGAGCGCCTCCACGACATGCGGCGAGCGACTGCGGTAGGCGTCGAGCACGGCCGTGATCGTGTCCCCACTCATGCGCGATTCCCCCGTGTATACGAGGGTGATGCGTGCCTCGAGCGCGGCGTGTGCGGGAGCCGAAAGCGGAATCTGTTCAACCGATACGTAGTCGCCCGATGTGCGGTCGCCGAACGTCAGCCCCAGCGCGCCACCAAAGGCGGCGGCGTAGTGATCCTGGCGGCCGCCGGCGATGCCCAGCTCTTCGACTTCGAGCGCGCGACTCCACTCGGCGAGCCACGCTCGATCCGGCCGCTGTCCCTGCGCGGCGGCGATGGCGGCCGAGAGCGCGACGCCGGCCGCCGATGATCCGCCCAGTCCCGCGCCAATCGGGAAGTCGCTCGCCAAGGTGACCCGCCCCACCGCCCCGGCGCGACGCAACGCGGCGGCGACCAGCGGCAGACGGTTCGCCTCAGCGAGTCCGGATTGGAGGGTGACGCGGGCTCGCCGTTCGATGGCGAGGTTACAAACAAAGCCGCCTCGCTCTCCGGGATAGGGTGGGACATCTGTCCACCCTCCTCCGAAGTCGAGGCGACTCGGTGCCGACGCGACGAACACGTCGAACTACTTCTTCTTCGTTGGCGCCTTCTTGGCAGGAGCTTTGGCCACTTTCTTCGCTGGTGCCTTGGCCGGGGCCTTGGCCACCTTCTTGACTGGGGCCTTGGCCACCTTCTTGGCCGGTGCCTTGACTGGGGCTTTGGCCGCCTTCTTGGCGGGTGCCTTGGCGGGTGCCTTGGCGGGTGCCTTGGCGGGTGCCTTG
>Ga0049081_10000267_pt1 | contig 20774 bp, 16 predicted proteins | sample GreLakmeER78MSRF_FD_66717 | JGI IMG/M metagenome (GOLD analysis project Ga0049081, IMG submission 66717) | Freshwater lentic microbial communities from great Laurentian Lakes, MI, USA - Great Lakes metaG ER78MSRF | ecosystem: Environmental > Aquatic > Freshwater > Lake | place: Great Lakes...
AGCGAAAATCACGGCACCGCTTGTGGGTCTGTCCAAGCGATGAACCACCCCGCAAAAGACATTTCCTGGTTTGTTGTATTTTTCCTTTAAATAACTTTTAATGACATCGGGTAGGGTAGTGTCTCCCGTTTTATCGCCTTGAACGATATCAGAAGATTTTTTATTGATAACAATAACGTGGTTGTCTTCATACAAAATTTCCAGTGCCATAATTTTATTCTTCTTCCGTTCCTTCCTCAAACAAGCTTGGTTGATCTTCCTCTCCTGGAGTTACGTCCCATTCCATCGTTGGTGTGTCTCCTTCTTCAGAAAGAGCTTCCAATGAAAGTTCTTCGCTGCCTTCCTCGTTTTTAGCTTCTTCTGGCCAAGGTATTTTTCCTTCAATTGGATGGGTTAGCACAATTTCTTTCACTTTCAATTTTGTCAATTGATTTCCTTGAGCTTTCATTCCTTTTACATCAATAAAATCTGTAAGTGGAATTATATTGTCAGGTAAATTCTTAGTTTCTTTTAAAAGCTTGTTATAAATAATGCGAACCTCAGGCTCGAATGCTGTTGTTGCAGCGTCTAAAAATGAACCCTCACTTTCATTAATAAATAAAACGCGCTTATCTGTGGTTACCTCACAAAGAAAACGCTTCACAAAATGCAATTCTTTTTCGCCATCATAATATACCGCCGTAATTGGTCTGCGCGGATGCCATTTTTCAATATACGTCATGTCTTCATCAAAATGAGACGCTAGGTCAAAAGTACTCAAGCGGTATTCGCCACTTTTATAGAGTGTAAGAATTTTATCTTCACCTTTGAAATCTCCCAAGAATTTCCCGCGTTCTTCATCATTTAAACGGCCGACAATTGGGTCATACCATATTTTTCGAGCAGCCAAAGTAGATCCTCCAACTTCTTTTTGAATGATTTTCTGGATAATTTCTTTCGTAACACGATTTCCAGCCGAATTTCGACCTTTGATTAATAAGGCTCCTAAATCAATGTCATAGCGCAGTCGTTTTAAATGAGGCCTTGGTCGCAGTAATACTGTAACCACTTCGCGCTCACCATTTGGATGTACGGAAAAGTAGAGCATTTTGGATCCTTTTGTACCTCGAGTTAAATCATATTCTGTATCTCTAGTGATCGAGTTGACATAAAAACGTTTCATCATTGATGCCCCACCAATTCCATCTTGATAGAACAAGTGATAAATGGTGCGTGTGTCTCCTTTTTTCCACACGGCAACATGAACGATACCTTTGCCAACAAATTTCTTGTCTGTAATTTTCGTGACCATCATTTTTCCGGAAGCGAAGAAAACAATAATATCATCAATATCGGAACAGTCAGAAATGGACTCCGTTTTTTTCAAACCATGACCAATAAATCCTTCTTCATAATCCACATATAATTTTCGATTTGCAATGATCACTTTGGAAGCACTGATTGTATCAAAGACTTTTATTTCTGTTTTTCGTTCTCGGCCTAAACCAAATCGTTTTTTTAAATCTTTAAAATAGTCAATAGAATATTCAATGATATTATCCATGTGGTGCTTCACTTGTTCCATTTCCTCTTCTATTTTCAATAGGAGATCATCCGCCTTACTTCCATCAAATCGTGTAATACGAATCATTGGAATCTGCGTTAATTTATGCAAGTCTTCGTCTGTTATTTCCCGAATAAGGCTCTTTAGGAAAGGTTCAAATCGTTTGTATAAATACTCGTATAAGGTTTCTTTATCTGAATAGTGCTTAAAATCAATATACATTTCATGATTGATGAACAATTTTTCAAGGGTAGAAAAATGCCATTGGCGTTCAAGTTCATCTAATCGAATCTCTAATTCCAACCGAAGTAAACGTACGGTATTGTCAGTGTTAAATTTCAATATTTCAGTAACCCCTAAAAACTGGGGTTTATCTCCAACGATTATGGTGGAGTTTGGAGAAATTGAGACCTCACAGTCTGAAAATGCGTATAATGCGTCTATTGTTTTATCTGGTGAAACTCCTGGTGCCAAATGAATAATTATTTCTGCTTCGGATGAGGTATTGTCTTCAATTTTGCGCAGTTTTATTTGTCCTTTATCGTTCGCTTTTATTATGGACTCAATCAATGAACCTGTTGTTGTTCCGAAAGGAATTTCATTGATTGTTAAGGTTTTGTTGTCTACTTTTTTAATTTTAGCCCTCACACGCACTTTTCCACCCCTCAATCCATCGTTGTAATTCGAAAAATCTGCCATACCACCATTCATGAAGTCGGGCAAAATCTCTATTTTTTTTCCGCGTAAATGGTTGATAGATTGTTCGATTAATTCTATAAAATTGTGTGGCAAGAATTTACAAGCCATTCCAACAGCAATACCCTCAGCTCCTTGAGCCAAAAGCAGCGGGAATTTTACTGGAAGGTTTTCAGGCTCTCTGTTTCTTCCATCATAACTGGCTAACCAACTAGTAGTTTTTGGATTAAAAACAACATGTAATGCAAATTTGGAAAGTCTTGCTTCAATGTATCGGGCTGCGGCAGCACCATCTCCCGTTATTGTATTCCCCCAGTTTCCTTGGCAATCGATAAGTAACTCTTTTTGTCCCAATTGAACCATGGCGTCTCCAATGGATGCGTCACCATGCGGATGATATTTCATCGTATTTCCAATAACGTTGGCAACCTTGTTGTATCTGCCATCTTCTAATTCACGCATGGAATGAAGGATTCGTCGTTGAACAGGTTTTAGACCATCGTGAATTGCAGGAACGGCTCTTTCAAGGATAACGTAGCTGGCATAATCCAGAAACCAATTTTGGTAAAGCCCTGAAACAGGTACAATTTTTTCGTCTAATTGCTTATTTTCAAAAGGATTTGAAGAATTTTCATCTTCATTTCCTATTGGATCAATTTCGTCTTCTGCCATGTCTTAAGATGCTATATTTAAATCTTCAGAATCCGAAGATTCGGTTTGTTTTGTGGGATTTTCTGCGAGGTCTTTCACCACACGCAGATTATCAATAATAAACTCTTGTCTTTCAGGTGTGTTTTTCCCCATGAAATAAGACAAGATAGAATCAATGGATGATTCTTTACTTAATATTACAGGTTCTAAACGGATGTCTTCACCAATAAAATGTTTGAATTCGTCTGGCGAAATTTCACCCAATCCTTTAAATCGAGTAATCTCAGGATTTTTCCCTAATTCATCCATGGCTGACCTTCTTTCATCGTCACTGTAACAATAAATAGTTTTCTTTTTATTTCGCACCCTAAATAACGGTGTTTGAAGTACGTAAACATGATTTCTTTTCACCAAATCGGGAAAAAATTGAAGGAAGAAGGTTAATAATAACATTCGAATATGCATACCATCTACATCGGCATCGGTTGCAATTACAATTCGGTTGTATCGTAAATTATCCATCTCTTCTTCAATGTCTAAAGCTGCTTGGATGAGGTTGAATTCTTCATTTTCGTAAACAACTTTTTTTGTTAAGCCATAACAATTTAACGGCTTACCCCTCAATGAAAATACAGCTTGCGTACTAACGTCACGCGATTTAGTTATAGAGCCACTCGCTGAATCTCCTTCAGTAATAAAAAGGGTTGTTTCTTCGCGTTTTTCATCTTTAAGATCTGTCAAATGAGTTCGGCAATCACGCAATTTTTTATTGTGTAGATTCGCTTTTTTAGATCGTTCTTTAGCTATTTTTCGAATTCCAGCAAGTTCTTTTCGTTCGCGCTCAGATTGTTTGATTTTCTTTTCAATCGTGTCGGATGTTTCTGTATTTCGATGCAGGTAATTGTCTAGATTTTCTTTTAAGAAGTCATTGATAAATGCGCGCATCGATTTACCACCAGGTTCAATTTCTTGCGAACCTAATTTGGTTTTTGTTTGAGATTCAAATATCGGCTCAACCACTTTAACTGCTATCGCAGCAACAATTGATTGTCGAATATCAGAAGCCTCATAGTTTTTATTGTAGAAGTCACGAATAACTTTTGCAACAGATTCCCTAAAAGCGCTCTGATGAGTCCCTCCTTGTGTAGTATGCTGACCATTCACAAAAGAATAATAATCCTCGCCGTAAGTTTTTCCATGTGTAAAAGCAACTTCAATATCTTCCCCTTCCAAATGAATAATTGGGTAAAGAGGATCGCCGTCCATGTTGTTTTCCAACAAGTCTTTTAGACCATCTTTTGACTGAAATTTTTCTCCGTTATAATAGATGCTTAGTCCTCTGTTTAAATAACAGTAGTTCCACATCATTTTGTCTAAATAAGGAGTTTTATAAGTGTATTTTTTGAAAATAATTTCATCTGGCGTAAACTCAACATAGGTTCCATTTCCTTCATCTGTCGCCGTAATTGCAAGGTCTTCGGTTAATACTCCCCGTTGGAAAACCGCCTGTTTTTTTTCGCCATCACGCACAGAATACACCATGAAGTAGGAGGACAGTGCGTTCACTGCTTTGGTACCAACACCATTTAATCCCACCGATTTTTTAAACGCTTTGGAATCGTATTTTCCACCTGTATTCATTTTCGAAACTACCTCAACCACTTTACCAAGCGGAATTCCACGACCATAATCACGTACAGAAACCTTACCGTCTTTTACTTTGACATCGATTCGTTTCCCATTCCCCATGACAAATTCATCAATACAATTGTCTATAACTTCTTTCACAAGGATATAAACACCATCGTCCGCCGCTGCACCATCGCCAAGTTTTCCAATATACATTCCAGGGCGCAATCGGATGTGTTCTTTCCAGTCGAGCGAGCGAATGTTATCTTCGGTATATTGAGTTTCTGACATAATTTTTTGAATACTAATCGTGATAATAACAAAAATAAGCTTTATCTGCTTGTAGTTAGGTTACTAATTGAATCATTTATAAACGATTACTCGTTGAAAAAGAAAAGGATGAATTTCTACCGTAAATTTTATTAATTTCACACAACTAATAGAAATTTTATGCAGCACCAACACGTACCAAATAAGCCTTCTTTTTTTCGGAATTTGACCACGCAAATCATTATTGCAATGGTGCTCGGAGCCATATTAGGAGTTAGTGTTTTTCATTATACGGATCTGGGAACCGCCAAAAGTTTCAGTTCATCGATCAAAATATTAGCAACCATTTTTATTCGGTTGGTTCAAATGTTAATTGCTCCACTAGTTTTCACCACATTAGTGGTTGGTATTGCCAAGTTAGGTGATGTTAAATCGGTTGGGAGAATTGGAGGCAAGGCGCTAGGGTGGTTCTTCACGGCATCCTTTATTTCTTTATGTATTGGTATGTTTTGGGTGAATGTTTTGAAGCCAGGTGTTGGGTTGAACTTATCGGATGTTGATGTTCAATCCGTTGGTGAAGTAACCGAAAAAACACATTCATTTTCAGTACAAAATTTTGTAGAACACATTTTTCCAAAGAGCATTTTTGAAGCAATGGCAGCCAATGAAATTCTTCAAATTGTTATATTTTCCATCTTTTTTGGGCTAGCCGCAGCATCAATTGGTGAAAATTCAAAACCGGTTGTCAATGCATTAGACAAAACATCACACATTATATTGAAAATGGTTGGATACGTAATGAAATTTGCACCTATTGGTGTTTTTGGAGCAATTGCAGGAGTATTTGCTGTAAGAGATTTGAGTGAGCTTATAATTACATACACTAAGTTTTTTGGGTCGTTTTTGGTGGGGATAAGTTCCTTATGGTTGGTGCTTTTGTTAATTGGATTTTTATTCTTGAAAGGACGCATTTTTACTTTATTAAAAAGAATTGTTAGTCCACTCATTATCGCATTTGGAACCACCAGTAGCGAAGCAGTTTTCCCGAAGTTGACGGAAGAATTAGAGCGATTTGGAATTAAAGATAAAATTGTTTCCTTCATGCTTCCATTGGGATATTCGTTCAATCTAGACGGTAGCATGATGTACATGACCTTTGCGAGTATTTTTATTGCGCAAGCTTATGGTGTTCCATTGGATTTTGGCACTCAAATGTCTATGCTGCTCGTTCTCATGTTAACAAGCAAAGGAATTGCGGGTGTGCCACGTGCAAGTTTAGTGGTGGTAGCAGCAACGTGCGGTATGTTCAATATTCCGATTGAGGGGATTGCCTTAATCTTACCAATCGACCATTTTTGTGATATGTTCAGAAGTGCAACCAACGTTCTTGGTAATTCAATTGCTACCTCAGTAGTAGGTCAATGGGAGAAAGAGGAATAAAACCATCCAAACTAACTAGATTCAACAATCTTAAATAATTCTTTTTTTAACCAAAAATAGCTTAGCTTTGCATCCCGATTTCAAAAAAGTATGGATGTAAATCAAGAAAAGAGCTATTTAAATCATGTAGTGATTATAATTTCTTGTGTTTTAATACTTTCTGTTGCCGCTTTTCTGATTCCCGATTTTACCATTTACGGCTATGAATTTAAAAAAGTTGATTTTTTAAAAGATATCAAACCTAAAAAGAAATCAGAACTCGCAAAAGTTAAAAGCATTTCAAAAGAGTTTGTAGACAAGTGCCCTACTGGTTATACCTGCATAGAGGATTATTCAAAGGATAAAAAATCACTGAATGCAATATTTGAGGCGCTATCGGATAAGAATAGACTAACCAGAATCGCCTTTTTTGGTGATTCATTCATTGATGGTGATATTTTTACAGCAGAAGTACGCAAGATTTTGCAAGATGAATTTGGAGGGTCTGGTGTCGGTTTTGTTCCAATTGCTTCTGAAATAGCAGGTTTTCGTCAAACAATTCGACATTCATTTTCTGGGATAGATTCCTACGACATTATTGAAAATAAAGGGGGAGAAGGATTTGCTGCTGGGGGATATTATTTTAAATCAAATGGAAAAGGAAATGTAACGTATTCCGGAATTGCAGGAAACACCAAATTACAATCATTACAAAACATTCAATTTTTTTACTCTACGAATTCAGGCTCAAATGTGCTTTATCGAATGAATGGTGAATCTGGAAAAATTTCCACTAGGCCATCCAGTCAGATTCAATCAGCTAAATTGACCGGAAGCAATACAAATTCCATTACCTTTTCTCTTCCTTCTGCAAATGACACAAAATATTATGGGGCAAGTTTCGAAGATTCGAAAGGAGTTGTTGTAGATAATTTTGGAATGAAAAGTAATTCAGGAATTGCTTTATCCAAGATAAGTGCTCAAAATTGGAATCAATTCAACAAACTGCGGGATTACAAATTAATTGTTTTACAATTTGGATTAAATGTTTTGGGACCTAAAACCGCACAACTTGATTGGTATATACAATCAATGGTTGAATTAATTGAACGCATCAAGCAGGCATGTCCGGATGCAAGTATTTTAATTCTTGGAATTCCTGATCGTAGTGTTAAAAAAGATGGCGAATATCAGACAATGCCAACTATTCCATTAATGATAGAAGCCCAAAGAGAAATAGCGAAAAAGAGTGGCGTTGCATTTTGGGATTTGTTTTCCGGAATGGGTGGTGAAAATAGTATGATTTCTTTCGTTAACAATAAACCGGCATTAGCAAATAAGGATTATACACACCTTACTTTTGCTGGGGGTGAAAAGTTAGCATCAATTTTTACAAAAACGTTTTTGCATCATTTTTCGAACCATGTAAAAAGGAAAAATCAATGAGTGAGCTAACAAAGATGTTTGATTTTGACCTAAGTAGGTTTTGGAATGTGTTTTTATACAACCCAAAAGAACCCTTAATCTTTAGTTCGGGATTATTTCTTTTTCTTTTTATGGCATTTTTGTTTGTTTTTGCACTAATTCAGAAACACCAGCGAGCCAAAATTTTTTTTATAACGTGTTTTTCGCTTTATTTTTATTACAAATCCAGTGGGGTCTATTTTCTATTACTGGTGCTAACAACCTTGGTGGATTTTGTTTTGGCAAAAGCAATATACAAGACAGAAAATGAGGTGGGTATTTCATTAGGTAAAGCCCGGATTCATATTTCATTAACAGACCGAATGGTTAAGGTTATTCGAAATTCCTTACTGGTATTAAGTCTTAGCTTTAATTTGGGTATTTTATTGTATTTCAAATACACTAATTTTTTCTATGAAATCTTTACCACGTTAACAGACCAGAAATTTGACCCATTCGATATTTTTCTTCCGGTTGGGGTTTCTTTTTTTACATTTCAATCCTTGAGTTATACGCTGGATGTTTTCCGTAAAAACCTAAAGCCACTCAATAGTCCTTTGGATTATGCGTTTTTCGTGTCATTTTTTCCGCAGCTAGTCGCGGGGCCAATTGTTCGTGCCTCAGATTTTATTCCTCAAATATTTAAAAAAGTAGTTGTAACCAAAGAAATGATTGGTCGCGGAATTTTCTTAATTATTATTGGATTAATTAAAAAAGCGATAATTGCAGATTATATCAGTATTAATTACGTTGATCGTATTTTTGATAACCCAACATTGTATTCGGGCTTAGAAAATTTGGTTGGTGTATATGGGTATGCACTTCAGATTTATTGTGATTTCTCGGGGTATTCAGATATGGCAATAGGTATTGCTCTTTTACTTGGTTATCATTTCAATATCAATTTTGATGCGCCCTACCAATCCTTAAATATTACAGAATTCTGGCGGCGTTGGCACATTTCACTTTCCAGTTGGTTGCGCGATTATTTGTATATTTCTCTCGGAGGAAATCGGAAAGGTAAGATACGTACGTATGTTAATTTGTTTCTCACGATGTTGTTGGGAGGTTTATGGCATGGTGCAGCGATTCGTTTTGTGATTTGGGGTGCTCTACATGGACTTGCGCTAATAATTCATAAGTTATTCACCTCGCTATTTAAATTTCAGATTAAAAATAGCTTTGCTCAAAAAAGTTTGAATCTTTTGAGTTGGTTTCTAACATTCCATTTTGTTTGTTTTTGTTGGATATTTTTCCGTGCGGATACCATGAATATTGTGGGTCAAGTTTTAACGCAGATTGCATTTCATTTCAACGGAAACATAATTCTTGATTTTATTCTAGGCTATCCTGCTGTTTTGGTCATGATGCTCATTGGTTTTCTATTTCATTTCACTCCGATTTCATGGGAATTGTCGTTAGAAAAATTAGTAGCTCGTGCTCCGTTGTTGCTGAAAGCTGTATTATTAGTATTAATCATTATTTTAGTGGTACAGTTTCGTTCATCCGATATTCAGCCATTTATATATTTTCAATTTTAACCCATAAGGAGTCCTCGAAGAGTCAGTAAACATTCGTAGATTTGTTTCACCTAATTCACATATTATGTCAACGTATCAACCCGTAAAAAAAGTCACCACGCATACTTTGCAGGAGATGAAAAACCGGAAGGAGAAAATATCCATGTTAACGGGGTATGATTTTTCGATGGCAAGAATAATTGACGAAGCGGGAGTCGATGTTATTCTTGTTGGTGATTCTGCTTCTAATGTAATGGCTGGACATGAAACAACGCTTCCAATTACATTGGAACAAATGATTTATCATGCCGGATCTGTCGTTCGTGCGGTAAGTAGGTCGCTAGTGGTGGTGGATTTGCCATTTGGTAGTTATCAAGGCAATTCCAAAGAAGCATTATCGAGTGCCATTCGTATCATGAAAGAGGCTGGGGCGCATGCGGTTAAAATGGAAGGAGGAAATGAAATAATAGAATCTGTTAAACGAATTTTAACCGCTGGAATTCCCGTAATGGGTCACTTGGGTTTAACTCCACAGTCGATTTATAAATTTGGGACTTATGTGGTTCGAGCTAAAGAGGAGGAGGAAGCGGCTCAACTCATGCGCGATGCCAAATTACTTGAAGAAGCAGGCTGTTTTTCGATAGTTTTGGAAAAAATTCCCGCTAATTTAGCGACAAAAGTTGCTGAAACTATTCATATTCCAATTATTGGTATCGGTGCTGGACATGGCGTCGATGGCCAGGTATTAGTGGTTCATGATATGTTGGGAATTAATAATGAATTTAATCCGCGATTTTTGAGAAAATACAATAACTTACACGAGCAAATGCTTAATTCATTTAAACAATACATCTCGGATGTTAAAGCAGTAGATTTTCCAAATGAATCCGAACAATATTAAAATATTTTTTATGCGTACATTTCTTTATCTTTTTATTGCATTATTGGTTTCTATTGGTATTTATGCGGTTCAATTCAAGGGGGACACAACAAATTCAGGTAAATCAGTTCCTTCAGAAAACGCGATAAAGAAAAAATTCGTTTCAGAAGATGATGAAACAATAACCCTTGTTGCGGTAGGTGATATCATGATGGGAACAAATTATCCAAGTGAAAGTTACCTACCTCCAAAAGAATTGAAATTGATGGCTCCAATGATGGAGTATTTCAAAATGGGTGACATTGTTTTCGGAAATCTGGAAGGAACAGTGCTCAATAGTGGTGGTGAAGTGAAGTCGTGCAACGATCCTTCTAAATGTTATGCTTTCAGGCAACCGGAATATTTTTTGGATCAATTGAAAGAGGCCGGATTTAATATGTTATCCATTGCAAATAATCACGTGGGAGATTTTGGTACAACAGGTCGTAAGAATACCGTTCGGGCACTAACAGAAAGAGGATTTTGTTTTGCTGGTCAAACTACGTGTCCGACAGGAATAATGACAATAAAAGGATTAAAAATTGGATTTACCGCCTTTGCCCCAAATAATGGATGCTTATCCTTGACGGATTATACCTTGTTAACCAATACGATTAAAGAGTTAGATAAAACCTGCGACATTGTTATCGTTTCTTTTCATGGTGGTGCTGAAGGACCTAGTGCAACTCACGTCCCGAAAAAAACCGAACTCTTTTTAGGGGAAAATAGGGGGAATGTAACTGAGTTCGCTCGCAAAGCGATTGATGCTGGGGCTGATGTTATTTTGGGGCATGGACCTCATGTATCTCGTGCAATAGACCAGTATAAAGGGAAATTCATTACCTATTCGATGGGTAATTTTTGTACCTATGGTAGATTTAGCTTAAAAGGAAACGCAGGAATAGCTCCTCTTTTTCAATTGAAATTAAAACGCGATGGATCATTTGTAGAAGGAAAGATAATCTCTATTAAACAGCTCGGTGAAGGTGGACCGATATTCGATAAAAGTCTTGCCGCATTAAACGAAATAAAACAATTAACATTAACTGATTTCCCTCAATCCAATGCCAATTTTGATGAAGAAGGCAATTTCTTTTTTAAGCTCAAATGAAAATATCCGCATCCATTTACAGTGACAAGAAACGTGCTCTAGAGCAAGTGATTTTAGATCTGAACAATCATCAAGTGGACCTTTTACACATTGATTGCAACGATGACCTGAACGTTTTTAATGACATTGTTCAAATTAGAAAATGGTGTTCTATCCCAATCGATTTACACATTATCACCTCTTCGCCTGAAAAATATTTTGAGTTACTCATTCAGAATCCGGTTGAATATGTGACTTTTCAATTTGAAAATTTAACGGCTAAACTCACTATTCCGAAAGAGATCTCCGGAAAAAAAGGCATTGCTGTAACTACAAATACACCTATTTCGATTTTTGAAAATTATACTGATTTTGATTTTATATTGATAATGGCAACAACTCCCGGTCAGAGTGGAGGTTTGTTTGATAAAGTTAATTTTGATAAGATAAGACGGTTCAGAAAAGAATATCCTTCCAAATCCATTCATGTAGATGGCGGAGTGAATGGAGAAGTTTCATTCATTTTACGAAATATGGGGGTGAGTTGTTCTGTTTCTGGATCCTATTTATTCAATGAGCCTAGTATTGGACATGCTTTGTTTAATTTGCAAAGTAGGGAAATCGCTTCGCATTTTCAAGTGGGTGATTTTATGACGCCAATTGAGGAATGTCCAATTATTGATAGTTCTGAAAACAACATCAGAGCAGTGTTAGAAACCATTGAAAATGGAAATTTGGGATTTTGCCTTGTTGTTGATTCAACTAATCATTTAATTGGATTAATTTCCAGTGCAGATATTCGAAAAGGTCTACTCAAATGCCTAAACAATTTAAAGGAACTATCACCATCTATCATGATGAATGCGAGTCCATTAGTCATTCAGTCGAATCAAACAGTCGTTGAAATGCTTCAATTGATTAAGGGGTGTGTGTTTCCGGTGATGTACCTACCGGTAGTAAATTCAGCCGGAAAAGCAGTTGGAATTGTTAACTTTGTCAACCTCATTAAAGCAGAATTATGATTCTTCAATTAAAAAATACAGTTTCCGCCGAACAAGCTAATCAGTTAGCAATTGAAAATCAAGCGTTTTGCATTCGTATGGACGGGGAAATCTTATTGATTACTGGTTCGAATATAAAAGTGGTTCCTTCAGCTATTGAACATGTTGTAGATAAATTTTGGGTTTTTGCCAATGATATTCAATTAGCATCAAAAACATTCAATTCAAACAAACGAAAAATTAGTTTGTCTAATGTAACAATTGGCGGGGATACAAAAAATACGTTGTTAATTGGAGGTCCTTGCAGTGTGGAATCAGAAGATCAAATTCGAAGTTCAGCTGAACTATTAGTTGGTTTGGGATTAACAACGCTTCGAGGAGGGTGTTATAAACCACGTACGAGTCCATACTCTTTTCAAGGAATGGGATTGGATGGATTGAAATTACTAGCAAAAATGCGCGAAGAGTTTGGTCTGAATGTAATTACTGAAGCGAGAGATGCTACCCAAATTGACGAAATTATTGAATATACAGACGTGATTCAAATTGGAGCAAAAGCAATGTATGACCAAGGTATATTGCGCGCCTGTGCTAAAACTTCTAAGCCTGTATTAATTAAACGTGGTTTTGGAACTACCCTTCAAGAATTCGTGCAAGCCGCTGAGTTTGTTTTATCTGGGGGGAATGAAAATGTGATTTTATGCGAACGTGGATTACGAACATTCGAAACTGGAACACGATTCACGTTAGATTTATGTGGCGTAGCTTGGTTGCAGGAATATACAAACTTGCCGATTGTTCTGGATCCTTCCCATGCTATGGGGTATGCATATGGTGTTCCTGTACTGGCTCGTGCTTGCGTGGCAATGGGAATAGATGGCTTATTGATTGAAGCGCATCCTACTCCAAAAATAGCAAAATCAGATGCTTCACAACAATTGGATTATCAACAGTTTACAGAATTATTAAATTCCTTACGTCCGGTTGCTGAAAGCGTTGGATATAAAGTAGTATAACATGCAATTAGAACAAAATATTAAGGGCTTATGCTCGAAATTTGGAATCGATTTTCAAGATTTCCTGAGTGATTTAGATGTTGAAGATGTTCATGAGCTTACCATTTTTGATTTAGAAGCAGTCTGCGAAGAATATGAGGTGGATTTATTGTCTTTGCTGTTTAAGCCTCTTTTTAAAGAGGGGCAATGGAAAAAAAAGGCGAAAAACATCAAGTTGTTAGTGTTGGATGTGGATGGTGTTTTAACCGATGGCGGTATGTATTTCACTGAAAATGGTGATCAAATTAAAAAATTCAATACGAAAGATGGATTAGGAATTATGCGATTACAACAAAAGAATGTTCAAGTTGCTTTTTTATCATCTGGTTTTACTCACTCCATGGTTCAGAAAAGAGCTGAGATGTTAGGTGTTTCTTTGTGTTATGTTGGTCAAGATAAAAAAATAGACGTGTTATTGAATTGGTGTTCTGAATTATCAATCGACCTCAATCAAGTGGCTTATTTGGGGGATGATGTAAATGACCTTGAGTGCATTCGGAAAGTTGGTTTTTCTGCAAGTCCGGTAAATGCTGTTAATGCTGTGAAAACAGAAGTTGACATCATTTTATCCAATAAAGGAGGAGATGGTTGTGTCCGAAACTTCATTGATAATTATTTAATAGAATCCCCGATTTCTTAATATTTACACAAACATGAAAACCACCACAATAGGCATTATTAAAGAAGGGAAAGTTCCGCCTGATTTTCGGGTGGCATTAACGCCAAAACAATGCCGTGCAATTGAAATTGTGTATCCTGATGTTAAAATTCAAGTTCAGCGCAGTCCAATTCGTACTTTTTCGGATGAAGAATATGCAGCTGAAGGAATTATGCTTGTCGATTCAATTAAAGATTGTGACATAATTATTGGTGTGAAAGAAGTAAATGTTTCGGATCTAGTTCCCAATAAAACCTTTTTATTCTTTTCGCACACGATAAAAAAGCAAGCGCATAATCAACAATTATTAAGGTCTATTTTGAGTAATAAAATAAGACTAATTGATTATGAGGTCATTAAAGATAAAAACAACAAACGATTAATTGGATTTGGTCGCTATGCTGGTATCGTTGGAACTTACAATGGGTTTTTAACTTGGGGTCTGAAAAATGATTCTTACAAAATGAATCCAGCATATCAATGTGCAAATAGAATTGAGGTGGAGGAAGAATTAAAAAAAGTAAGCTTTCCTTCAAATTTTAAATGTATTCTAACTGGTTTTGGTAGAGTAGGACATGGCGCTCGAGAAATAATGGATTTGCTGCCGATTAAAGAAGTTACACCAGATGAAATTCTTACCATGGAATTCAATGAACCTGTTTTCGCTCATTTGGAATTGGAGGATTATTATGCGCCAATTGAGGGTAAGATGTTTGATAAAAAAGAATTTTATTCAACCCCAGAGAAATATAAATCTATCCTATCTCGGTTTGTTTCAAAAGTAGACATGTATATTCCCTGTCATTTTTGGAGTAACAAATCACCGATTATTTTGTCCCAAGACGATTTAAATCAGCCTAATAGAAAATTATCGGTAGTTGCTGATATTTCATGTGACATAGCTGGACCGATTGCTTGTACACTTCGCCCAAGTAAAATTAGTGATCCAATTTTTGGATATGATCCTTTAACAGGAAATGAGGTGAATTTCAAAGAAATGGGAGCAATTGCTGTAATGGCTGTTGATAATCTACCGTGCGAATTACCCAAAGATGCGTCTGAGGATTTTGGAAATGAATTAATTAAACATGTTCTTCCAGCGCTACTCAGAGAAGATCCTTACGCAATTATGGAGAGAGCTTCTCAAACAAATTCATCCGGCGAATTGACAGAAGGTTTTGAGTATTTGCAACAATATGCCGATGGATTACTTGATTAATGGCATATGGTTCAGATTTTAGACAAATTGTTTTTTCGATCCGAAAAAAGCGAAATTACTCTTGGTCAGTTTGAAGATTGCTCCTTTGTTGAATGCGATTTTAGCGGCGAAAATTGGGCAAATTATAAGTTTATTGATTGTGTATTTAAGGATTGCAACTTAAGTTTGATTCAAGTTACAAATACATCCTTTCAATCAGTGAAATTTGATGGATGCAAAATAATGGGAGTCCTTTTTGAATATGTAAATCCTTTTTCACTAGAACTTTCTTTCACTAATTGTAATTTAAATCATGCCTCTTTTTATAAATTAGCCTTGAAAAATACTCTTTTTCAGTTGTGTGATTTACAGGAAGTAGATTTCACTCAAGCCGATTTAACCTTAAGTGATTTTGATGGATCTAACCTACAGCTAGCACTATTTGAAAAAACAAATCTAGAAAAGGCTAATTTTTCAACCGCCAACTATTTTCAAATTGACCCTTCAACAAATAGGGTGAAAAAAGCAAAATTTTCGTTGGTAGGGTTGCCCGGTTTATTGAGTCAATTCGACTTAGATATTAAATAACGCTTACAAATTCACTTTTATTTTTTACATTTATTCCATGATAGAAAAAGGGGATAAAAAAATCATCCGCGGGTGGGTAACCTATGATTGGGCGAATTCGGTGTATAATTTAGTCGTATCTTCTGCTATTTTTCCGATTTTTTATGAGGCTAGTACGCGAGCTGTTTATGCTAAGAGCATCGGCTCGTCGCCAGATGAGGTCGATCCCGGTAAGGTTACTGTAGATTTTTTTGGTTATCAAGTTTCTCCTAGTGTTATCTATTCGTTAGTGTTGTCGTTGGGTTTCTTGTGTGTGAGTTTTCTTTCGCCATTATTGTCTGGTATTGCAGATTATACAGGTTCAAAAAAGAAATTCATGAAGTTCTTTTGTTATCTGGGCTCGCTTTCGTGCGCTTCACTCTATTTTTTTGATCCAAATCAAATTGAACTGGGTATGTTATCCATTTTCTTCGGAACGATAGGATTTTGGAACAGCTTGGTTTTTTACAATGCTTTCTTACCTGAGATTGCAGAACCTAAGGATCATGATCGTGTTTCGGCAAGCGGGTTTATAGCTGGATATATTGGAGCGACATTGTTACTTGTTATTTGTCTTGCACTGATTATGGGAATAGACAGCAGTTACACCAAAGTTAGTTTTTTGTTGGTCGCGGTTTGGTGGATTGGATTTGCTCAAATAACTTACCGAGTATTGCCAAATAATGTCTATGGTAAAAAACCTGAAAAAGATTATATCTGGAAAGGATTCAGAGAGTTAAAAAAAGTGTTTTTAGAATTTAGGCAAACAGTTCGTTTGAAACGATTTTTGCTCTCTTTCTTCTTTTTTAATACGGGTGTGCAAACTGTTATGTTAATGGCTACCGTATTTGCCAGTAAGGAAATTGAATGGCCTGAAAATAGTAATAAGTCTGGATTAATTATAGCGATATTGCTTATTCAGCTAGTCGGAGCTTTAGGAGCAAAAATCACATCAATAATCGCTCGAAAAACTGGAAATATCAATGCATTAATTGGAAGTGTTTCCATTTGGATTATCATCTGTGTTTTTGCATTTTTTATTCGAACGCCGAATGAATTTTACACGCTTGCTGCCTTTGTTGGTTTGGTAATGGGTGGGGTTCAGGCAATTGCACGTTCAACTTATTCCAAGTATTTACCGGAAACAACGGATCATGCAAGTTATTTTTCATTTTACGATGTCGCTGAAAAAATAGGAATGGTAATCGGTACTGCTTTCTTTGCGTTGATGGAATTTTTATTCGATGATATTCGATTTTCCATTATTTCAGTAGGGATGTTTTTTGTCTTTGGATTGATTCTATTATTCTTTGTTCCGAAAGAAGAACGAATTATTGCTCCAAATCACTAAAAAATTTAGGGTAGGATTTGCTAATGCAATGAGGATTAGTAAGTAGGATGTCGTTTGTTGAAATGCATGCTGCTACCGTTGCTGCCATTGCTAATCGGTGATCATTATATGTATTAATCAGGCCTCCGTCTATCTGCCCTTTTCCATGAATTTCAATCGTATTTTCTTTTGTTGAATAAGAAACACCGAAAACGGAAAGCATTGCTTCTACGGTTTGTAAACGATTCGATTCTTTGTGTATAAGCCTATCTGTTCCTTTAAAAACAGATGTGCCTGTTGTTGCGCAGGCTAAAATTGCTAAAATGGGAAACAAATCAGGATTATCCGTTAAATCGACATTAAAAGGTTTAGGATAACGTGCTTTTTCAATAATTAAATCGCCTTCTTTCCATGTGATTGTTGCACCAAATAATTTCACAATATCCAAACAAATTTTGTCTGCTTGCTTTGAATCTATTTTTAATCCACTTAATTTAATTTCACCAGAAATCGCCGCTCCGATTACGTGATTTGCTGCGCCGCTCCAGTCTCCTTCAATCTCTATTTCTCCACCAATATAGTGCTGATTTCCTTTTACCGTAAATGTTTTGTATCCGTTATTCTCAATTGAAACTCCAAATTCTTGCATTAACTGAATGGTTAAGTCTATATAGGGTGTGCTGGTTAAGTTGGAAACAAAAATAGTAGTATCTGTTGGTAATAATGGGCTTGTTATTAACAAACCAGTGAGCATTTGAGAGCTTTCGGATCCATCCAAATGAATATTATCTCCGTTTATTTCTCCCGAAAATTCAAAAGGGAAGAGAGAGTTTTTAATGTTAAGTCCACTATTTTTTAACGCGTTTTCAAGAAAAATAAGCGGTCTATTCAATAAAGATCCTGAACCAGAGAGTGTTATTTTCTCTCCAAATAATGTCGAGATAAATGCAAACATCCGAAGGCATAATCCAGATTCATTAACCAATAAGTTGATTGATTGCTGCTTTTTCCTGACCGGTGGTTGAATTGTTAATGTTTCATTTCCAGTCACCTCTGCTCCTAATTGTCGAATAACGGATAAACAAGCTTCGTTGTCTTCGCAAGATTGATATCCATTAAGAATTGTTTTACCCTTTGATAAAAGCGACAAAGCAAGAAGTCGTTGAACATGACTTTTGGATGAATTGACTCGAATCTCCCCAGAATACTGAAAGGGTTTAATCGTTCTCATGTTCATCTATACCATTTAAAATAGTTGATTGGATATGTATAGATTCTTGATGAATCAACTTAAATAGCGTGGTGGAAAACTCCTCTGACAGTTCCGCAATCATAGCTTTCTGTACATTTTTTCGAAGGCTTTCTTCCCATTGGTTAGATTGTAATACGGCCAAATTATATGTTTTTTTATAATTTCCAATCGTGGCGGAAACTTTCATACGCTCATGCAATAATTGAATAATTGAATCGTCTAAAACACTCAAACTTGATCGAAAGGAAATTATCTCTGCTTCTTCGATTTCCTTGTGATTCCTGATTTTTAATTTTTGAAGCAGATCAACTAATTGTAAGGCATTTATCTGTTGTTTCGCATCCGTCCATGCCTCAGCAGGGGAAATATGGGTCTCCAACATGAGTCCGTCAAATTTTAAATCCATTGCTTTTTGTGCGATTTCAAATAAAATTGCTGCCCTTCCACCAATATGTGATGGGTCACAAATTAACTGCAATTCTGGCATTTCGTGTTTGAGATCAATTGGAATTTGCCAATTAGGATTATTACGAAAACGTATTTTTTCATAGACAGAAAACCCCCTATGAATGGCGGAAATTAAACGTACATTGCATTTTTGCATGCGTTCTATTGCTCCAATCCACAATTTTAAATCTGGATTAACGGGATTTTTAACCATTATTGGAACATCAACACCCGTAAGTGATTCAGCTAATTCTTGAACAGAAAATGGATTGGTTGTTGTCCGTGCACCGATCCAAAGCATGTCAATTCCTGCTTTTAATGCGGCTTCAACGTGTTCTGGTTTTGCTACCTCTGTAGCTACTTTTAATCCAACCTCTGATTGTACTTTCTGTAGCCATAATAATCCGGAATTTCCGGCACCTTCAAACTCCCCAGGTCTTGTTCTTGGTTTCCAAATCCCTGCCCGGAAATAGTCGGGTTGGAGCTCTTTCAAACTTTTTGCAGTATCCAAAACTTGTTTCTCTGTTTCTGCACTACAGGGGCCTGCAATAAGGAAAGGTTTTTTCTCCATCGAAATCAGTTTAATAGATTAACAAGTAACGCACCGTAAAGTTGCCAAGAAAAATGTGAATAGCGAATAGTTTTTTATGAATTCAACCGTTTTGATGTATTTAAGATTCATTTTTTTGAATATTTTACATTAAAATGGAAAATTGTTAAAAACTACTGTGATTTTTTTATTGAAAGTTCAGAAAAAAAACTATTTTTGCACCCAAAAAACGGCTATAAATTTCACATTATGTATTGGACTTTAGAACTAGCATCATATTTAGAAGATGCACCATGGCCAGCAACAAAAGAAGAGTTAATTGATTTTGCAATTCGAACTGGAGCGCCTTTAGAAGTTGTTGAGAATCTTCAAGATTTGGAAGATGAAGGCGATATGTATGAATGTATCGAAGAAATTTGGCCGGACTATCCGTCACGCGAAGATTTTCTCTTCAATGAGGATGAATATTAACTCCGTATTCAATCTTTTTTCAAGTTTTTTACTCGGTACCCTTTAAAATTATTGAATCCTTGAAATTGGTTGAGGTGTCTCTAGATTTGATTACTGATGTTTTTGCATTCAGCAGTAGTTTGCAATCTATTTTTCATTCTGACCATAATTATTTTCATACACCATATAACTTAGTTAATTAGGTTACTGTTTTTTCCTTGCCTAGCTTAAAAAGCTCATCTAATAGATTATTGTTAAGTTAAGTTTCTCGTTATACATTTATTATTATTAATTTTAATAAGCATTTGGTTTATTTTGTTCAATACGCTTTTAGATAATGAAAAATAAGAAGTATTACTGGGGCTCTATCATCTTTATTCTTCCTCTGATATTCCAACTTTGGGGGTATTTAAACACTCCTAAAAACGATCCCAATGAATTACAATGGGGTTTTTATGGCCACAAACGAATAAATCGGATTGCCGTTTTCACTCTGCCTCCGGAAATGCTCGGTTTTTATAAAGAACATATTGAATTTTTAACAGAACATTCTGTAGATCCTGATAAACGAAGGTATGCCGTTGAGGGAGAAGCTCAAAGACATTATATAGATTTAGATCACTATTATATTAAAGGAAAGGACAATCCGTTCGAAGTGATGCCCAAAAGATGGGAAGATGCCGTAAAAAAATTCACCGAAGATACGCTTCAGGCCTATGGTATTGTTCCCTGGCATATTCAAACAATGAAATATCGATTGCAAAAAGCGTTTGAAACAAAAAATGTTGATTTGATCCTAAAATATTCAGCTGAAATTGGTCATTACGTTGGGGATGCACACGTCCCCTTGCATACGACTGAAAACTATAATGGTCACAAAACAAATCAACGTGGAATTCATGGTTTTTGGGAAAGTAGATTGGTTGAAATAAACGCTGAAAATTACGATTATTTTGTTGGGAAAAGTCTATATGTGAAAGGGGTGTTAGATTTTGCTTGGAATGCTGTAAAGTCATCTCACTTGGC
>Ga0049081_10000268_pt1 | contig 20748 bp, 18 predicted proteins | sample GreLakmeER78MSRF_FD_66717 | JGI IMG/M metagenome (GOLD analysis project Ga0049081, IMG submission 66717) | Freshwater lentic microbial communities from great Laurentian Lakes, MI, USA - Great Lakes metaG ER78MSRF | ecosystem: Environmental > Aquatic > Freshwater > Lake | place: Great Lakes...
TACCGGCGGGGCGCCGCGCTCCTGCTCGCCGCCGCTCGCGGCGCGGATGTCCGCCTTGGCGCCGCCACGGGTTTGGGGCGCGCCCGCCGCCCACGCTCGCACCAGGGCTCGTAAGGCATCCTCTGCCTGCCACACCGCCTCAGCTACTCGTCTCTGCCACACGGCCTTTACCGGCGGCGGGCGCCGCGCTCCTGCTCGGCGGCGCTTGCGGATGTCGGGCTTGGCGCCGCCACGGGTTTGGGGCGCGCCCGCCTGCTCACGCTCGCACCCGGCCTCGTCAGGCATCGTCCACTTGCTGCCACACCGCCTCAGCTGCTCTCCTCTGCCACCCGGCCTTTGCCGGCGGCGGGCGCCGCGGAGGCTCCCCGCCGCGCGCCGTCGCCGCCGCTCGCGGCGCGGATGTCGGGCTTGGCACCGCAACGGGTTTGGGGCGCGACCGACGGCTCACGTTTGCGCCCGGGACTAGTAGGCATCATGTTGTGGGCGCCGCACCGCCCGAGTGCTCGTAAGGCACTGTCTCTTGCCTCTTGCTCGGCCGTGCGCGTGTGTTGGGAGAGAGCACTAGATTTGACCCCCCCCATCGGTTTGCAGTTCTTTACATCATCTTGTAGAGCTTCACACGCTGGTCACTGCTGTCGTAGCCGAATCTTTATATGATGCGTTGATGATGTGCTATTTTGCGATGAAGCTGGCCGGGGGGGGAGGCGGCGGGGGGGTGAACTTATAACTTATCGAACTTTTTCTTAATATATATTTTCCCGTAATCAGCTAACAGCTCTTTCCCCTTGCCTATATTATACTTCGCGACGACGTAAATTTTATTTTTTATCGAAGACTGAAACCATACATTTGCATTAGCTTTAGAAGTATGATTATAAAAGCGTGCGACACTTGAAGTCAGTATATTTTCTGCATCTATCACCCAGTATGTATCTGTTACTTCCATTAAATAATTAGATTTATCATTCGCTCGTTTTATGTGTGAACGCAATCCAGTATATTCATGAAGCACCGTGTCTTTTAAGATATTCATTTTTGCAAACACACCTTTACCAGCGCCAGGTATAGTGCTTTTTGAAACGTATATAATATCGTCTCTGTAAAAACCATAAGATACGATGAAAAATGCTTAATTTCCCAAAAGAAACAGAACGTTGTTGCGCGATAACGTACTTATTGGCCGCCATCATCTTGTCTGCCTGAGCTTGAACCGACAGCCGCACCCCAAAAGCGTCGCAGCACCCAGCCCAGCCATCCGCGCACGTCGGCCGCCGCCGGCTAATGCCGTGCGGCAGAGGCGCGCTCGGGCGGTGCGGTACCCAGGAGGCCCGGTGTGGCAGCCAGAGGACGATGACTTACGAGGCCAGGGTGCGACAGCACGAACACCAGCCGCACAGCCGCGAAGCGGCGCCGTGCCTGCTCGCGGCGCCGCCACCCTCCCCTCCATCTGGCGCTGTCCGGTTCCGCCAGCTGCGCCATGAGCAAGGGCAGGCAGGCATGGTAGCAGGCGAGTAGCTGAGGCGGTGTGGCAGCCCGATGACGAGGCCCGGGTGCGAGCGTGAGCGGCGGCGAGCAGGAGCGCGGCGGGGGCGGCGGCGGGAGGCGCTGGAAAAGGCCGTGCGGCAGAGAGGAGCAGCTCGGGCGGGTGCGGACACCGCCTTACAAGGGTGCGAACCTGAGCCGGCGGGCGCGCCCCAGCTGCCGCGCCGGCGGCGCCGCGTTGCCCTCTGCCCCAACCGCCTCGACTGCCCCCGTAACCGACGCCTCACCCGCCACTACTTGGGCGCCTTGGCCTTGGCCTTGGCCCGCTTGGCGATCGCCGCCGTGGCCTTCTGCATCATGAGAAAACCGGCCTGCATCATCTTCTTGAGATCTGCGAAATGGAGGGGATGTGAGGAGGGAAGGGCGATGGGGGTTAGGAGGGGCGTGGAGGGCGGAGTAGTTTAGAGAGCGCACCATCATCATCATCGGACTCGCTGCTCTCGATCACTGCGAAGGGCAGGAGGCGAAAAAGAGAAGGGTTAGGCCGCGCACAGGGCATCAGGGGGTGCGTGCGGGCGGCGCGCAGGGGGGCCTCGCGCAAGATGCTGGGCAGCAAAGGCCGCCATTAGCACAACGCACCGATATCATCGTTGTCGTCCTCGTCCTCCTCGTCCTCCTCGTCCTCCTCCTCCTCCTCCTTCTTGGGCTCCGCCTTCTTCTTCTTCTTCTTCTTCTTGTCCATCTCCTCGTCCTCGTCCGCCTCGTCCGCCTCGTCCTCCTCCTCCTTCTTGGGCTCCGCCTTCTTCTTCTTCTTCTTCTTGTCCATCTCCTCTGCGTGGGCAAGGGGCGGGACAGCGGTGAGGTCGGGTTTGGGGCGGTGAAAGGCATGGCGGCAGTGCTGCTGTTGTGCGGGGTGCGGTAGCGCGGGGGAAGCGTGCGCAGGGCGGCAGCAGGCGTGCGGCACAGGTGGTGGCGGGCAGGCGGGCAGGCGGGCGGGCGCAGGGGGTGCGCGCTGGCCGCACCGCTGTTGTCGGCGGCGCGCTTCTTGGCCGGCGAGGCGGCCGCGGGCTTCTTGGGGGTGGCGGCAGGGGCTGTTGTTGGCGGGTGTGTTGGGGGGGGGCGAGTTTTGGGGGGAAACTGCAGCGGCGGGCAGCGCCGGCGGCGGCCAGCGGCGGCGGCCCGCGCGCAGCAGGCCACGCACTCGGCGTCTTCTTGGGAGGCGGCGAGGTGGGCGGCTTCTTCGGCGAGGGCTTGGCCATCAGCGAGGGCTTGGGCGGCGAGCTGATGATGGACTTCTTGGCCGAGCCTGTGGTTTTGGGTGTTTCGACGTGTGAAAGACGGCGCGGCGGCGGGGGGTGCGGCGGTGCGGGCGCAGCAGCGCAGCGGGGCAGCAGCGGGGCAGCAGCGGGCAGCAGCGGGGCAGCAGCGGGCAGCAGCGGGGCAGCAGCGGGGCAGCAGCGGGCAGCAGCGGGGCAGCAGCGAGGCAGCAGCGAGGCGGCAGCGGGTGGTGGGGCGGGCGGGCGAGCAGTCGGCGCGCCTGTCATCTTGGAGGGCGACGCCGGCGCGGACGCGGTGGCATTCTTGCCTGCGGCTAACTCAGCGGCCATCGCCATCGCCATCGCCTGCTCCGCTTTCGACGGGCGGCCGCGGCCGCGGGACGTGCTGGCGCCGCCGGCGTCCAGCTGTTCGACGACGGCTGCGTGATATAAAGCGGGCAGGCGGGAGGAGGAGGAGCGGGAAGCTGCAGTGAATATGATGAAGGGCGAGAGAGTTCAGGAGGGTGGGCGGGCCAAGGTGGGGCAGGCGGCCGCAAACAAAAGCACACCGTCTGGGTACTGGTTCTGCATAGCAAGGGGAACTTTGTTGCCAGCCCACAGATAAGCCCGCATCGCGATGAAGGATGGAATCTCGAACAGTTTCATGTACTTGCCCATAACACTGACAAGGCACTTGTCGCCAGCGGCATTCATCGCCAGGAGCAGGGTGTACGCCTTGCCGGATTTGACTTGGACGACGGGGGGAGGGCCTGTGGGGGCGGGTCACGGTGGCGGGCGGCGGGCGGGAAGGAAGAGTGGGCGCGCGGGCAGGCGGGGCGGGGGGAGAACGGGGAGTGGTGGGCGGGGCGGGGAGGCGGGCGGGCGGGCGGGCAGGCAGGGCAGGGCAGGGCGGCGGAGGCGGGCAGGGCGCCGCGCGCGGGGGGCGCGCACCTGTCTTCATCTTCTGCTTCTCGGTATTCGGCTCGCAGCCGGGCGCCCAGTGGCTGGAGATGGTGGTGTTCAGACCCAGGTTGGCGAGGTCATTCGTGTTGACCCAGACCGGGTAGAAGCTCACATACGCCACTGCGTTTTGCACCACCATAATCATCATCTGGACAAACAAGTCTGGATGAGGGAGGAGGGAGGGGAGGGAGAGGATGGGATTGAGAGAGGGGAAGAAGGGCGGCGAGTCAGTCAGTGGGTGGCCGGCAGCTGGCGGGTGGCCGGCAGGCAGGCGGCTGGACGCGGGCGGCGGGCGGCGGCGCGCGGCGGCGCGCGGCGGTCGCTGCAGGCTCGGGCAGCACAGCAGCGCACCGCCGATTTTGGCGAGCTTGTTGTCGGTATCAGCGCTGTCCTGCGAGTCCTCGGGGGCGGACTTCCTGGGCGGCATCCTTGCCTGCGGGGCGGGGCGGAAGGTTGGCGCTTCTGATGCTGCAGCAGGAGTCCCGCCAGTCGCCCCGATCGCCCCTCCCGCCCGGCCCCGCCGGCCCGATGGCGGCTTAAAGGGTGGGGCAGACATCTCTCTGTGCAAAGGCGGCGAGCCTGAGAGAACGCGGCTTGAGACCGGGCTGCCCGGGCGGCGGAAAGAAAAAAAAAGATCGCGACCCGGCCGCGTGCGGGTGACCTGGCCGCACCTGTGTGGCGTAGCGGTGGCCGGGCTGCGGCTGTTCACAGCGCTTAAAGCGCTGGTGCGGAATGCTCGCTGAATGCAGGCCGCGGCGGGCGTCTAGCGGTTCTGGGCGGGTCTGGCGGTTTCTGGGCCAGGTATATTGCCTTGCAACAGCCCGGGAAGGGGGGGATATACCTCTCTAGACCTCGCTATACCTGTCCACTGATTTCAACGGTTCTGGGGTCGCGGAGTGCATCATCCGCATTCCGCGCCTCTCTCCTTCTGTTTTTCCCGCCCGCGAACGCCACAGTCGCGAGTTTACCCAGCCCGATCCGCCTGCCCCGCCCCGACCGGCCCCGACCCGGCCCCTCCGCCGCCTCCGCCCACCTGATCTCGCTGTGCGTCACGGAAGGGCCCCGCCCGACGGAGGTGAGCCTTTTTGCTACTGCAGCGAGCTTGCCCCGCCGGCGGGCCGCCACCCAGCCGCAGCCTACAGGCTGGCTGCCCTCTGTAGGCTGCGGCTGGGCCTGCCGCCACAGTGGAGTGGGGCAGCCGGGTTGGCGCCACAGTGGCGGCAGGCGCCTGGCGGCGCTGTGGCGCGCGGCGCCGCGCGGCTGCTGCAACTTCTCTCAACGCCCGCCGCCCCTCCGCCCATCCTTCCCGCCCATGCCAGGAGCACACCGGCAGGAGCACACCGGCTGCACCACCGCTGTTTGGCAGCGCACGCATAGGTGCGGCTGCAGCACGCCGCCGCGCCGCCAGCACGCCGCCGGCGACGCGACGCAACCGCTGCAGCCGCTTCGCTGCACCATTTCCGCTGCAGCGCCTGCAGCCGCTGCGCCCAAAAACCTACCCTGGCGCACGCCCCTGTCCGTTCTGCCCTCTCCTTGCCGCGCCGGGCAGCCGCCGCCCGCCGCTGGCGCCGCTCACACGCGCGCGCTGTCCCACCCCCACCCGACCCCGGCCGCGGCTCCAGGTGCCCAAGGTCCACCCCACCTCCCGCTACTCCATCCATCCATAAATGCCTAAGGTGGAGAAGGAGGGCGACGCACGTCTTTCTCCACTGAACCAGGTGATGCTGCGCATTTCGGAGGGTCGGCTGCTGTTGGTGCAGCAGCATAACAACGAGCTGCGCAAGGAGAACAAGGAGCTGAGCGAGACGGTGGAGGAGCTGCGCCAGAAGGTCGAGAAGTTTGAGGACATGGCGTCGCTGGAGGACAAGGAGGTCGAGCGCTACGAGCTGCAGGTTACGGACCTGAAGAAGCGCATCGCCGAGCTGGAGGCGGTGCTCTTTGCGCTGCCGCTGCCCTCCGAGGAGAGCAGCCAGCGCGCGCAGGCCGCCGCCGACCCCGCGCACACGCCCATTACCCCCGTGAAGTGGAAGATGTGAGGATGCGGCGGCGAGGCGGAGACGAGGGGAGCTAGGGTAGGGGGGAGCGCAGGCGGAGGCGAGGGGCTAGGGAGCGGAGGCGGAGGCGAGGGCGGCTCGGCGCGTTTTGTAACTAGTGTCGCCGGCGGCGGCCAACGCGCCCTGCTCGCGCGCCGCCTCCCTCCATCTGGCGCTGCCCCGCCTCCGCCGCCTCCGCCTCCGCCTCCGCCAAGCAGGCATGGTAGAGACGCACCAGCCGCAGCTGTGCTGCATAGCGGGCGCTGTGCGGGGTGCTCTGGGCACAGAACGAGCACCGCGAAACCCAGAACGCGCGCGTCGCCGCTAAAAATACGCAATCTAGCCGCGGCGGCGGTACATTTGCTTCGCGCAACTAGCCCGAACCTGTTTGTACCACCGCTAGCTCGCCCGTCCCTCCGGCCGCCCACCCTTTCCTTTGGTCCCATTTATCGCTCGCTCGCCTCGCCCGCCCCGCCGGGGCCAGGCTGCACGACAGCTGTAGTGTGCCGCAGCTGCCCTACGCTGTGTTTGGTGCCAAGTCGCGGACCATCGACCCGCTGCGGACCATCTGCCGGCCGTGCCCAACGCCGCGCCCGCCGCCGCGCGTCTGCTGCCGCCGCCGAGTACCACGTGCCAGGTGCGGTGGGCAGAGGCGGTGGGCCTGAGGCAGGTCAAATGGGCGGAAATGAGCGGGCAGGGCGCGGTGGGTGGGGCGCGCTTCGGGGCGCTTCGGGGCGTTACGGCAGGGGCGGCGGCGCGCCTCACACCGCCGCGCGCGCCTCACACCGCCGCCATCTGACCTCGCCTCCGTCGCCTCCGCCCGGCTGCCACCCATCATGCCCCCGACCCAACAGCTTCCTGTGCAGAACCTCATCTCAAACTTCTTCTAGCCAGCAGTTCAAGTACTGAAAGGTGCGTGCGGGCAATGGTTGTGCCGCAGCCGTTTCGGCGATAGGGCCGCAACGGTGCTGGGCGCCAGGCGGGGGAGTTGGGGAGTTGGGGCGGCCAGCTGGCCGGGCTTGCAGCACGGCGGGCTTGCGCGCGCCGCCGTCGCCGACCGCCGCCCCGCCCTCTCTCCTCGCCCTCTCAGAGATGGAAGACTTGAAGAAGCTGGAAATGATTTACGACATGCTGGATACGCCTGGCCTCGTGCTCGACGAGCTCAAGACCTATCGGAACTTGCTAGATAAGGGGCATTTGCTCCTGTTGAACGGAAAAGACATTGAGTGCGTCATGGAACAGTTCAACATGGAGGCGCTGTGCGAGGCGTACACAACCGCCAAGGTTGCCAACGAGAAGGTGCGATGCAACGGCGCTCGCTCGCCGCTCACCCGCTCACCCGCTCACCCGTTCACCCGCCCGCCCGCCCGCCCGTTCACCCGCTCACCCCCGCTCACCCGCTCACCCGCTCGCACCCGCTCGCACCCGCTCACCCGCTCACACCCGCTCACCCGCTCACCCGCTCGCACCCGCTCGCACCCGCTCGCACCCGCTCACCCCCGCCCGCCCACAGTACGCCGACGGCTTCATCATTCACTCCAAGTGCCCCGGTAGCATCCTGTCGCTCATCCGGCGGAATTCCATCGCCGTTGTGGAAAACTTGGTGGGCTGCCCGCTCACCATCAACGTGGGTAGCCTGGGGCTGTGCTACCCGCCGAGTTCCGTCTGCTACATTGCTGGCGGCTTCGGTGGCAAGCTCTACACCACCGTCAACGAGTTGCGGCCGTCTGCCTTCATGGGCGCGCACGTTTGGTTGACGTCGCCCGACGGTCGCATCTGGGATTTTGCAGCCAATATTCACCGTTTCTCTACGCCGCTGCTCAACGCAGCCCCCGGCATCATTTCCATCTTCGGCAAGCAGTTGGACTTGCGGGGGGCGGCGCGCGAGGGGTCCTTCTTTGCAGGGGAGACGCCCGAGCGCCTCAAGCGGCGCGGCCTTGTGTACACGCCCGCACCGCCCGCCATTGCCGCCGAGGTGCTCAAGGGTTATGATTTTAAGGGGTTTTGATAGTAAGTAACGCACGCGCCGGCACGCGCTTCACTTCTCACATAACAGTAGCGAAATGCCATCCCTAAGCAAGGCTCTAGACGAAATGAGTGTAAAAAGGCAAAAAAATTCCTTTCAGGAGGAAGTCCTTTCAATGCCGGCATCCAACTTGCACGAATTTCTGAACGATTTTGATACTAAAAGCATTTCAATGTCCCCTTCATCCATTGTGTATGTTAAGGTGACGAAATTCCAAGGGCAAGCAAAAATGAAGGGCATGCTTAACGTAGTCAAGTACTATGATGAAGAAACACCCATCCTCAATATTCACTTCCTAACTTCGTTTCATTTGGGCCACGCAAGTGACATGCTCGCACAGTGCGAGAGAGAGTATTCAGCAAATGTTGGATGCATATTCATGCTAGCAAAAACCACAGACGAACGCACAATTCTTGAGAGGGCGGGCTTTGCTAAGCTTGCGACGCTTTCTAACCTAGGCTGGAAAGCATTACAAAAAGGCTATACACCAAGCGACCAGCTTCAAAAATTATGGGGTGAACACGTGAAGCCTCAAAGAGCTCCAACTTCATTTTACAAATCTATCTCGCCCACGCATAATGACGTCGCAGAAGCGATTATGAAATCCGAAGTCGCACATAATCACTTAATGAAAACATACTCGACAGACCTGAATTTCGAGCTTGGCGAATTTGAGGTTGCATTGAACTTTGTTATTCGTAAAACTTCATTTGTCAATCCCGTCAGTTTCAAAATGACCGTCAGGTCGATCAAGGATTTTATATCACTCGAGCTCAGTGACGGATTTATTTTGGGTAACGTCTATGCAGTCAAACCACCCACGAACACGGTGATAAAAAAACAAATAAAGAAAACCGCGGCATTTCTCGCTTTCTGTCTTTTGAGTATTTCACGGTCTGTCATCGTGTTGAATGCGCTTGAAAGTAAACATATGTTCAACAAAAACGCCATCGATTTCAATGTCCTCTTTAGCGGAATACAAAAGGCGCAGCTGAGCTTACTTCATGAAATGCCATTGCCATTGCACACTATATGGCCGCAAGTTTGTCGGGTCCACCTTCCAATAAAAGCTCCATGGACGCCGCCTCCTCAAGCGATGACGCCCGAAAATCTCATGCCGAAAACACTCCCCAAATATGGCAATCCTGATATGAGTATAATATGTGGCGGGTGCGAAGACCCCGGCAGCTTGAGCCCAAATCACGCGCGCGAGAGAGATATTTGGGTTGATACGGAATGTTCGATTTGCGACCTTGTAGTTAATGCCAAAACTGCAGACGGGACGGTCATAGGAACCCTTTCATTCAACGAAGAAAGCCACATCACTGTAATTTGCATGTGGACCTTGAAACGCTCAAGCGTGACAGCTACTACTATATCCCGTGAGCTCCTCCTTGCTCTTGAAGATCATGCGCGCGAGATACACGCCACATACATTAGAATTCTCCCCCTTCTTCCAAAGCGCAAAGTATTGGAAGGTGTATTTGCATATGCCGACTATCATGAAGTTGGAGGCGATGCCATGTTTAAAACCATCACAAAAGAACCTACGTTTACTGCCGTCAAAAATATGGCATACTCGCCAACTTCCACCTTGGCGTTGTCATCCATTCGCAGTTGGACAACCGATGCCTACTTTCTATTTAATCGCGCCCTTCGCCAAGGAACGTTGACACACCGCCATCTTGAAATTTACAAAGGAATATTGGCCTATTTTAAAAAGTATGCAATTGAAATGCCCATCGACGCAAGTGACCTTCAAAATTTACACAATATGACACAAACCATGCTTTACCGCGGTGTTCATCCTCTCGATAGAAATATAAAGAATGCGGATGTCATGAATGAGCTTTTTCCAAACGGAAATAAGCTTGAGGACAAAGGGTTCATGGCTTTCTCAAAAATCGAAAGCGTTTCTGAAGAGTTCGCGTGTAAAGCACGTGGCAAGGGCCTTCTCCTTGTGTTCGATATAAACGATTTCCCCGATAAGTCTCTAATCGACATTGAGCCGGTCTCTACATTGAGCGAAGAGCGCGAGCTGCTCGCATTGCCGGGATACGTTGAACTCGTTCAGTCGATGGGGTCCAAGAAGGTTGAAAACAAAGAATTCCCAATTTGGAAAGCGAAGTACATGCCTATGACACCCATGACGGAAGACGATGCACTGCAGATGGCTGAATCTAACAAGGTCCCCCCTATTGTGTACAGTGGCCCCCCTTTGGTTCCAGGGCAATCTGCATTGAAGCCAGAGTTGGTCGCGAAAAAGAGCGGCGGCGGCAGCGTTGAGAGCTACATTGCCCGTCTGTTCGCCGAGAAAATGCCCGATGCCAAAAAGCTTGACATAACAAACAAGCTGGCGATTTTCTACAACTACAACCCCGCGACGCACAAATTCCAAATTCTGCGGGTTCTTGTTGTGAAGCCCAGTGTCTTCTTGCCGGATGAGATTGCAGAGCTCGATGCAAAACAGGCGAGGCTTCCCGAAATAAAAGCGGTATGGCAAGCGCTAAAAGATGCAAAAGACTTGCGAAACAAAAAACTGGCAAGTCGTTTGACTGCGCAAGCAATGCTCACCAACGTCAGCATTGCAATTGCAGACGGCGCCGCAGGTATTCAAGACTGGCGGTACGGTGATATTTATGAACTGCCGCCGCGCTATCATCCAGCATTACTTCACGCAATAAGGGACGCAGCTGCAGCGTCTTATTGAGATGAAGCGTCTTTGTTTTCTAAAGTCTGTGCTTTATACAGTAGAATATGGCTAAACAAAAACATGAGAACATGAATGTGCCGCAACAGAATGGCGGCTCGACAAATGCTATCGTCATTATTACGATGCTCGTCGTTCATTTTACTTACATAGTATCCGCCATTATTACCATTCGTAATAATTCTGCAGCACATGTTGGTTTTTATGATAACCTAATAGGGACTATCGGCTCATTTGAGCCTCCACCGGTGGTTCAAGAATACAGGCGCGTGTTTGACATAAATATCATTATGAACAATGCGCAAATGGAGCTCGGAAAATTAAAACAACCAGAGAATATATTGCCATTACCTAATGTCGCCACGATAACGCCATCAGTGAAACAACTGATGACACCAGAAGAAGTGGAACAACAATACAAGTCTGGGTTTGCGCGCATGAAGAAATTACGCAACGGTTACAAATACCTCGAGTCCCACTATGTTTCAATATTTGAGCATTTATCTGCACAAGAACTGTCTGACATTTTGGACATTTTGTTGTTGGGGAAACCGCCGCAATCAGTACATCGAGAATCATTCGCGTCCAAATCATCATCCTTGGCTATGATTGCTAAGATTATGAAAAATTGCATTTTTAATGCATACCAGTTGAGATTGTTGTTAATTCACCGACCTTCGCTTGGAATATTTTTCATGACGGTGTTGTTCAACACTATCATTTACCATCCTTTGATGGATATTCCGGGGTTTGCACTGTTAAGGTACAAGCCACCAACGTTCATGTCACCCTTCATGTTTGTTATGGTATTGGCAATGGCAATTGCTGCGAGTCCCCGGGACGAAGGTCCAAAGATAATGAACACTATCAATCCTTTGCTTGAAGAAATTGTAAATCCCAAGCGCACATTTGCACAAAAAACATTGGGCAGCGTTTTTTCGAGCACGAAAACAAATTACATTTTGCGCGTTCTAAAGGTTTTCTTTGAACGTTTTGTTGAAATATCAACTAGAGCGCGCAACTTCAAAGGGAATGACTTGAGCAGCCTATTTGCGTTGTTTAGTGCGCTTGGAAATGTAAGCGGCTACCTTCGCAATAGCAACTATTCTCAATCACTTTCTGATGCAACCTATGTCATGCAAATTAAGCAGCAATTTGGGGATTTGCTGAGGGCAACAATTACACATGTGAGATCACTTATAGCCATTGTTATTGTTACGCGTGAGTACTCCTCGCGAGAATCGTTCGTAAAAATGCATTCGGACTATATGGCCAACACTGCAGATCCTAAGGAAGCAGTATGCAAGTTTGGCGAAAATCTGCAATCGAAAGAGGCCGAGCCAAATGAAGTTTTACGAAGTGCATACGAGCTTTTTGTACCCTACTTCTCATCAGGATGCTACGAGCCTGGCTGTCGTCGAAAATTATGCGAGGCATATGGTCCAACCGCTGTTAAACGTCTTGAAGACATGGCAAATATGATTTTGTTTGGGGAAGAGGCGAATCCAACGACAGAACGCATGAACTTATACAATCGCGTGATGGCGTTCAAACATTTTCATAATATGTGCCCAGGCGCAAATATGTGTGGGGCGCCTGGGCCGGCGCCTGTGGACAGTTCGGATATTAACATAGAACTGCCTACGCAATCCATGTTGTCATTGGCACGTGCTGCATTGGCCGTGGCTCAGGAAAGCTCTACCACTATAGTCGCTGGGGGCAGTTCAAAGTCTCCTACCAAAGCACAATTAATAGCTCTTGCAAAACTTCTTCATGTACATATCCCTTCAAGTGCAAAGTCAAAAGATAGCATAAACAAAATCATAAAAGAATGGATAGCAAATGAAATGCATAAAAAATAAAAATCCGTGATGCATACTTAAGAATGTCAGTGTATAATGATTAAAGGAGTGAAATGGCATACTCGCACATCGTGCATTTGGCCGACATTCACATACGAACAGGGAATCATGAGGTCGCGCGCGTTCAAGAATATACGAACGTGCTGAAGCAACTCAAAAATGACCTTAAAAAACTACCATGCATAAAAAACCAGACAGCCCTTATTGTGTTGTGCGGTGATATTTTTCATAACAAAACCAAGCTCGAGTCTACCACCATCAAGTTGTGGAACCTGTATCGCCGCACCTTGCAAAAGCTAGCACCTGTTGTCATCATTTGCGGAAATCATGACTATCGCCAAGAAGACAGCGCCGGTGACACCAGCTTTCCTGACATTATTGAGGTGCTCGTAGAAAATAACGATGGTGACAGCGGCGGCGGCGCAGGCGGGTTTCCCCTGACCTATTTGAGTGAGACGGGGATTTATGAGATGGAAAATTTGGTGTTTTCTCTTGTGAGCATCAAAGACACATTGAAATCGTGGGACTCGCACGGTATCCGCGAGGACTTGCCGGTTTTTCCAATTGCAGAGCATCAACCCGGCAAGCTCAATGTGGGCCTATTTCACGGTACTATCACCCAAAGCGCCCTCCCAAATGGCCAACGAATGGCGGCCGGAAAAGGCTATCCGCTAGAGTGGTTCAAGGGCGTAGATTTGCTGCTTCTCGGCGACAATCACAAGCAACAAGTGAACGTGAGCAAGTGGGGGATGCCATGGGGCTACCCAGGCAGTCTTATTCAACAAGACCACGGGGAACCCGTACACGGCCATGGGTATATTTTGTGGGACTGCGAATCAATAAATGGCTGTGCAGCTCACGTCGCAAATGACCATGGATACTTTAAGAGCTGCATGCAAGACGGCAAATGCAAGGTAAAATGTGATGCGCGCGGATTTGTCCCACTCGAGGACGTTGCGTGCTCTAGTTGGTTTCCCAAGGCGCCATCTGTTATTGTTGTTGGTAATGTTGGCGAAGAGGTTGACGTGAAAAGGGAAATGGAAAAATATGAAATTGTGCCAGCAAGTCTCATCACAAACCTAAATGTTTTTCAGGCGGGCGGCGGTGATAGCGACGTCGCGGGCACGGCTGAGACCGAAACCTTTCTTAACGAGCTTGCCATGCTAAATCACCCTTCCAAGTGGCTTGAATACATGGGCACAAGTGAGCCGGCACTCGCGGAAGCACTGCAGCGAAACCAGTGGCTCGAAAATCCAGAGGCATTTGTTATGGAACCCGTGGAAAGTCGCCTCTCTGCGGACCTATCATCAAAAGTGACGGAACGTCGTGAAAAACTAATGGGTGCCATTCAAGCACATCGCAAATTACAAGAGAAGCAGGTTGTCAAGAGCAGCATTGTTCTCAAACATTTGAAATGGTCTTGGGCCTTGTCGTACGGCGAGAAAAATCATTTTGACTTTGAAGCAATGGAGGGCAATATTGGCCTGCTAAATGGGGCGAACGCCAGCGGCAAATCGGCTTTTGTTGATGTGCTGAGCATGGCCCTGTTTGGCGAACCAACAAAATGCAGGAGCGCCAACACGGGGCGAAAAATGTCTTCGCACTACATTCACAATCAAAGGCCTGCTAAGAGCTCGCTCATGAACGTGACGCTGCTGTTTGAGATGAATGGCGAAATGTACGAGGTGCATAGGTCGTATATTAATGCCACGGACAAATCAGGCCTTGCCCAAGTTCGTGATTGTACGTTGAGCAAAGTGAACCGTGAGGAAAATACTAAAATTCCTGTTGAGCGTGTGTTTACTGCAACGGATGTTGATAACTGGGTTGCGCGCCACTGCGGAACCATTGACGACACATTTATGACTGCCATTGTAAATCAATTTGATAACGCAAACTTTTTCAACGCAAAACCTGCTGACCAAAAGGCAATCATCGACCACGCCCTGAATATGGAGGCTTTCAAATCGTACGCAGATGTCGTGCATCAGGCCGTACTCGCCTACAACTCACTAATTGGGACGTGCTCCACGATCCTCAACACACTGGATGGCGGTACGACGGGTGATGCGGGCGATGCCGGAGATTTAGGCGCGGGCGATGAAGCAAGCATGGCAAACGATCTTCAAGAGCAGCGCACAAGAATTGCGGAATTGTCTAATTTGCGAGACAGTCTCTTGCGAAAAGCCTCAAAGACTCCGCCCCGTTGCGATAGCAAAGAATATTGGCAAAGCCAAATTGTTGAGAATGGAAATTTCGCAGAGTTTGTAGAGCGTCGCGCAGAGCTTGTCACAAAGTGCAAGCATGTGTCGCACTCGATGCATTCGCACTTTACGGATGCTGAGCTGACTGAGAGCCTTCTTAACCCAGCGCCGCCACCATGTGCACTATCATCTGCAGATTTAGCAAATGATGTGGAAACTTTGAAAACGTGGTTAGAGGCGGTTCATTACTCACCAACGGCGGTGGACGTTTACCATAAATGGGCTAGCTTGAAGGATGAGATGCATGCAGCCGTAATTAATACTGCTGATGTCATGTGTGTAAATTGGCAAGATGCGTGCACGGAATTTGCACAAGCAAAACAAGATGAAGGGCGCGCTCAAGTTAAAGTGATGCAACACGATCGTGTGCGACCTGTCGTTCAGCGAAGTAAGCAGGGGCATGCCGCCTGGAAGGAGAGACTCGTTGCGTGGCAAGAACTAATTGAAGAAGCCATCGACGCTGAATGGCCTTCCGTTGAGGAGTGCAAGCAATATGAAAAGGTGAGTGCCAAAAAAGCCAAGTATGAAATTCGAAAGTACGCCCTTGAGCGCAGTCTCAACGATGCACTGAGCAAGCTGGCTATCGAAAACCGCCCTGAGTGGTTGGCTCAAATGCAAGCATGGGAAACGCGCGTAAGCACGTGTGAGGAACAAGGGTGGACCGACATCGAAACGGTTGCAGAAGCGTATGTAAAAGTAGATGCACATCGTACCACTAAAATTGAGATGCAACAAAGGTTAGAAGCACTACGGCTGCAACACGACGCAGACCACGCATGGGAAAAGGAGTGGAAAAATTGGGAAGCCAAGGTCGCAAAGGCGGCAAAACGAAACTGGTTAAGTTCATCGCAATGTCGCGAGCTTCTAAAAAATGCGGAGGGCAGGGAGAAACTCTGGCATTCTCTACAAGAAAAACTCGAGCGCGCCGAGGCTGAGCATGGCGAGCTAAGCAAACATCCATACAACCCATCATGCAAAGCTTGCGCCGCACACCCTTGCCATAAGCGCATGGTCGCCCTCGAATTGGAACTCGCCGACACTCGCCAGAAACTAGATGATATCGGTGGCGGCATTGAACAAGTAACAAAAGAAGTTGCATACTGGACAAAAGGCCTCGAAGCTTCAATGTTCATCGAGTCCAAGCAACCGTGGATTGAGGAGCGGCGGGCGGCGCGCGAAAAGTGTGAAGCAAATGCAAAGCTCTTGAAAAAATCATTGAAATCAAAAGAATATGCAAACGTTGACGAAGAGTTCGAATATTGGGCAAAAGCAAAGCAAGAGATAACCTCTATTCATGCAGAAAAACCGCTCATGGAGTCGCGCATCCGCGCACACACAGAAGAGACGTGCGCGCTGGAAGATATTGTGCGTGAAACGAAAGCCGAGTTGGAAAGTGTGACAGAACGCATTGCAAAGCTCGAAAATGATTTGAATGGTGTTGACTGGGAGCGTGCAGTGGAAGTGCAAACTTATATTAAAAAGCACCGATCTACAATGGAGCGAGATGAGGCAGAGTGGGAGCAAGCCGCCATGCAATGGGATGAACTCGATGCATGGGAACAAGACTCTGTGATTCTCCGCAAGGAGCTGGCGGATTGTGTGGAATTGAAAAACCAGTTGCAAAACAATGCGTACACGTCATGGTCAGCGGCACGTGAAGAGGTCGAGGCTGCGCGTGATGTTGCGATGGAGTGGCCAGCGCGCGAGAGAGAGCATGCATCGCTTAAGTTAAAATTACAGCAAGCACTGGCATGGGAGGAGTGGGAAAGTCTAAAGCACGAGCAAGCGACGCGCGAGTTGGGCTTTGTAGAGGCACAAATAGAGGCACATTGTGCGCTCGCATGGTTGCAAGAGCGCGAAATCAAGGAACAACTCGTATCACTGCAAGAGGCATCGAGGTGCCTTTCGACACAGCTTGGAATGCTTGAGCGCACACAAGGGGTGCGCAACAAACGTCAAACGGACGTTTCAGTGCTGCATGTAATTCATCAACGATGGATGCAGACACGGGACCTATTGCAAAAAATTAGTGGTTGTTTGGTTGGAGCAGAGGTAAGGGGTGCGACGGTTGCGAGTTCGTCCACGTTCACAGAGTGGATGTACATTCGCTATATTTTGCCGTTGTTCGAGTCCCAAATTAACCGCTTCCTCATGCCAATCGAGTCAATTCGTGTAAATGTGCAATACACAACCAAGAGCATCAACTTCTTTATTCATGACCGTGGAAATGTCGTGACGTTGTCGGCGTGCAGCGGCTACCAGAAATTTATTATTGGGCTGGGCGTGCGGCAGGCCCTTTCCAATATTGGCGGAGGATGCAACTTGAAGCATATGATTATTGACGAGGGCTTTACCGCATGCGATGAGGCGAATCTTTCGAAAGTAGAGGCTGTTTTACGCCATTTGGTGCACCTTGGCAATTATCGCAGCATCCTTCTTGTGTCACATCTGGAGAGCATCAAAGACGCAATCACTCTCAAAATTCCTGTGCGGCGCGAGGGAGCGTTTAGTTCGATGCGATTTGGTAGCGAGTACCCGGCGCTGTCGTTTGCAAATGCGGTGGCAACAGACGCAAATGGATTGGCAAAGAGGCGCGGGCGACCCAAAAAGGCTTAAGTAGCGCGATAGCGCGGGAGCGAGCGGAAGCAAGCGTGCGTTTGAACATAGCACGGTATTTGTTTTTTGAAGAAGCTATGTAGAGTAGCGGTGGCAGACATGAGCGGCGGAGGAACGCTTGAACCGACAGCCGATGTGCACGCCTTTTTGAAGAAGCTCACGACGCTTTCACCCATCACGCGCGAGCAATATATCGACCGCCTAAAGGTACTTGAGCGTGGATTGGAAAAGGAAATTTACGCAATAATAAAGGATGCTAAGCAATCCATTGCATGGATTCGGGCGCAATACAAAAGTGATGTGACCCAAAAGGCATTATTTAGTGTGGTGCTCTCTGTGTTTCGGCATGTACCTGGAGTAAAGGAAAAATACGCAACGCAACACACCTTGTGGGTCGAAGCATTCCAAAAAGTCGATTCTGCCATCGAAGAGCGCTACAATAAAAATGAACCCACACAAAAGCAACGCGATGGATACGTTCCGTACCCGGACTTTATTAAGATGCGCGATAAGCTAGACAAGGGCTCGATTGAAAGGCTGTTGCTTGCAATGTACACATATATTAGGCCGTTGCGTGCAGACTACAATAAAGTCCGCCTTTACAAGTCAGTGCCTGCAGGAAAACATGAACCAAATTATATTTCAATGACCAAGGCGGGTTGTCACATGCATTTGGAAGAATATAAGACGGCGAAGACGTACGGTGCTTATGAATTGGACCTACCTGCAGAATTGTGCACTGAAATTCGCGCGAGCTTGGACAAGTGGCCGCGTCAGTACTTGTTCACAATGAAAAATGATGTACCCTTTCACAAGCCCAATAGCTTCACCAAGTGGGCAAACCGCATTTTGCAAACACAGTTTGAGCCAAAAACTCCTACATTAACAATGCTTCGACATTCGTACATCAACACGCTCGACTTTAACAAATTGACAGTCGCAGAGCGCATGGAAGAGGCCAAACTCATGGCACACAACAAGGATGTGCAGGAAATTTACAGACTGCACATGGATAAATAACTAGAAAAACTTGCGGCGCGCTATGAATGTGCGGGGAATTTGTTTTTGTTTTAAGCTCACGACAACTTTGCCGTGATTTAAATCCTCGTCTAAAATTTCAAGCGGCGGTTTATTTGAGCCTGCATAAATATGTTGCGTTGGAATTCGTGAAAACAGCGTAGCGGCATGGATGGGGCGCTTTAGCACATGGGGTGCACAATCGTTTACTAAGCATTGACCCATTGGTAAGTCAGCGATTTGTTGGAGTTCAAGGGGCCATGAGTACACTTTCGGTTTGAAGCCATAATAAAATAGGTTGCCAACTGTGATAAAATTTGTTGAAGAAGTGACCGCATTTGCGTATACCTCAAACGAGGTGGCGAAATGTGTGAAGGGTGCAGCGTGCTTTTCTTGCGCAATGATGTCATTAAATGTTTGCATGCACCGATTGTGAAAAGAATTGGGCGCTCTTACGAGGGCACATACCTCCTTTGGGGTAAACTTGTAAAGGTCTGAAAATGTGGTTATGCCTTTTTCATATGGAAACTTGGTTCCAACTGCTTGGCACTTAATTATGGTAGAGTGCCTCTTGATGAGATTTACACATGCAATGAACTCAGTTGCAGAGTCAATACCAACGCTTCTGTAGCCTGAATTTATCCATAAGTGAACGGGGAGCGGTGTTTGCGTGGAAGTGGCCAGCGCCGCTTTTACAAGACTTTCAAGACATTGCAATGACACAATCGTAGGTTCAATATTATAGGCAGATAAATTATGGTAATGCGCAGATGGAACTGGGTATAGCATTTTTATGGGTGTTTTTCCGCCCATGAGTCGATAAGCAATACCATCTTCGATTCGTTCAATTCCGTAGTAATCAATGGAGCCTCCTACTTTATCGCACTCAATCATGAGACTTGGCAGGTCGTAATGGCGCACCATTTCGTATATGCGCTTCCATGGTACACAAATTGCAACGGTGGGATGGCGTCGACGCATTTGCTTCAAGTGTACAAACCAATCATTTATGAAAGGGTGCATTATACTATGTGCAAGTAATTTCTATTTGAGCAGTATAGTAGGAGTGCGTAATGTCATCTTTCCCACGGTTTCGCGGTGCTGCCGCAGGCCAACCACGAACATGGTTGTCTGATGGCGCTATATTACCGTCACAAAACGACATATTTGACTTAGGGAGTCCTGAAAATCGATGGAATGAAATATATTTAGCAAGCTCTGCGATTCATCTTGGAAACACAATTCTAAAAACAGATTCGGTAAAGGGTCTCATTGTTGTAAATGCTGACAACACAACTATTGGCATGGGCATTGATGGTTCGGTCATAACCGCGATCAACAAAATAGTTACCGACCAGATTGAACCATACACAGCTGCAGCAGGCTCAATAAATATGAGTGGTGCTTCTCTTAGTAACGTGAACAATATTCACATATCTGGCAGCTTGTACAAAAACGGTGAACTTTTGACCCTTTCAAGTGATAATATATCAGTGGGGCCATTGGATGTTGCAAATGGTGGAACTGGACTTGCGTTCTTGCAAAGTAATAAAATATTAGTTGGCTTTGGCACAACTGTTCTACAGCCGGAAACTTTGCATTGGGATAGCATAAATAATCGTTTGGGCGTTGGAAGCACAGCACCAACAGAGGCACTAGATGTTTCGGGGACAATAAAAGCTACAACGTTCGTGGGAGATGGAAGCTTGTTGACGGGGGTCAATGGTTCAAAGTGGAATAATAATGATTGCAACCTTTACGTGTTTGGCAGTAATGTTGGAATAAATACGGATAGTCCAATCAAGGAATTTCATGTTATTGGCGACGCCCTTATTGAGGGAAGTATGATAATAACTGGAAGTTTATCATTAGGAGAAGGGACTTTGTTAACGGGGTTTCCAGGTACCATTCTCAATGAATCTCTTTGGTCCTCAGTTTCAAACGACATATTCGTGTTAGGCAGCAATGTGGGCGTTGGAACGACTGCACCCGAGCAGGCGTTGGACGTGGTGGGAACGGTTCAAGCGACGGCTTTTGTGGGCGACGGCAGCTTGCTCACGGGTGTAAACGGTTCAAAGTGGAGCACTGCGGGCGGTGACTTGTTTGTCGTAGGCAGCAATGTGGGCGTTGGCACGACGGCACCCGACCAGGCTCTTGACGTGGTGGGAACGGTGCAAGCGACGGCCTTTGTGGGAGACGGAAGCCAGCTAACAGGCATCAACACCTCCAGGTGGAGCAACTCAGGCGGCGACTTGTTTGTCTTGGGTAGCAACGTGGGCGTTGGCACGACGGCACCCGAGCACGCGTTGGACGTGGTGGGAACGGTGCAAGCGACGTCCTTCGTAGGCGACGGAAGCGAGTTGACAGGCATCAACACCTCGCGGTGGAGCAACGCCGGCGGCGACTTGTTTGTCTTGGGCAGCAACGTGGGCGTTGGGACGACGGCACCCGAGCAGGCTCTTGACGTGGTGGGAACGGTGCAAGCGACGGCCTTTGTGGGTAGTGGAAGCCAGCTAACA
>Ga0049081_10000270_pt1 | contig 20666 bp, 23 predicted proteins | sample GreLakmeER78MSRF_FD_66717 | JGI IMG/M metagenome (GOLD analysis project Ga0049081, IMG submission 66717) | Freshwater lentic microbial communities from great Laurentian Lakes, MI, USA - Great Lakes metaG ER78MSRF | ecosystem: Environmental > Aquatic > Freshwater > Lake | place: Great Lakes...
CAATCTTATCTTGGCTTTTATACCACATAATTCTGCTATAAGATAAATTCTCATCCGACCTTAATTTTCTAGGTACCGAAAGAACTATATTATCAATAAATTTTGGATTTTCTTTGATCGCAATAATTGCCGAAAATAATTCTTGATAATCATCGTTAACAAAATTCATAATGCGCTTGGCGTCAGCAATTTTGCCATCCCATAACAAGCGATTAATACGATTAATATGATCAGATTCAGTTAATTGTCGCGCATATTGACTAAGAAAATCTTGCTCATTTGCTGAAATAAAATTTTCTTTCACCCAAATATCAACAATAGAATTCTGAATTTCGTCGGCCATTTTTTGTCGCTGAACATCCGACCCTTTAAAACGCAAGATAAAATCAGACTTTGCGCGCAACAAATAAAGCTTGGATTCTAGTGTTGCGGCAGGATTGGATTTAAAATATTGCTCACTCAAACGAAAGGGAACATGATCAGAAACCGCTACTTGCTCAACGCTTCGGCGCAAATCTGCAATATTGGGATAAAATGAATTATCATTAACAAATCGAGAAATGTCATTAAACAACACCTCACTTGCAATATCTGTTCTTATGACTTTGCGACTATTTTGATTGCTATATTTTTGCCACAAAATTATGTTTGTTAAAGCTTCTGTAAAATCATTTTTTTCAACCTTAATATTTGTAGAATCAGCATTTGCAGCATCTGAGGCATTTTCTTTTTTGCTTATCGCATGCGTATATTTTAAAGCTTCTTCATAATTTTCTTTTTCTAGAGCAGCTGATATTTTATGCAAATGATCCATATCATCAGCAGATAAAACCTTCCATAGCTTAGGGGTGATTGGCCTTATTTCTTTTGCTGAGGCAATAGTTGCTATAAAAAGAACAGCAAAAATAACTGCAAAAAAATCTTTCAAAAATAGCATGAACTTGTTAGTTTTTCTAAACACTTTTATTTTAGACTTATTGGATGTAGTATTTGAAAAAATACATTAACACAGTGATTCAAAATTTATACATTTAAAATTTATATATTTTTTAAAATGCAGTTTTTTCAACAATTGGGCATAAAATTATTTAGCAAAAAAGTTGGTAGTGACGAGTTTGGAAACTGCTATTTTGAAGCAAAAGATGGCAGAAGATTTATCGCCTATAAAGGCATGCCTGAACCTTCAAAAATTCCAGCTGAGTGGCATGGCTGGATCCATTATTCATGGGATATGACGCCAGTTAATCTTAATACTAAAAAATATTCTTGGCAAAAAATTCATCTACCAAATTTAACTGGCACAAAAAACGCGCATTCACCAAAAAATTCTATAATTATTAGCAAAAAACCTTATCAATCTTGGCAACCTCATTAAATATGAAACAAAATAATTATTTTGAAATTATCGTTGGAACCTTTGTTTTGCTTTGTGCGGCTTTTTTCTTTTTCAGCTCATTTAAAAGCGCAAAAATTAAAACTAACGATGGCTATAATTTAATAGCAAAATTTGATGATGCTAGTGGAATAGAGGCTGGCGGCGATGTTAAAATTTCTGGAATAACCGTTGGCACAGTTAGCGATAGCACGCTAGATTCCAAAAACTTTCGTGCCACACTAATATTTAGCGTCAGCAAAGATTTAAAATTGCCAACAGACTCTTCAGCAAAAATTGTTAGCTCTGGTTTGCTTGGCGAAAAATACCTTGCAATCACTCCTGGTGCCGATGAAGAATTTCTCAAAGATGGCGAAGAAGTTGCTTTCACCCAATCATCAGTAAATTTTGAGCAACTACTCGGAAAATTCATGTTTAATAGCGATGATAAAAAGGATAAAAAAGATGCTAAAAAATAAATTCTCGCTATTAACGATCGTTATTTTAAGCCTTGCGCCCCTTACGCATCTTAACGCGCAAGAAACTGCGCCACAAAATTCAGAAACCCTTCAACAAGATGAAAATTCTAAACTAACTTTTGATAAAGTTGATTCTTCGCGCTTTTATAACAAAGCTGTTTTGCAAATTTTAAATAAAACTACCGCTAAGGCTTCGATTGTTGAAGTTGGCGTTGGTGAAAAAACAGAAATGGGAAAACTCTTCATTAAAGTTGATAAATGTTGGCAAGCGCCACTTGATCAAAAACCCGATAGTCGCGTTCTTCTCGAAGTATTTGAAACCAAAGCTGATGGAGCCATAAAGCGCATTTTTTTTGGCTGGATGATCTCGTCAAGCCCTTCAATTTCTAGTTTAGAACATCCTATTTATGATGTAACAGCATTAAGCTGTAAAAACAAATAACATGTCACAAATTATCGATATTCTTGCACAAAAAATTTCCGCAAAATCACCTTTGGTTGAAAAATGGTTTGCGCAAAAATTTCATCAAACTCCAGCAAATTTTTATAATTCGGTTGATTTGCGTCATTCAGGTTTTAAAATTGCACCGATTGATACAAACTGCTTTCCTGCTGGATTCAACAACCTTTGCAAAGATTCAAAAGATGCCGCAAAAATTATTGCCGATAAATTTATTACAGATCATTTTTTGCAAGCAAAAAATATTTTAATTATACCAGAAAATCACACGCGCAATATGCACTACCTAGAAAATGTTGCAATTCTACAAGAAATCATACAAGACACTGGAAGGCTTGTGGTGGTTGGTTCTTTGATGGAAGACCTAAAAGAAAAAATGGTTATAGATTTAGATAGCGGCAAAAAACTAACTCTAAATCCTTTGACAAAAAATGGCAACCACCTCACTGCTGGCAATGGCTTTGCGCCTGATCTAATAATTCTCAATAATGATTTAACTGGTGGAATTCCAGAGTTTTTGCAAGATATCAAGACCCCAATCACGCCATCTTTAAAATTAGGTTGGTATCAGCGCACCAAGTCACGCCACTTCTCGCTCTACAATGAATTAGCGATAGAATTTGCAACGATAATTGATATTGATCCTTGGCTAATTTCATCAATGCATCGCTCATGCCATGATGTCAATTTTAAAGAGCGCACCGGCATTGAATGTTTAGCAAAATATGTCGATGAATTAATGGCAAAACTCAAAGAAAAATACCGCGAATATGGAATAAATGAAGAGCCCTATTGCTACATAAAAGCCGATAACGGAACCTACGGAATGGCGGTTATGCCAGTTTTTTCAAGCGCTGATATTCTTGATATCAACAAAAAAGAACGCAACAAAATGAACATGCTCAAAGAGAGCACGCAAAACACTATGGTGATGATTCAAGAGGGAATAAAAACCATCGACAAAATCGAAGGCACAATCGCCGAACCAATGATTTACATGATCGGCGGCCAAGTTGTGGGCAACCTATTTCGCGCCAATAATCAACGCAATCAACTAGAAAGCCTCAATGCCAGTGGTGCAGTTTTTTTTGATTTGCGCAATTTAGAAGAAAATCAAATTGAACTTGGTGGTAATAAAAAAAATATTACTATTGTTTATTCAGCAATTTCAAGGCTTGCCGCCTTAGCGGCGGCTCAAGAAGATATCAATAAATAATTTTTTCAAATGATTAAAGTTCAAAAACCTTTAATTGGAGTAGTTCCAGACTATCGCGAAGGTTCGCCAAAATGCTATTCTGTTCGTCCGCATTATGCTTTGCGTCGCAATTATGTTGATATGCTCAACAATGATGGAGCCACAGTAATAATGCTTCCATACGATTATGATGCGATTGATAAATATCTCGAATTAATCGATGGATTAATGATTGTTGGCGGATTTTTTGATATTAATCCCAAAAAATACGGCGCTAAAAAAATCCACCCAACCGTTATTCTCAACGAAACACGCGAAAATTTTGAATTTGCTTTAGCCGAAAAAGCACTCAAAACCAATATGCCAATTCTAGGAATTTGCAACGGTATGCAGCTTTTAAACATAATCCATGGCGGCGATATTATTCAACATATTCCTGATGAAAAAAACTTCATCATTCACGAACAAAGCAAAGTTTCGGGGATGGAAGATAGCTCCAAAGCCTATCACGATGTTAATATTGAAGAAGGCACCTTGTTACATAAAATTGTTGGTACTAAAACAATTCCAACAAATTCTTCGCATCACCAAGGAATAAAAACCGCTGGCAAAGGCATGAAAATCAGCGCTTATGCCAGTGATGGCATGATCGAAGCAATTGAAGATCCTAGTCGTAATTTTTGTGTCGGCGTGCAATGGCATCCAGAATTTGATGTTTCGTCAGCTGATCAAAAAATATTCGCTAGTTTTGTGGATGCAGCGATGAATTACAAAGTTAAACATAATTTATAAACATCTCATCAGAAAAATGTGCGAGCTATTTATATTTATAAGCTCTAACATCAGCATTGTGCAAGCCAGCGTTGCGTAAGCGCATTAAAAACGAGCACGCAAGTAGCTGCAAAATTTAATAAAATCTCATGACAGAAACTCCAAAAAAAGGCATCAGAATTGCCAAAATAATCGCCCATGCAGGTCACTGCTCTCGCCGTGAAGCCGAAGCCCTAATTCTTGAAGGACGCGTTCAAGTTAACGGCGTCACAATTGATACGCCAGCTACTTTAATCACTGATCAAGCAATCAAAATTGATAATAAATTACTTGCTCAAACCAACGATATTCGCCTTTTTCTTTTTCATAAACCAGCAGGCACAATCACTACCAACAAAGATCCGCAAGATCGCAAAACAATTTTTGAATTATTACCAAAAAATTTACCGCGCCTAATTAGCGTCGGACGCCTAGATTACAACACTGAAGGCCTGCTTCTTTTTACCACCAACGGTGATTTAGCGCGCTTAATTGAATTGCCAAAAACTAAATGGATTCGCACCTATCGCGCCCGCGTCTTTGGTCATCTCAATCACGAACGCCTAAAAAAACTCGAAAACGGCATCACTGTTGATGGCGTGCGCTATGGCTCAATAAAGGTTGCGGTCGATGTTGAAAAAGATTCAAATTCTTGGCTAACAATTTCAATCACCGAAGGAAAAAATCGTGAGATCAGAAAAGTCATGGAAGAATTGGGGCTAAAAGTTAACCGCCTAATCCGCACTTCGTTTGGGCCATTCACCCTAGGAAAGCTTGGCGTTGGAGAAATTCAAGAAGTCACCAAAGCGGCAATAAAAAGCGCCGTAGATCCTAGTTTTTTTGCCAAAAAGTAAATACTTCCAAAATATTTTTTTTGATGTATGTTTTTTATCGTTCAAGGCGCAAACATTAGCGCTGCATTATACAAACTTGCTTTATAATTTATGACAAAAAGAAGAATCGTTATCACTGGTATTGGGGCCGTTACACCTTTAGCATCAACCATCGAAGCCACTTGGAAAAAACTCATTAATGGTCAATCTGGCCTTGGCAATATCACAATTTTTGACCCTACAGAATCACCTTGCAAAATTGCCGGTGAAGTTAAATTAGCAATTGAAGGCCAAATCAATTCTGATTTATTCAATATTGATCAATATATTGAAATGAAAGAACAGCGCAAAATGGATCGCTTCATCCATTTTGCTATCGCAGCAGCTGAACAAGCAATCGCAGATTCAGGCTATAAACCACTAGATGAAGAAGCGCAATACCGCACTGGCGTTATGATTGGCTCAGGAATCGGCGGCTTGCCAATGATCGAAAAAACTGTAATCCACATGAAAGAAAAAGGCATTCGCAAAATCAGTCCTTTTTTCATCCCTGCAAGCTTGATTAACCTAGCTTCGGGTCATGTTTCAATTCGTCATGGCTATATGGGGCCAAACCACGCAACAGTTACTGCTTGTGCCAGCGGCAGTCATGCCATTGGTGATTCTGCTCGCATGATCGAACATGGCGATGTTGATGTTATGATCTGTGGTGGCGCCGAATCAGCAATCTGTGAGGTTGGCATTGGGGGTTTTGCCGCAATGCGCGCACTTTCAACCAACTTTAACGATAATCCATCAGCAGGCTCACGCCCTTGGGATAAAGATCGCGACGGTTTTGTTATGGGCGAAGGCTCAGGAATCCTTGTGCTAGAAGAATACGAGCACGCCAAAAAACGCGGCGCTAAAATGTATGCCGAAATCATTGGTTATGGCCTTTCTGGTGATGCATATCATGTTACCGCCCCTGAAGCTAGTGGTCGTGGCGCAGCTCGCGCTATGCAACAAGCCTTGGCTCGCGCTGGCATCAATGTTGATCAAGTAGATTACATCAACGCCCACGGCACCTCAACGCCACTTGGCGATGAAATCGAAGTCGGCGCCGTTAAAAAAGTTTTTGGCGATCACGCTTATAAACTTTCAATGTCTTCAACCAAATCTTCAACTGGCCACTTGCTTGGTGCCGCTGGCTCTGTTGAAGCTATTTTTAGCGCTCTTGCAATCAGAGATAGCGTTGCTCCACCAACACTAAATCTTGATAATCCATCCGATAGTTGCGATATAGATTTAGTTGCAAAAGTTGCTAAAAACCGCAAAATTGATATCGTAATGTCAAACTCATTTGGATTTGGCGGAACCAATGCCTGCGTGATTTTAAAAAGAATTTAATTATATTTAATGTCGTCAAAATCGCTTCGCAAAATTTGTTTATATTTTTCTGCAGCAGTTTTGTGCTATCTCATTTTAATTTTAGGCATTGTTGTTTATTTTAACTCTCCAAACAGTTATCACCTTGAAGATAAGCGCTTCGTGATCGAAAAAGGCATGACTTTTCGTCAAGTTGTCGATAAGCTTTACGCCGAAAAAATCATCAAAAGTCCTACAACTTTTCTTTATTTATCGCGTCTTATCAAGGGCCCTCATTTTAAAGTACGCTATGGTGAATATTTTTTCGAAAAAAATATTTCTTACTATAAAATTCTCCATAAAACTATTCGTGGCTACATTTTCTTTCGCAAGTTCACTATCGCCGAAGGTCTTTCAAGCAAAAGTGCTTTAGCCATTCTTAACAATTCTCCTGGCTTAATTGGCGAGACTCAAAAAAACATAGTTGAAGGCAGTATTTTACCTGAAACATATTTTTATTCTTTCAATGACAGCAAATCAGCAATGCTAAAAAGAATGCAAATCTCAATGACCAAAAACATTGATCAACTCTGGGAAAAGCGCGATTTAACAATTCCAATCAAAACTAAAGAGCAAGCAATTATCCTTGCTTCAATAGTTGAAAAAGAAACTGGCCTTGCTGACGAAAGACCAAAAGTCGCTTCTGTTTTTATCAACCGCCTACACAAAGGCATGAAATTGCAATCCGATCCAACAATTATTTATTCTTTTACCTTTGGCGATAAAAAATTAGAAAGACCAATCAGAATGAGTGATATTCGTAATAATTCTCCATTTAACACTTATTCAATTTATGGCCTTCCTCCTGCGCCAATTTGCAATCCAGGATTAGCATCAATTAAAGCTGTTCTCAATCCACCACAAACCGATTATATTTATTTTGTTGCAACCGGCACAAATGGCGGACACTATTTTTCAGCCACTCTGCGCGAACATAATGAATCTGTTACCAAATATCGCAACGCTATACAAGTCAAACAATCGCCAGCTGCTTCGGCGGTTACGGCTCCAGCAAAAAGCCATACCAACGATGGTGAACCAGAGCAAGAGCGCATCACCGATTAAAATATTGCTCCACGATTATTTAAAATTAAAAATTGCACAATATGACCGATCAAAAAATCGCCATCATCGCTGCTTCTAACAATAAAAACGCCTCGGAGAAAAAAGATCTTCTAATAAAAAAATACAACTTTTTTGATTTAGAAAAAAATCCCAACAAAACTGATGGCCTAGATCTCGTTATCGCTCTAGGCGGTGATGGCACAATGCTTCACTTGCTTCATCAATTTGAAAAAAATCCTCTCCCGTTTTATGGAATAAATTGTGGCACTGTTGGCTTTTTGATGAATGTTTACAACGAAGAAAATCTGCTCACAACTATTAAAAATGCACAACCGTCAATTCTTAATCCACTTAGAATGGAGGCGGTTACAGAGGATGATAAAAAACATAATCACATCGCAATAAATGAGATATCACTGCTAAGACAACTCGGCCAAGCCGCTAAAATCAATGTCTGCGTCAACGGCCATGAAAGATTAAGTCATCTAACCGCCGATGGAATTTTAATCGCAACACCAGCAGGCAGCACGGCATACAACCTTTCGCTGCGCGGACCGATAATTCCATTTGGCGCCAAAATGCTCGCCCTCACCCCAATCAGCCCTTTTCGCCCACGCAATTGGCACGGCGCCATTTTACCCTCTGATAGTATAGTTGAATTTAATATTGTTGATTATAAAATGCGCCCAGTTAGCGCCACAGCTGATTATACCGAAGTTAGAAATGTGAAAAAAGTGACAGTGCGAGAAGATTCATCGTTAAAATTTACTCTGCTGTTTGATCCAAATCACTCGCTGGAAGAAAGAATTATTCGTGAGCAGTTTGTAAGCTAAAATATCAGGAGCCACCACCACGCAAACCAAGCGTGTGCTTTCATATTCGCGTAAAGCTTTTTTATTCTGAAGCACTCCCGACAAAAACAAATTTAATTACTTTTTTCTTTTGTGCAAGGAAGATTTTTTAATTTTGAAAAATTCTGGAATCTCTGTTTCAATTAATAACTCTTTTCCAAAATAATCTGTCAGTTTAATTTTATAAGCATGAAGACAAAGTCTGTTGCTTAATTCTTTGCGAACAACACCAATGCCGCCATATTTTACATCATTAATAATCGAGTGACCAATCTCTTTGCAATGCACGCGCAGTTGATGTGTGCGGCCTGTAATTGGGTTGAGCTCTAACGCCGAATAATCAAGATGAGTTTTGCGTAATTTAAAATTGGTGATCGCCTCTTTTCCCTCTTCAAGATCTGGATAAACTTTTTCATTTTTGCCAACAAATTTTTTGCGCAGCGGAATATTTATTACACCTTCAGATTTTTTTACAACACCATTAACCAACGCTAAATAAGTTTTTTCGATAGTTTTTTCTTTGAAAGCTTTGGTTAAAATCTCTGCTGATTTTTTATTGCGCGCAATTAACAAAATACCACTAGTGTCTTTATCAAGACGATGGACAAGCTGCGGCGAATCAACGCTCAAAGCTAGCGTGACATGTTGCGAAGAATTATTTTTTTTCGATAAATCTTTCAAGCAAATCAACAAATCATCAACCGAAAGTTCAACACCGCTACCTCCCTGAGTAGCAAGGCCAGAAGGTTTATCAATTGCGATCAAATTTTCATCTTGATAAATAATTGAAGCAATAAAATTTTTGATTTTTTGTGCTGAAATTTGTGGTTTTTTCTTCTCAGTATTTAATCTTGGCTTTAAATCAGAAAAAACTTCAATCTGGTCGCCATCCTCTGTTTTGTAAGATGCATCAACTCTCTTATCATTCACTTTAACTTTTTTCTCACGAATTAATTTTTGCGCCAATCCAAATGGAATATCGAAATTTTGGCATAAAAATTTATCAAGGCGAAGGCCTACAAAATCTTGATTTATCTGAACTACTGGCATTTTAAACAAAAATTATTTTCATCAGATAAAATCCGAAGAATAAAAACAAAATCGCCAAAGTTACCGACGAAAAAGCATAAACAAAAGCTAGATATTCTTGGCCCGCAAGAAATAAACGGAAAAAATCTAGCGAAAAAGCAGAAAAAGTTGTGAAGCCACCAAGAAAACCAACGAGCAAAAAACTTTTAATCCGCGGATCAATCACATCAAAATCACGCATCATAAAATAATAAAGAATGCCAGCCAACATTGATCCCACAACATTTATGATTAATGTGTGAAAAGGAAAATGCGCATATGTAGCGCCGCGCATTAACTTTGTGATTGACTCAAAAGAAAGATGGCGCATCACAGAACCTAGAGCGCCTCCGATTGCTATAAGAATAAGATGCATTATTTGCGTAACCTTTTAAAGCCCGCATCTAAATCTTCCTTCAAATCTTCAACATCTTCCAAACCAATATTGATGCGTAAGCAAGTGCGATCGGCGTAAGCCCATTTTGTTACAGCGCGAGAAACTTCAAACGGCAAAATCAATGATTCGTAGCCACCCCAAGAATATCCCATGCCATAATAATGCAATTTATCGAGCATTTTTGCCAAAGCTTCTTTCGAATATTTTTTATCGAGCACAATAGAGAATAAACCCGCCGCTCCAGTAAAATCACGCTTCCACAAATCGTGATTAGCATCTGAAGGCAAAGCTGGATATAAAACTTTATGAACTTCTGGTCTTTTTTCAAGCCACGAAGCCATCTCTAGAGCCGATTTGAAGCAATGATCCATTCTAATTTTTGCCGTGCGCATGCCGCGTTGCACCATATAAGAAGTGAATGGCGCAGCCGTTACAGCCATATATCTAAAGGCCTCATACATTACGCGATAATGTTTTTCACGAATAGTGATCGCACCCATCATCATATCAGAATGACCATTGATATATTTGGTAAGGGCCGTTACCACTACATCGACGCCATGTTCAAGCGGTTTAAAATAAATTCCACTCGCCCAAGAATTATCTAAAATTGTGACAATTCCGTGTTTTTTTGCCACTTTACAAATTGCCGCCACATCTTGAATATCATAGGTTAGCGACCCAGGACTTTCCATAAAAATCACTTTGGTGTTTTTCTTGATAAGCTTTTTAATGTTATCACCAATATCAGAAGGAAAATAAGTTGCCTCAACGCCATATTTTTTGAGGAATTTATCAACAAATCCACGAGTTGGAGAATAAATCGCATCAATCATCAAAACATGATCTCCTTGCTTTAAAAATGCCACCAAAGCAGTGTTAATAGCCGCTGCGCCCGATGAAGTAACAAAAGAATTATAACCACCATCAATTTCGGCAATTGCCTTTTCTAGTGCAAAATTTGTTTGCGTGCCATAGCGACCATATTTTAGTTCGTAAGGTTCAACCAGATCATTATTTGAATAGCCACGCTCAGCATACATTAAATCTTTAAGCGTAGGAAAAACAATTGTTGAACTTTGATATATCGGTGGATTCACCATCCATCCCTGCTCTTTAGGGTTGCGACCAGCGTGAACAATTTTAGTTGCTTCGCGAATTCCTTTTTCCATTTTTTTTAACTCCCTTATTAATTAATGACTACAATCGCCCACAACCAGAGCTCCCAACTTTTTCTTGCCCAAAATATGAACATGAAAATGTGGTACTGATTGCGAAGCATCGCTTCCAATATTGCTAATGATGCGATAGCCAGAACTTTCTAGATCCAACATTCGCGCCACTTCAGCAACTTTTTGAAAAAAATTCTCTACTTTTATAGCTCCAGCTTTTGCAACAAAGTCAGGCAAATTAATAAATTCACTTTTAGGAATTACCAAAACATGCACTGGTGCCGCCTTGCCAATATCATGAAAAGCAAGAATATCAGAATCTTCATAAACCTTGCTACTTGGCACTTCGCCACGAATTATTTTTGCAAAAATATTATTTTTATCATACATATTAACTGCGCAATAACATTTTTAAATCACCAATATTTTTAGTAATATTTTTTAATAAGGATGAAATTTCATCCCGCCCCTCTTTTATAATAGAAGACTCTGAAGCCTTGTTAATGTTAGTGATAAGACCAGCATTTGCAACAAGATTCGCGTTCGGGATTTTTATCTCACCATACAAATCATCATCAGCTACATTATTTTCGATATCACCAATTACATCGACGAAATCATTAATATCGCGCTCTGCCGGCCCAAAACCATCACCAGAAATCATGATAATATCCAGATCTTCTTCTTTGTAAGAATCTTGTTTGCGCTTTTTAAGTAACTTTTGCAAACCCGCTATTGTATAGCCATCATCATGCAAAAATTTTTTTATTCTCTTTAAAACTTTAAGTTGTTTATTGTAATAATAACGACGATTTCCCTTGCCAATTTCTGGTTTTATTTGCGAAAATTGCTCTTCCCAAAACCTTATCACATGAGGCTCAACGCCAAGCTCATGCGCGACTTCTCCGATCGATCTTTTTTTATCTACGCCAAAATCATCAGCTAATTTTTCGACCTCTCTTGCGATATCGTTAGTCATTGCAGATTTTGTTATCTATTCTTACAACCTTATAAATCAAGGCTTTAAAATAGCAGTTTATGAAATTCGCTTTTTATATTCGAAAGATAAATGTTTTATTAAAACTCCGCATACAGCAGTAAGTGGCGTAGCGAATAAAACCCCGATAAAACCAAATAATGCCCCAAAAACAAAGAGTCCAAATACAATCCAAACTGGATGCAAACCTATATTTTTTCCAACTAACTTTGGCGTGAGATAATTTGATTCTAGCAATTGCCCAAAAATAAAAACTCCAGTTATAGTTGCTAAATCAATAAAGCTAAATCCCCATTGAAAAAATGCCACCAAAATTGCCGCAATAAAGCCAGTTAAAGCGCCAACATAGGGAATAAAAGTTAAAAATCCGGTGATAATTCCAATTAAAAATCCAAAATCAAGGCCAACAACAGTTAGTAAAATTGAATAAATAAAGCCCAAAATTAAACAGACACTAATTTGTCCACGAATAAATCCTGCCAAGGCTTGATCAATTTCTGCCATAATTTTGCTAACTGAATTTGCAAATTTGCTTGGCATGTAAGTATATATTTTTTTGGATAATAAATCCCAATCCTTGATTAAATAAAAAATTAAAATTGGCGTGATAAAAATAAGTGACAAAACATTGATAAAAGCCACCGAAGAAGAAAAAATGCCTAACAAAAAGTTCTTAAAAAAATCTAATATTTTTAAACCCAAATCCGAGTTATCGATAACACTCAAAAAATCTTTGTTTATTTTTATTCCAGCGCTACTCAAAAACGCAACCCATTTGGGATAAAGTTCTCCAGCAATAACTTGAAAATATTGCGGAAGCTCTAAAATTAAGGCCTCTAACTGCTCGTAAATAATTGGAAATATTAATATAACAATTGCTGTAAATGCGGCAAAAAATACCCCTATGATTAATAGAGAAGAAGTCAAGCGAGACATTTTCTTTTTGCACAAAAGATCAACCAAAGGATGCAAGAAATAAGCAACAACCAACGAAAAAATAAACGGCGATAATATTGAGCGAATAAGATAAATACAAGTTCCAAAGGCTATCAAAATCCCAGCCATGAACAGAATTTTTTCATTTATTTTCATCAAAAATAGCTTTATTTTATGGTTAACAAATAAAGATCAGCGGATTTTGTTGTTAAAAAAAAACCACTTTTTGCAAATAATTCTGTCAAATTTAAATCAGCACCAACCACCGAAACAGAAGCCTTAACATAATCGCATGAAATAGCTTCAATATTAAACTTATTAAATATTCCACTGCTTTCAATTTTATTTTTAATCATCAGCCAATCACCAAGTCTATTAACGGGAATTTCTAGCGATATTATTTGCTCTTTTTTATCTTGCGCCAACGCTTCATTCGCTTTTAAACTCTCAAGATATTCAACTGTTTTGCCCGCAACTTTATTCATTAATTCTTGCCCTTCAAGTTTTTCAGAATTAGTAAATCCTAATTTAACTTGCGATCCAAAATCTTTTCTTAAGGTGCGCACCACAACACTTGCCTTGCCACTTATATTATCTTGCGAAAACAACAAAAAATAAACCACATTGCTTTGATATTTGTCAAATAAAGGCTCAAAATCGATAGCACTGATTCTGTTAACATTTTCGGGATTTAAAATCACCACATTATCAATATCTGCAACAGGAATTTTAAAATCATCCTTACCCTCTAAAACCTTACTAACAGATGGCCTCCAATCGTTACTCCCTTCCCATAATAAAATTTTTCGCTGCAAAATTTTAACAGGAACAACTAAAGAAATTGGGCGCTCTTCAACCAGCATGGCAATTTCTTTTTCTTGCTGTGGCAATTTTTTTTGCGCTAAAACATGCTCAACAAAATCTTTAGCAAATGTTACATTAAATGTTGCAGAATAAGAGCTACCAGCAATCTTCTCATCAATAATTTGCTCAGAACGCACCATATCAGAAATTTCGTTATCACTAACTTTGCTTACAATAACACTTTCTAGCGAAAGACGGGCCAACAAAATCGCAAAAGCATCCCGACGCACAGTTTTAAACGCCAAATTACGCGCCTCTGTCGGTGATTTTGCCGATACACTAACCGCCACATTTTCAACAACATATGGATTAGCCTCATCTTCAGCTGCAACGACAAATTGGCTAATGGTCAATAAAAACAGGGTAAAAACTAAGAATAATCCTCTAAAAAACCTCATTTTTGTCAAAAAATTATTATAAAAATAGCAATGATTCCTATATTTTGCGCTCCCTTCACTGAATTGTCCAGAAGGTCTTTTGCTTCGCATTAAAAACATCAATTTTAACACTTATTTACAACAGTTTAAAATATAGTTTCAATGGTATAAACTTACCATAACAAAAGTAAAGTCAAAAGAACAATTGACAAATAGCGAAAACCACCTAAACTACTCGCCCCTTTTATAGGAAAATTTAACAAACACTCTTTAAGTATATGTTCGCAATTGTTGAAGTTGGTGGAAAGCAATATAATGCTACACTAAACCAAAGAATCCAAGTTGATAATTTAAATCACGAAGTTGGTCAAAAAATCATATTGGATAGAATTCTTTGTTTAAAAGATGAAAAAGGCATTAACCTTGGCAGCCCGCTAGTTAAAGGTGCTACAGTTGAAGTTGAAATCGTCAGAAACTACAAAGATGATAAAGTTCTTATCTTCAAAAAAAGAAGAAGAAAAAATTCTCGTAGAAAAAGAGGACATCGTCAACAAAAGACTGAGTTCAAAGTTTTGTCAATTCAAGCTAACTAAGCAACGGTTGTTGCGACTCGCTTAAGCGAGTGTTTTATGGTATATCAAGAATATAAATCTCGATATATTTAATTTGATTCGGTATTTATACTATGGCATCGAAAAAAGCAGGCGGCAGTTCGAGAAACGGTCGCGATTCAGCGGGCAGAAGGCTCGGAGTTAAAAAATACGGCAGCCAAGCAGTTGAAGCTGGCAATATTATCGTGCGTCAAAGAGGCACTCAATGGCATCCTGGAAAAAATGTTGGCATTGGCAAAGATCACACAATTTTTGCAAAAATTGCTGGCATAGTTAATTTTGTAAAATCTGGACATAAAGACAGAATCTACATTGATGTAATTCCTGCATAACACTTCTCTACGAGGGCCTTCAACGGCCCTTTTTTTATAAGCGGATATGGCGAAATTGGCAGACGCACTAGACTTAGGATCTAGCGCCGCAAGGCATGTGGGTTCAAGTCCCTCTATCCGCACCATCTCTTTCAATCACACTCTTTTTTGCATAAATAATATTCTCAAGGCCCTATTTTATTGTTTTTTTGGGCTGGATGTAGCTTTGAAAGTTTTGTGCTTTTAGAATGTGCCTAGATTATTACTACAAATTTTTTAAAAAAATCTCGAGAAAGGCCAAAGAGGCAGTTAGGTAATGCTCGAATGCGAGTTCCATTTTCATCGCAAGCTACGCTTGCTTAAATCAGATGAAAAGGGTGTTTGAGCAGGCGAGTATTACCTAAATGGCTCTTTGGCCGAGTGCGAGAACTATAAAATGAAAAACCCAAAAATTTCTCTAAAAACAACAAATTTCTACTACTAAATTAAATCATTCCAAATAGAATCCCCGCATATCAATTTTTTTAAATATATCATGGAAGTAAAAGTTAAAATCGTTTTCGACAAAAAACTAAAAAAAGATTACCAAATCGTCGTTCCTCATCAATTGATTGAGGCTAAAATCAATGCTTCAATCGCTGAAATTCGCAAAACCTTAAACCTTAAGGGATTCAGAAAGGGCCAAGTTCCTGTTGATGTTATAAAACAAAAATATGGCCAATCTATCATGGCTGATGAATCTGATAAAATCGTTTCTGAGCAGGTAAATAAAATCGTTAAAGATAATAATCTTAAAATTGCAATGCAGCCAAAAGTTGATTTAAAAACTTTTGAAGCTGGCAAAGATCTAGAATGCGCGGTTTCGTTTGAACTTTTTCCTGAAGTTCCTGAAATTAATCTTGAAAAAATCAAAGTTACTAAAAGAGAAGCCGATATTACAGCCAACGATATTAGCGAAGGTTCAAATAAATTACTAAAATTTTATCGCACTTGGAACAAACAAGAATCATCTTACAAATCTAAAATGGGTGATGCCGTAAACATTGATTATGTTGGTCGCATCGATAAAAAAGAATTTGACGGCGGCGCAGCAAAAGGCCATCAATTAGAACTTGGTAGCAAAAGCTTTATCGATGATTTTGAAGATCAACTTACTGGCAGAAGAGCTGGCGATGATGTTAGGGTTAAAGTTAAATTTCCTAAAGAATATCACTCTGCAGAATTTGCGGGCAAAGCAGCAGAATTTGAAGTTAAAATTAATCATATTTTAACCGCCCAACTTCCTGAAATTAGCGATGAATTTCTTAAAAATACTTTTGGCTTAGAAAATAAAGCTAAGCTTGAAGAGGCAATCAAAAAGCAGCTGCAAGATAATTATGAAGATCTTACGCGCAATCTTTTCAAAAAAGAATTGTTCGATTTTTTGAACAAAAAATATGATTTTGAATTGCCTGCAGGTTTGCTTGAAGAGCAACTAAACGGCTTGTGGAGCGAAGTAGAAGAAGAACTTAAGACCAATCCAGATAAATTTAAAAACGACAAAGAAAAAGCAAAAGCAAAAGAGGAGAAAAAAGAAATTGCGCAGCGAATGTTGCGTTGCGGAATCATCTTGAACGAGCTGGCAAACCTTAATAAGATTGAAGCCAACAACGATGATATCAACAAAGAATTGCAAAAAATTCTCGCAAGATTTCCTAACCAAGAAAAAGCAGTGCTTGATTATTATCAAAAAAATCGCGGTGCGGTGCAGCAATTAAAAGGCACTATTATTGAAGAAAAAACCATTGATTTTATCGTTGCAAAACCTACGACTGATAAGAAAAAAACTGCTATAAAAGAACTTGATAAACTTTGGCAAAAAGCGAATGAAGAATAATTTCTAACACCTCCCTCGCCTTGATTGGCAAGGGTTTATAATTTATTAATATTTAAAATAATTTTATGAATAATTTCATCGATCTATTAAAAATGGTTTCATTTCCAATCCATAAAGAAGGCTATAAATTCATTTTGATTTTTGGTTTGGCTACAATTCTTTTGGCGCTGCTTAGCGATACAATTGGCTTGATTGGCTTGGTTTTAACTTTGTGGTGTATTTTCTTTTTTCGCGATCCTGAGCGTGTTATTCCGGTTGAAGAAAATGTTCTTGTAAGCCCAGCAGATGGCGTGGTTACAAGGGTTGATTATGGTATTGAAGCCCCTGAAGAACTTGGTTGGAGTGGCAAAAAAGTTAACAAAATTAGCATCTTTCTTAATGTGTTTAATGTGCATGTAAACCGCGCTCCTATTGCTGGAACAATCACTAAAGTTATTTACACTCCCGGAAAATTCTTGAGCGCAAATCTTGATGAAGCTAGTGTTGAAAATGAAAGAAACTTGGCCGTTGTTAAAACTGCTAATGGCGTTGAAATTGCCTTCGCACAAGTTGCTGGATTGGTTGCGCGCCGCATCGTTTCTGACTTAAAAGAAGGACAAAGCATTAAAACTGGCGACAGATACGGCATCATCCGTTTTGGCAGCCGCGCTGATATTTATTTGCCAGAAAATATCAAAATTAAAGTTTTGATCGGACAAACCATGATCGGTGGCGAATCAATCATTGCTAAGCAATAGCCTTATAAAAAGGTGGAAATAACCATACAAATTTTTTGAAATAAATTAAATTTATGCGTTCTCCAAACATTGTTAAACTTACTACTAAACGCGAAGAAGCCAGAATGGGCGGCGGTCAAAAAAAGATCGACTTGCAACATTCTAAAGGCAAATTAACTGCGCGAGAAAGAATCGAAGTGTTGCTCGATCCAGATTCGTTTGAAGAATACGGGCTTTATGTTGAACATCGTTGCACCGATTTTGACATGGAAGATAAAAAGCACCCCGGAGATGGTGTTATTACTGGTCAGGGCACAATTAATGGTCGCTTGGTTTTTGTTTATAGCCAAGATTTTACCGTGATGGGCGGCTCTCTTGGTGAGGCTCACGCAAAAAAAATCTGCTTCGTTTTAGATAAGGCGATGCAAGTTGGCGCACCAGTGGTTGGCATCAATGATTCTGGTGGGGCGCGCATTCAAGAAGGCGTTGATTCTCTTGCTGGTTATGGCGAAATTTTTCAACGCAATGTTGATGCGAGTGGTGTTGTGCCGCAAATTTCTTTAATTATGGGGCCTTGCGCTGGTGGCGCTGTATATTCGCCAGCACTGACAGATTTTACCATTATGGTAGAAAATTCATCCTACATGTTTGTTACCGGCCCAGAAGTGGTCAAAACTGTAACACATGAAACAGTTACGCAAGAAGAACTAGGCGGGGCTTCGGTTCATGCCCATAAAAGCGGCGTGGCTCATCTTTCATTTAGCAGCGATATTGATGCGCTTTTACAAACTCGCCGTTTGATCAACTTTTTACCATCTTCCAACAAAACGGCTTCACCAAAAATTCCGAGTGATGATAATGCTGATCGCGTTGATGTAGCCTTAAACACGCTGGTTCCAGAGAATGCCAATCAACCTTACGATATCAAAGAATTAGTCGAAAAAATCTTGGATGAAAATGATTTTTTTGAGATTCAAAAACATTACGCCAAAAATATTTTAATTGGTTTTGGAAGATTAGAAGGTGAAACTGTTGGTATTGTTGCCAATCAACCTATGCATTTAGCGGGTTGCCTTGATATCAAAGCCAGCGAAAAAGGCGCAAGATTTATTAGATTTTGTGATGCGTTCAATATTCCAATTATCACTTTTGTTGATGTTCCGGGATTTTTGCCGGGCACTGATCAAGAGCATGCTGGCATTATTAAGCATGGTGCAAAATTGCTTTATGCCTATGCTGAGGCAACGGTTCCAAAGCTTACTGTTGTTACTCGCAAAGCCTATGGCGGTGCTTATATTGTGATGAATTCTAAACATTTGCGTGGCGATGTAAATTATGCTTGGGCTAATGCCGAAATTGCCGTTATGGGACCTGAGGGCGCGGTTGAAATCATCTTCCGTGAGGATGCAAAAAACCCAGAAAGTCGCGCAAAACGCGTTGCAGAATATCGCGATAAATTTGCTTCACCCTTTGTAGCAGCATCTCGCGGCTATATTGATGAGGTTATCAGGCCACAAAATACTCGAAAAAGAATTTGCAAATCTCTGCAAATTTTAAAAAATAAAAAAGTGATTAAACCGTGGAAAAAACACGATAATCTGCCGCTATAAAACGCCACAAACCCTTGATTTGCAAGGGTTTTGGTATAATTAAAATATAATGTCTTTAAATTATAAACAATCTGGTGTTGATATTGATGCTGGCAATGAATTAGTCAACCGCATCAAACCTTTTGCTAAAGCCACTAAACGCCTGGGCGTAGCTTCTGATCTGGGCGGATTTGGCGCTTTATTTGATCTTAAAAAATGCAATTTCAAAGATCCGGTTTTGGTTTCTTCAACTGATGGTGTGGGCACTAAACTTAAAGTTGCAATTGATATTGATAAGCATGACACAATCGGCATTGATTTAGTTGCGATGTCAGTGAATGACCTACTTGCACAAGGTGCAGAGCCATTATTTTTTCTTGATTATTTTGCCTGTTCTAAACTTTCGGTTGATCAAGCATCTGATGTAATCAAAGGAATCGCTGATGGCTGTAAGCTTGCCAACTGTGCATTAATTGGCGGCGAAACTGCCGAAATGCCAGGAATGTATAAGCAAGGCGATTATGATCTTGCTGGATTCGCTGTTGGCGCGGTTGAACGCGATCAAATTTTGCCACAAGAAACTAAAGCGGGCGATGTTTTGCTTGGATTAAAATCAAGCGGATTACATTCGAATGGCTATTCTCTAGCGCGCTTCATCCTTGAAAAAAACAATATTAAATTTGGAGATAAATTTCCTAATAGCGAAAAAACTGTTGGTGAAATTTTACTTTCTCCAACAAAAATTTATGTTAAATCTTGCTTAGAAGCGATCAAAACTGGCAAAGTTAAAGCCTTGGCACACATTACTGGTGGCGGCTTAACAGAAAATCTTCCACGCGTTTTAAGCAAAAATACCAAGCCCCAAATTGATTATAATTCTTGGATCAAACCAGAAATTTTTTCTTACCTTCAAAAACTAGGAAATGTTTCGGATGAAGAAATGCACCGCACCTTTAATTGCGGCATCGGAATGGTGCTTGTGGTTGAAGCGCAAGATGCAATAGAAATCAAAAATATTTTAGAACAAAATGGCGAAGAAGTTTTAAAAATCGGCAATTTAGTAATTTATGGATAATTCTGCCCGCACAAAATCATCAGTGGCAATCGCCAATCAAGCACCTATATCTTTCAGCGATAATGATATAGAAAAAATGAAAACTGATCTTAATTATGCCAAAAAATCTAGATCAGAATTACAAAGAGCTATAGCATCTGGAACCCTAGATCCAATAACGGCAGCCGCCCTAGCAAGAATTTTGGAATAAATTGAACAAATCATAAAA
>Ga0049081_10000275_pt1 | contig 20450 bp, 34 predicted proteins | sample GreLakmeER78MSRF_FD_66717 | JGI IMG/M metagenome (GOLD analysis project Ga0049081, IMG submission 66717) | Freshwater lentic microbial communities from great Laurentian Lakes, MI, USA - Great Lakes metaG ER78MSRF | ecosystem: Environmental > Aquatic > Freshwater > Lake | place: Great Lakes...
ACAACAAAGACAAGTAAAGCTGAGGAAATATTCAATAGGTTTACCGATAAAAATAAAGTAAGTGTTTCAGGTGAAATTTCTATCGATGGTGAAGATTATTTGATTGTACGTAATTTGGAAAGAAAACTTTCTAAATCAGGAGAATGGAATGTAAAAACTGAACTAGATTTCTTCAAAAAACTACCTAATGGTGAACTTCAGAATTTTACTGGAGAACAACGTAGAGAAACTGAAAAATTCATAAAAACGTCTATTGGTGAACAAGAAGATTTTTTGATGACCATCTTAACTACCGCATCTAATTTGGAGGATTTACTCGAAGCTAAACCTACCGCTAGAGGACAAGTCTTGAGTAAGTTTTTGGGTCTTGATTTCCTAAAGAGAAAAGAAGAAACCGCCAAAGAAATATTTTCAGAGTTTTCAAAACAAATGGTATCTAATGTGTACTCCCACACAACCCTGACTCAAGAAAATGAGAATATGGAAAATAGGATTAGTACCATCAAGTCGGATAATCAGAATATACAAACAGAGATAGAATTAGTCTCAGATAGTATTTCTAAGGGTGAGGCATACAAAGTAACTCTTCTAACTCGTAAGCATACGGACATTGATCATAAACTATCGATACTTAACCCTACAACAATTTCTGATAACATCAGAAATTTAGAAACAGAGTATCAAGAACAAAAACGTCAATTTGAGACAATAGTTGTAAAAGAACCTTCAGAATTTTATGATGAAGAAACTCATGATCAGGTGAAAAAACAAATCAAAATTGAGTATGGAAATTCTGTTCAACTTCAAACTGAAATCAAAGAGATAGAAAAATTGAGGTCTAGTGTAAGCGGTGGAATCAAGTGCGAACATTGTGGAATAGATCTTCTCACCGCATCTTTAACCGCTAATAAATTAGGTCTTCTTGACGGACTTATCTTACGAAAACAAGCGATAGATACTTTACTGAATGATTTATCATTCAAGGATCAAACATTTGTGAGCTTAAAAAAAGAGTTTGATGAATATGAAAAAAACAAACTGATTCGAGAAAAGTTTGAGGCGAAGATGGAGTCGATTCAAATGAAAATTTCAAATGAACAAGAAACTCATCGAAGATATTTGGAACAACAAACTAAAATTGAAGAGAACAGAAAAACAGACCAATTGATTATGAAATCAGATACTCGTCTGAATGAATTGAATAGGGAAAAATCTCAATATGAACGAACGTTAGGGTCTAACCAACAAGCCGTTATTGATTTAGAGTCAAGACTCAAAAAAAATATGGACTTAATTATTAAAATTGGTCAAGAGTTTGAAAGAGAAAAAGTATACAAAATGTACCTTGAAATTTTCGGTAAAAATGGTATATCTAAAATTATCATGAAAACCATGATGCCAATTATTAATTCAGAATTGACACGACTTCTCCAAGATAGTGCATACTTCAAATTGGAAATACGAATTAGTGACAAAAATGAAGTAGAATTTGTCATGACTGACAATTCGACTGGTATAGAAAAACTTATGATCTCAGGATCTGGGTATGAAAAAACAATAGCTTCGTTAGCTTTACGAGCAGTCCTTTCTAAAGTGTGTTCATTACCAAAACCAAATATAATTGTGTTTGATGAGGTATTTGGTAAAATTTCTAATGAGAATTTAGAAATGGTAGGTGAATTTTTTACTAAAATTAAAGAATATTTTGAAAAAATATTTGTGATTACTCACAACCCGTTAGTTACTAACTGGGCTGATAATATTTTGAAAATTGAAAAACAAGGGAATGTTTCTAGGGTATGTAATCAATCTTCGTAAGGTTGAACTGGTGTAACATCCGTGAATATCATAGCTCCATCACCTTTTTTAAATCTGAATTTGTATATTTTAGAATCTAGGTTTAAACTATTAAAATCTTGTTCTGAACCTTGATATTCCATTTCATCTCTTTGTGTTGGATCAGGATGCATATATTTGTACGACTTGCCGAGTTCTAATTCCATAGGATCTAAATCTTCTTTCATCTCCTTATGGGAACTCTTCTTATCTCCAATTTTTTTTCCTTTTACTTCAGTGTTTCGATTAAATTTATCATCTTTTTTAGATTCTTGTATCACTCGTTCTATAATATTTTTCAACTGACTTTCATTCAAATACACTATTTTTTTCATAAAAATTGGATTTTATACATAAATACTCTATATTTGTAAAAAAAAAACTATATGACCACAAATAAATTCTTGATTCAAATATTGTCAACTGAAAAATTGTCACCAGAAAGAAAAATTCTATTTTTATCTGAATTATCATTGGTTTGTTTAAATTTTTCTTATTTGGAAGTTAAAAATCAAAATTTTTATTATGTCGAAGTAGATTTTGATATAGAAGTTTTACAGGGGTTGATGTCATCATCAATTAATTCTGAAGAAATTTACTTTATTACCGAAATTAAAGGTAGTGTTGGCACGAATATTGATGAACAAGTATTTATGCACTTTATGTCTAATCAAGAGTTTCCAGTGAGTGGTATGACTGAAAATAACAACATAGATGTCAATATTAATTTACCGTTTGATTATCCTGATATGGGATCGATGGAAGAAGATGACGATAATATAGAATGTCTCAAAAAAACACCATCAATAGATAATATTTTGGATAAAATACTTGAAAAGGGCATAGATTCACTAAATTTACAAGACAAAAAAATACTTCAAAACTTTAAATAACTTTATGAAAGACAAACAATTTTCAATCGGACTAGATCAAAAACAAATCGCATATTACCTTAAGGATGTAAAAAAACTCAAGGTAATGACACCTGAACGAGAGAGAGAACTTTCGGAGATAATGTGTAGTGGTAATGTTTCAGAGGAACAAAAAAATAGTATTTACCAAGAACTAATTGATGGTAATTTAAGATTTGTAATTACTGTCGCCAAACAATATCAGAATCAAGGTATGGATCTTGATGACTTAATTGCTGAAGGAAACGTAGGACTACTTAAAGCAATACAAAATTTCGATTGGACTAAGAAACTTAGATTTATTTCTTATGCTGTATGGTGGATCAAACAATCTATTTTTCAATCATTAAATGAACACTCAAGAACTATTCGTTTACCAGTCAATATTGTTCAAGAGATGCAAAAAGAAAAGAAAAACTTCAAACCAATCAACGAATTTGAGGTTAACGACAAGTTTGCTAACTTACCAACCACATCGTCATACAACAAAATCAATGAGGAAGGAGATGAATATATTAGTTCACTTGCAGATACTAATGGGGAAATGCCCGACGATCCCTTTGACACCAAAGTACAACTCATTGCAAAACTAATGACTATGTTAGATATTTTAGATTCAAGGGAAAGAGGTATTATATCTGAGTATTTTGGGTTATCAGGTAAACCAAAAACATTAGAAGAAATAGGTTCAGGTTTGAATCTTACCAAGGAGAGGGTAAGGCAAATTAAAGAAAAAGCACTTCGTAAATTACGAAATGATAGTATGGAATTGTTTGAATACATGTAAGAGTATATTTATTAAAAAAAAAATATGAAAGAATTTATAATCAAAAATCACACAATGATTACCTTTTTTTTACTTCTTAGCGTTACAATAAGAACATGCGGTACACATAACAATACAATCAAACTTAAAAACAAAGTTGAAACTATTGAAAATAAAATGTATTCACCTGAAGAACTTAATATAATTGTTCAGTTAGAAGGTCTAAAAGTAGAAAAAAGAATGATACAATCTACCGATAGAAAGATTTTGGATGTTCAGAGACAATCTGAAATCGACAAGGAAATAAATTTGTTAGAAAAAAAATTGAAAGATGAAAGAATGGTTAAAGAATAACATCAACAATGTTATTATGGGGTCTTTTTTGATACCCATTTTACTTGTAGCTTTTGTATCGATATCCCACGTTACAACTTTTTATGGTATTTCTAATCCATTCAGTTGGGCAATATATTTATCTGTAGCTGTAGAGATAGCTGCTTTAGCGTCACTCGCTGGAATATCAGCTAAATTTGGACGATTTATTTATATTCCATTCGGAATAGTTACTTTGATTCAGTTTGTAGGAAACTTTTTTTATTCATATTCCTTTGTAGATATGGATAGTCAATCATTCAAAAATTGGGTAGATATGATTTCGGGTATTTTCGAAGTATTTGGAGTTGAACCAACTAATTTTGTAGCACACAGACGAATTTTAGCTTTCCTGACAGGTGGAATGATTCCATTTATTTCACTTACATTTGCTCATATGTTGATTGTATATTCATCTAAATTACAAGAAAATAAACTAGATAATCCAAGTTTAGATTTTGATAGTCGAATAGTTGATGAATTGTCCAAAAAAGCGGGCATTTCAGAAGCTAATAGTATTGAGAAACCCTGGATCCCAACAGAAACAGAGTTGGAGGAGTTCGAAAAAAATTTATCTATCAATAATCAAGTTACGGAAGAAAATAATCAAGAAATACAACAAGTAGACGAAGAAGTCCCAACTGAAGAGCTTCCTCAACCTACTAAAAACGTGTTGGTTTACTCGAAAAATGTTTAGTTTGATTGACAATTTTACTAATAGGATTGTAGGCAAAACAGACGCAAAAAGTCAGATTATCCTTTGTCACACCTCAAGGAACTCAAACGAGTATTTAATTTCTTTGAAATATAGGAAAAATAAAAAGTACGATAAAATACCAAACTTTTTAGTTACAAAAGATGGTAAAATTATTGATCTTTTACCATCCGAAACATACTCGAATTTTTTTGATAATCATGACGTGAACAAAAACTCTGTAATTATTTCACTAGAAAACTTAGGATGGTTAGAAAAAAAACAACTATCCTCTCATTATATTAATTGGATAGGAGATATTTATAAAGGTGTGCCGTTCGAAAGAAAATGGAGAGATTATTTTCTTTGGGATCCATATACAACTGAACAAATAAATTCTTTAGTAAAATTGTGTTTGGATATGTGTCAAAAACATAAAATACCTATAGAATGTATTGGTCATAATACAAAAATAACAAATATTGAAAAATTGAATGGTATTGTGTCGAGAAGTAATTTTGACCAAATATTTACGGATGTAAGTCCGGCTTTTGATTTCGATAAATTTACAAATATGTTGAAAAATGAACAATTATGATGAAATAAAAAAACTATTGAAATCTTCAAGAAATCTTCTTGAAAAGAAAAATAGTATGTCAAACATTCGAGAAACTTATCTAAGTAAGGGTCTTATGGTGGAACAAGACACGAATACAAGTTTCACAACTAATTTAGGTGAACCAAGACCTAATGTAGCAAAAGATACTGAAAAAGAAATTTATCAAGAAACAAAACCTAAAGAAGATAAACAACAAGCCTATAGAATTTCTGGAGGTATTTTGGTTATGCATGGTAAATCTAAAACTGATTTAGAGATTACGACAGAAGATAAAAGAGCGTTCCAAGAAACTATGGATGAATTTGTCGATGAAGTTTCAGAAATGGTCGATTTTTATCCATTAAATGTATATTCTACAAGTGTAGAATGGAGTGGTAAAGTCATTGACCAAGATTTAGAATTTTTATACTCTATAGGTGAAAATAATGGTGTTTATATCAATGGAACCCTTTCTAGGGTTGACGATGAATTTTTAGAGTTTGTATCAAAATTAAGAGCATATTTTCAAAAATTTAAAACAAAGTGGGCTAAAGTTTTAGCATCAAGAAAGAAAACTCAAATAGTTCAAGATGAAGAATAGTTTAATAGTATCAGTAATTATAAATTTAGTTTTGATTGGTTTCATATACAGCAATCAAATAAATTTAAAAAAAATCAAAACTGAATTTCAATTATTACAGAATGAGATAGATTCTCTTTCAAGTGTGATATCTGAAAAAGACACGCAAATTTGTAATTTCCGTACCATGGAAACTTTTTATCAAGACCAAATATTTAAATCACAAAATGATCTCAAGAATTTGAATAATAAAACAAAAAAAATACAAAAGGAACATGAAGCTAAAATTAATTCTCTTAACAATCTTAACAATTCTGACGTTTCAAAGTTATTCACAGAAGAGTTCGAATGATTCAATAAGTTGTGTTCCAACCTCATCACTAAGAAAAGCATTGGTGATGAAAACAAATTATAAAAAATTATTAGAAGAAATTTCTATAGTTAGGGATTCAAATCTAATTTTGCTGAACATAATTTCCAACAAAGACACAATTATCGATTTGAAAGAAAAACAAATTGTTTTGTACCAAGAAAAAGAAGAATTATTCAAAAAACAACTAACCGTTAAAGACAAACAAATAGAATTATACAAAAATAAATTTACAGGAAATAAAAGAAAATTTATTTTTATATCAGGAGTAGGTGTGGTGATTAGTTTGTTAATTTTATTATAAGTAAGATATTTATATTAAATCCATCGAAAAACCCATCAGTCTTTAGTTGATAGAATTGAAGGTGTAAATTGATAAAAAAAAACAAATAAAATGAAAAACATCCAAATTAAAGGATATAAACAAACATCGTCAGGAACTGACGATTACAGACGTGGAGATAAAATAAGACCAACTATTGTTGGCCCAATCAATGAAACGTTTAAAATTCTGAACATAGTTTCAGAATCCCAACCAACTTCGGTGGTTGGGTAGTTCAACTGAGTATGCTTACAAACTCAGATAAAAACGAGATCGAATCGATCGTTAAAAAACAAATCAAGTCCATCATTGATGCCTCGACTGCTAAACAGTTTGAGGATAAAGTGTTAGATTTGGTAATCAAGGATATTCAAAGAGGAAAATCTGAAAAAGAGTTGAAAGAACTCATAATAAAAATGTTCACAGAATTTTATGGTATGATGTACCAACAAAGAAGTATGTGGCAAAGTAGATTAAAAAATGCCTGATGAATAATTTGATAAAAAATTTTGATAATTTGGTGAGTAAAGGAAAATCTAGCGCCAAGGACGTACAAGGTATGGTAGATTTCGACAAACTTGGTAATTCATTTAAATCAAATGTTCAAGAAGACACTATGGACTATTTCACCAACTCAAAATTTGCTGACGATGAGGGTAATAATTTTTATGTTGAAGAAATATATGATTTTGTTTATGCTAATTCGGACAAGTATTACCATAAAAAATTTCCTTTAAGTAAGTTAAAACACAATTTAGAATGGTGGAATAAAAACTATGACATCGAAAACTCTAAAGACAAAAAAAGAATGATGAAAGCGAACACATCATTCCCTTTGTTAGTAGTTAAGGAAAATAATAATTTATCCGTTGCAGATGGTTTAAATAGATTATACAAAGCAATAAAAATTGAAAACAGGAATTACCTTCCTGTTTATTTAGTTCCAAAAAAAGATATTATGAAATTTGCAGTAAAAGCTAAAAAAAAGGAACCCAAAGAAGCCACTGGAGCTTCAGGTGCTGGTCAATACTCAGCACCTTTATTCGGAAATAAGGTTGAAACTAAGGAAGCGACAACCACAGCATCATCAGGGCAATATTCCACCCCCGCGTGGGTGGCGCCCAATTCAAAACAATGGAGAGGTCGTGCAAAACCTCAAATACCTGGTGGTAAATTCGTGACAGTCAAGGGTAAATGTCAAAAATTTCCTTATTGTAATCAGGGGGACATAAAAGCTCTAAAAATTACAGAGAATGAAGTTATGGAACTATCGAAGAAATTATCAAAAGAATTCGGTATAAGTGAATCTATCATTAGAAAAATGATAATAAACAATTACAACAATTTGTAATCGAAGATATTTATAAATAAAAAAAGTATGAAAGATATTAATAATTTGGTAGACAAAGTGATTCAAGAAATCGCATCACAAAACTCAGATAAGATTTTAACTGAAGCAAAAAATAAGTTGAGTGGTGGACAAAAATATATCGCTAAACAGGCAGATCCAAAAAACAAAATAACTGGAGCTGACTTTGCTGAATTGAGAAAGAAGAAAAAAGAAACAAAAGAGGATGATATGGAGGAAGGTAATGCTTTCACCGCTAAGTTAGCTCAAACAAAAAAGGGTGAGAAATTTAAATTAGGAAACAAAACATACACTGATACGTCAGATATAGACGAGATGAATGAAGAAGAACCTCTTTACAGAGGTACAAAATTTGCTTGTGAAGATACTGATGGAGATGATATCGAAGATGTAAAACCATATCGAGATATGAAAACTAGTGTATCACCAAAGTTAAAAAATGAAAGTTTGAAAAAAAGTTTGGTCTTAAGTGAAAATGAACTAATCGATCTGATCGAGAAAGTTGTTCAAGAACAAACCCAAGTAGGTGACACCAATAAAGCGTTGAAAGCAGATAAAACTGAAAATACAGATTACTACAAAGCGGTGAAGAAAAAAATGTCAGACTATGTAAAAAAGGGATCTAAAGGTAATTTCGAAACAAATCCAACAACCTTCCCGAAAGGTAATGGTGAACTAGCAAAAATGGACAAAAAGGCTTACACTCCGTCCAAAGCGGTCGAAGAATATATTGAGAACTTTGCATATTCACCAGGTATGGAGAACCTTTCTTACGATGAAATCAAACCAAATGATGATTGGATGGAGATGAATATTGAAGGGTCTCCAAAAACAGGTAATGGTGCTGGTGCAAATGCAATAGACACTGGATTGGGTAAAAAAATTAATGCTAAAAGAAAAGCAAATCTGTATGGTAAAGAGAAACAAAGATCATACAACAGGGTTACCCAACCTGTAGATAATGCAGGTGAGTCGAAAGGATCAGATAAGCTTGATGATATGTTCTCAAAGTTAGGGGAGAGCGAAGAAAAAAAATCAAAACTCATCAAAGAGGATATGGACAAAATATTTCATATGATGTCATATAACAAAAAAACTCAATAATATACAAAAAAATATAATAGTTTGTTATAATTGTCCATAGATGTAAGTTTATGGATAATTTTTATGCTTGGGTTATGAATCCACTACCTAAAGACGATATTGAAACATGGTTTAACATGAACAATATTATCTTGGAGAGAAAAGATTTGTTTTGTGATTTTGTACATAGTTTAATTGATTTAATAAAGTCCACCTATTTGGGTGATACAACCACCACACAAGTCACAGAAACAACGATACAACTTGAACAAGATGATAAACAAAAACATTTTGATTGGTGTTGGTCCAAGACCATAGATGCATTCTCAAAAGAAAATATCAATTTTCATATTGATGGTGATCATAAAGTTTATTTTTCCAAGTTGTTGATGGATTTGTTTTACAACACACAAAATAAAATAATTTCCGATAATTTAGAACCTTTTTTTACAAATTTATTTGATGACAAAGTTGGGTATTCACAATCGGACCTCGAAATGTTAACAGAAATATACAAATTACTCAACAAAAATTTACAATTCAATAATTGATTTGTCACAAATTTTAACTATTTTTGAGACAAAAAGAATATGGAAACACTAGAACACATCAAAATTTTGATGGAGAGGTTATCAATCGATACAAATAAGTTCTTCAAAGGAAATGTGAGTGCTGGTAGGAGATCTAGAAAAACAGCACAAGAAATCAAATCTTTATTACAGGCATTAAGGATTGAAATTAACAACCATAGAAAAGAAAATAATACAGAGAAATAAGATGGAATTGTTTATTTTTATTTTCTGCGTCATATCAATATTAAGGATTATTATTCTTACATATTTCACATTACTTAATGATCCCAACCCAAATAAGATAATTATAAAACGAAATGAATTGATTTTCTACGGACTAGCATTATCATATATTATAACTTACCTACTATCATGAATTTCATTGAACTATTAAAATATCTCCAACCATACTTCAGGTCTATAAGAAAGATCAAAACATTTTTTTCTTTGGATTTACTATTTCCATCGACTTGGAAGTTCCCAAATGAAATCTTGGAGAAGATAAATGCAGTCCAAGACGAAAAATACACTGGTTCAGGAATAGCTATGTCATTTTTACTGGACTTGTCAACAGAACAAGAGAATTCTGAATTGGATAAAATATTTGAATTGATTACTTATAATTTGGAGTTGGAAGAAAAAACAAGACTATTTAGAGAAAAAACAGAACACTTAAAACAAATTTTCGAAAGTAATTCACTAGATGATCTTCAGAATTTGGTAATTAATATTGAAGATAAATTGGTACCTGTAATCAAAAACAAAAAACCAATAAAAAATGAACAAGAATAATAATTTTACACCTGAGGAAAAAGAGTGGTATAAAAAAGAACAACTTAAGGATGAGATATTTGTTTTGAAATATAAAGAAGACATTATTTCTGAAATCAAAAAAACTAAAAAAGAAGAAATAATTGTTATTAAAAAATTATCATTATGGCAAAAACTGAAAAAAATGTTGGGATTCTAACCGAATTAGCAAAAATTGCAGATGTTATCGAAAGTTCCCATCCATTTGCCAAATCAACAATTATTTTTGAAATGGATCTAGAAGACTTTGAATTTACTAAAAAAAGTATACCACAGATAGAATCTGTTGAAGATAAATTTAGAGTTCAAATTTCCAATGTTGAGTTCATATACTTACTTAGGTCTCAACCAGTCGGGTAAGCAGTTTCTTTACGATACAGGTAATCTATATTGATACCTTTTTTTGTCAAAAAATCGTATAGGTACTTCCTTTGTGCGACATCAAGATCTCTCACAAACATACAATCATATTTTTTAATATTTTTGAAGTATTCGAAAAGTTCGTCAAATAGTCGATGAACTTCTTCATCTGTTTTGAGAACAAAAATCGATAATAATTCTTCATTCTGAACAATCATTTTATTGTTTAGTTTTGAAATCATTTTCAAACCATCCTGGGAAAGATAATTTTTAATAAATTTCTCAACAGTAATTTTTTTCTTGTGTTGATAATCAAATATCAACTCTGGTTCTCTGTAAGTTTCGATTTTTACTATCTGATAATTACTATCATCTAAATCAACTTTTTGGTTTCTTCCGAATTCATCACGAATAAAAAATGGTGTTATTTTATTTGATTTTTTTTGTAACAAACCCAATTCTAAAGAAACTATTTTCCCACCAACAACTTTTTTTTCGAACAATACTTTTTCACTTTTTTCAAGCATTTTTTGGTAAAATTCTTCTGCTTTTTGTTTGTTGGCATATTTCTTGATTATTCTTCTTTTGACTTTATTTTTGAATAAAACAATTTGAAAATTCAACATATGAAAGACTATTATCAAATATTAGGAGTGGATAAAAAATCATCTAACGATGAAATTAAAAAAGCTTATCGTAAATTAAGTAAACAATATCATCCAGATGTAAACCCTCAAGGCGAAGAAAAATTTAAAGAAATCGCTGAAGCTTACGATATTTTGGGTGACGACAATAAAAGAAAAAGTTATGATATGGGTGGAATGGATATGTCAGGATTTGGATCAGCGTTTGAGGAAATGTTTAAGAGTATGGGAAGGGACAATCCATTTACCTCTCATTTTGGAAATAGAAACAGAAGACCTCAAGTTCCAGACAAAGTTATTCAAGTAGATATCACTCCATTAGAATCTTTTCAATCAGTCGAAAAAGAGGTTAATTATCGTAGAAATATTGCATGTGATGGATGTAATGGTTCAGGTGGAGAAAAGCAAACCTGCATAACTTGTAACGGTTCTGGACATATACAACAAGTTTTTGGTAATGCTTTTTTTAGACAGGTTCAAACTACTGTTTGTACAACCTGTCATGGAACAGGACAAAAAGTCATAAAAGCTTGTTATGGTTGTGGTGGTTCAGGAGTAAAACCCGAAATTAAAAATCTAAAATTCAAAATACCACACGGAAGTGATTCGGGAGATTTTTATAGATTGGATGGATTGGGTGATTATCATAATCCAGTTGGTTTTGGTAATTTATTGGTAAAAATAAATATGACCAACACTAACACTTGGGAAAAAATGGGAAATGATTTGATTTACATTAATGTATTGAACTATGAGGAACTTAAAAATGATGATTTTACAGTACCACACCCTGACGGAGAACTAAAATTAAAGTTTCCCGAGATGTTTGACACAACGGTACCTTTAAGAGTTAAAAATAAAGGTTTCAAAAAAGATGAACGTGGAGATCTTTATGTGAGAAACGTAGTTAAATTCAAAAGAAACTTTTGAAAAGATAAATATGACCCAATATTGATGTAATTAAAATTTCAAATGATAAAATCAACATCCAAGTTAGTTTAATTTGTGATCGTTCTTTACATTCGTTACAACTCATTTTGTTTTTTATTCAAAAATAATCATGTTCACTGAAAAAAAAACATTAAAATCTAAAAAATGATTTCTTCAACAAAATACTATCTGAAGAATTAATAACTATGAATTATTTCTAAAAAAAAGGTATTTATAATTAAAAAAAAGATGAGTTTGAAGGAACAAATAAGGAAAGTTATAATCAGCGAGATCGCTGAAAAAATTGTAGAAAAGTTAGTTCAAAATTGGACAAAAGGCACCTCCTTGAATCCCGATGTAGTAAAAGATTATATCTTGAAGTTTGCAGATATATCATCTTCACTACCCGTTGAATTTCGAGATATCACACGTTTGAATTACACAACAGTAAAAAAACTAGTCGATGCCAAATTAGCCAAAAATAGGTTGAAAGATTTAACTACTCATTTTAAAACAATGAAGCATGAAGAAGGCCAGGCGCCTGGTAATACAATATTAAAGAAGACGATTAGAAAGTATAATGAAATTTATCCATTTTTGAAACCTGAAGAAATAAAAAAAATGGAAAAATATACTTGGTTGAAATTTATGAGTAAAGTAAATGAAATTTTTCAAACAAATTTTTTTGGACTACTACTAGAAAAAATTATGAAAGAAGAACCTACTTGGAGTGAAGATCAAATTATTTTTTATTTAAACAACGTTTTAGAATATTATAATGAAATACCTGATAATACACCTCCTTTGCATTTATTGAGTATGAATGAAATAGAATCAGTAGTTGATACTATTTTAGCAACTAAAAAAACCGAAATTGCTAAAGTTGACACGAGTGATATTCCGCAAGTCAGTCATCCAAAGAAAAATTTGACAATATATGCACCCACTAATAAACCTGAATGTATCATGTTGGGAAATGGTAGATCATGGTGTACATCTAGAGAAGGTGAAGGTAATCTTTATTATAATTACAGATTTAGAGACAATTTGACTCTATATTATGTAATTGATGAAGATTTACCTTTTGACGACCTTAATTTCGCTTCCGTTATTCTAGTACAACCTGATGGTGATATGAAACTTGCGGATGGATCAAATTCAGGAAGATATTCAGGACACCATGTTTTACCTTGGACTGAAATATTGTCTAAAATCCCAAAATTAGATGGACTCAAAGACATATTTGTACCTAAACCACTTACAGAACAAGAAAACAAAATTGTTTCAATATTGAGGGGTATGAATATACCAAGTATCAATTTATTTGAATGGTTCACTGATCTCAAACAAAGGGAAGATTTATCGGAACTTGATTATTCAGTAGAAGAGTTAATTGAACTTTGGATGGAAATTAACAGTCGAACTTTAGATGATAAACAATATAAATCTTTGACTCCTGAATTGAAAAAGAAGTATATTAGTTTAGGTTTTGATCTTAATACTGATAAAATTAAAAATTCAGAATCAAGTGTTTTGCAATATTATATGAAAAAGAAACTTGAAAAATTACTCAATAAAAATCTTGGACAATTGAATGATTCTGAGATAACTTTATTAAATCTACCAATGTTTCAAAACTACAAAAATGAATTGAAAGATAAGTTTACAAAAGAATTTTCTAATGAAACTTTTAATAACGGATCGACTTTTGAGTTGGATTTAACCAATTCTAGAGACAACCGAATAGGAAATTATGTAAAATTATACAGTTTTGATACCTTGATAAATAATATTCCAAAAAATATTACAGACTTGGTTATAATAGGTGAGTCAAATACAACAACGGACTTGACATTTGATGATAATTTTAAAAATTTCAAAAATTTGGAGAGACTCAATCTAAAATATTGTACTTCTGAATTTCCAATTTTTATTAAAAGTTTAATGCAACTTGAAACAATATGTGTAGTAGACCCACGAATAGCACAAGTTCCTAATTGGGTTGGTGATTTTAGTGAATTAAGATTTTTGACAGTTTCTCAAAAAACAAAAATTAGTCCAGATTTAACTAAAAAAATAGAATCTAGAGATACTTACATATCATTTGAATAAATATGAATGTTGACGTACAGATTTACTACAAAAAAATTATAGATTTTTTTGAAAATAACCCGAATCAATTACATGTTCTTATCGGGGATATGAATAAAGAAATATTTTACACAAAAATCAAAAGTAAAGTTCAGGAAAACTTTTTAAAAGGTTCTGACTATGAGTTAAGTAAAAAAGAATTAGTAGATATAGTTTTTGAACTATTTCAAGAAACAAATCATAAACTTGAAACTAAAATTGAAATAGAAGCTAAATTTGTACAAACCAAATATGGTATTTTTTCATTGAATTGACAATTTTTTTTTTCTATTTATACTTTTAAATAAAAAAACATGAAACAATCAACTAGCAGTGTACAAAGATTTACCTTTAAGAAAAAAAGAAAAGGTGTACATGCCAAGACAAAACATTCATCACATAAAACTTCGAAACACTATGTAAAAAAATATAGAGGTCAAGGTGTATGAAAAACAAGATAGATTATTGTATTGAGGATATTGAAAAAAAAACCAATAAATATTTTTCAACATACAAATACGACTCATGTAGTAAAGACTTTATAGATACTCTGAAAAAAAACTGTCATGTCCTTTTTTCAATCAATGATAGTTCAGGGTTTTCGGAAATTTTTATGAAAACTAAACATCCTTTTTATTTTCACTTCAAAAAAGACATGTATGAGTTATTCAATACCAATATTTATTTTTATGAAGAATCAAACTCTGAATTAAATTTGTACTTAAAACTTTTAAAAAATATAAAATGAAAGAGATTACACCACAAGAATTAGAAAATAAAATAAACTCTGGTGAAAAATTTGTAGTAGATTTTTTTGCCACTTGGTGCGGACCTTGTAAAATGTTATCTAAAATATTAGAAGAACATCATACTAAATTCGGAGTTCCAGTTTACAAATTCGACATAGATCAAGACCATCAAATTTGTATTGACCATGGTATTCGAAGTGTTCCGACTATTTTGTTATTTAGTGATTCTTCAGTAAAAAATAGACATGTTGGGATATTACAAGATAATCAATTTAGTTCTTTTGTTAATTAATAACCATGAAAAAAATTATAGTCCTATCGATGGAAGGTTGCCCTTACTGTCAAGAATTCAAAGACTTATTGAATGAAGGAAAGATTGAACACACTGTAATTGACATAGAAAATTTTTCAACAGAGTATGATATGTTCAAAAAAATAACTTCATCTGATTACCTCCCTGGTTTTATGATATTAGACGAAGAAAATCACACATTGGAGTGTTATGCCGCTGATCAAGATTTTTTTACAATTGATCAAGCGTTTCAACTATGTAAAACTACCCAAGAAGAAGAGTAATTACTTCTTGTTATAGTATTTTTGAATAGTTTTCTTAATAGCCTCTTGTACTGGTCTAGATTGACCTTGATTTACAGGGCTTTGAGAAATATTAGAGTTTTTTTTACAACCACACATAGTTTTTTTTTACTATAAATATTTACAAATTGGGTTTTGTATAACCTTATTTGATATTTATAAAAAAAAATAAAGTGATATTTTTGGTCTATGGATGGTTACAAAGATCTTGAAACCAATTGGTTTTTGAAAAAACCTATTGATTTGGAACACAAACAATATGTTCTAAATTATTTCTTGAAAAGAGTTGAAGAAAGTTTATCCCTTGGTGAGGTATATCCATTTTTCTCATTAGTTTCGTTACACCTATGTTCTTTAGGTCATTTTTCTAAATCAGGTAAAATTTTAAAACTCAAAAACAAAATATTAGAGTTTGACACCGAGATTTCAATTCACGATCTCAAAGAATATAAACCAAGGACAAAAATGAGTGAAAGCGAATTGATTGAATTACAAAAAATAGTAAAATATTCTCAGGAAAAATTGACCCAATATTTCACGATTTGCAAGACAATATGGCAATTTTCTTTTGAGTCAACTAGTGTAAAATTACGGAAAATCGGAAAAGAATTTGACGATAAATTTTTATTTCTTTACAAAGACATTTATTCGAAAGAGTACACACTTTGGGAATTTGAATATCAAAAAAATAAAAAAGGAAAAAATTTGGTTATCAATAAATTATTGACCGAAAAATTAAATCACTTTGATTTGATGGATACTTTATCAGAAAGTGACCCATACAAAAATTTGTCAATAATAGAAGGTTTCTGTACTCAAAATTTACCAATTGAAAACACTCTGTTACCTTTGTTTAAAAGAAAAATTCAGATAATTTTTCAAAAAAGTTTACTTGAAAAATATGAAGAACTAAAAAAAAATTTTGACAAATCAATCTAAATTGTTTATATTTTTAAAAAAAAATAATGAAAACAATTCACAACACCCTAACGGATGAAATTAAAAGATTGGATGACTCAAAGGCTGAGAACTTAGTCGGTGTATCTAATTCTAATTGGAGGTATGTACCGAAAAAAGAATGGAAAGAAAAGGTACGTGATGTAAAAAAAACTGAACCTAAAAACCAAAAAAATGATACAGATAAAAATAACGGAAGAAGAAATAGTAAAAAATCCAAATGATAGTGATTTGGGAGCTTTGGTGAGAGAAAGATTTTATAAAGAAAAATACAGAATGACTGAATTAAATCAGGAACTTATCAATGACAAAACCATAAAAAAAGTTTTGAATAAATTAAGACAACCTTGTCATATAGATTTTATTTCAAACTTACTAAAAATCAACACCCTTCAAACTCGACTTTTTGTGGACTATCTTATTGACCACGATATGATTGTGGAAACACCATTAGCGTCGGGGTACTACACAACCAACAAAAAAATCTAGAAAAATGAATGTAATTGGAACAGAAATTACCGCAGAATATATTTGGTTAGATGGTTACAAACCAGAACCAAACCTTAGAAGTAAGGTTAAAATATTAAAAGAATGGAAAGGTCACAGATTTACAGCTGATTTTTACCCTGAATGGTCTTTTGATGGATCATCAACTCGACAAGCAGAAGGGCATTACTCAGACAGAGTTCTGAAACCTGTTAAGGTTTATAAAAATCCATTCCAACATGGAGACTATCATTTTTTTGTGTTGTGTGAAGTTTGGAATCCTGACGGTACACCACATGAAAGTAATGTTAGACACTTGTTACGAGACCATGATCAAATTTGGTATGGTTTCGAACAAGAATATACCATACTCCAAGATGGTAGACCGTTAGGTTTTCCCGTCAATGGTTATCCCAAACCACAAGGTACATACTACTGTGGGGTAGGGAGTAATCAAGTTCATGGTCGTCAGTTTGTTGAAGAACACTTGAATTTGTGTTTGAAAGCAGGATTAAATATCACTGGTATTAATGCAGAAGTATTATTGGGTCAGTGGGAGTTCCAAATTTTGGGTGAATCTTCTTTAGAAGCGGCCGATGACTTGTGGATGGCAAGGTACATACTTCAGAGACTATCCGAAAAATATCGATATAACATAGAATTTCATCCAAAACCTGTAGAAGGAGATTGGAATGGTAGTGGGTTACATTGTAATTTCTCAAACCAAAAAATGAGAACGAGTGGTGGTGAACAATATTTTAAATCAATACTTAAGGCTTTTGAAATAAGACACGATCTACATATCGAAAATTATGGTTCTTCTAATGAACTTAGATTGACTGGTAAACATGAAACTCAGTCTATTGATAAGTTTAGTTGGGGTGTGTCAGACAGAGGGGCATCAATAAGAGTCCCGCTCAAAACCGCATCGGAATGGAAAGGTTATTTGGAAGACAGAAGACCCGCATCAAATGCAGATCCATATAAAATTGTAAAAGTCATTTCAGAAACATTGAGTGCGTCTGAAACAATGATTGCAACTCATAAACTAATGTATGACGATGTAAATATAAATAATTTAAAGAATAAGTATTCAACACTATCAAATGATGATCTATTGTCTGAATATAAAAAGGATAATGAAACCGAAAGTCTTGAATATGATATCTGTGGGATTTGTGGTATTAAAACTAGACAACTTAAATCAGCACACATTGATACTCGTGTAGGTTATATTGAGGGAGCAGGACAAGGTTGTGATGGATCATGTGGGACTTTCAAATAAAATCACTATGGAAAAAAATGAAATGGTAAACCATCCCTCTCACTACGGAGGGATTGACAATCCTTATGAGGCAATTAAAGTAATCGAAGCTTGGGATTTGGACTTCCATCTTGGAAATACGGTCAAGTATATCTCAAGAGCTGGAAAGAAAAATGTAGACAAAGAACTTGAGGATCTCTTGAAAGCTAAATGGTATTTGGATAGAAAAATAGAGAATATCAAAAATGAGAAAAATAGAAGATTTTGAATGGGGTCCCCACGATGGGATTGGATTTAGTAAAAGTGAAAATTTTATTGATCGAGTATACAATATACATTTTGAGGTTAAAGAATCAGATATTGTATTAGATATTGGAGCTAGTGTTGGTCCTTTTACATATACAAATTTACATCAAAATGCAAAACATTTTTTTTGTTTTGAACCAGATACCAAATCTTTTAGATGGTTAGTTAAAAATACATTAGGATATCCAGTAACTCAAATTAACAAAATGATTTCAGATAGTGATGGACTTACCACTAAAAATCCATCCTGGTTCTCTGAAGGATATGTAGAATCTATGAGATTCAAAACTTTTATAGATCTTTACGGGATAGATAAAATTGATTTTCTCAAAACCGATTGTGAAGGTTGTGAGTATGATATAATTAATGATGAAAACATAGAATATTTACTTGAAAATGTTAAAGTAATTGTTGGTGAGTGGCATCTTCAAACACCTGAACAAAAAGAGTTATTTCGTCAATTTAGAGATTTGTATTTACCAAAATTTAAAAATTTTTGGGTTTATTCTGTAGATAGTGTTGATATTAAATGGGATCTATACAACGAACATTTCTTACAGTATTACAATCAAGTTATGTTTCACATTCAAATCAGAGATTGATCATCTTTTATTTTTTTGATATTATTTCAAATAATGAAATATTTATTAAAAAAAAAATATGAAAGTAGTACTCACTGAAAATCAGTATCACAAATTAAAAAACAAACTTTTAGAAGATAAAAGTACTATAAACGAAGCTGAATGGTATAATACCCTAGGTGATATACTTGGTATATTCGATCCAACAGGAGTTGTTGATTTCGTTAATGGAATTTCTTATATGAAACAGGGGGATACTGTTTTTGGAATACTTTCAATGATTTCAGTATTTCCATATTTTGGTGATTTAGTAGCAAAACCATTGTTACTTTTTGGTAAATCAGGTAGAGTAATAAAAAATGCTGAAACAGCACTTAAAATGAGTAAAGCTGGTAATGCCGCGGGTGCTACCAAAATTATTCAGGATTTGGCTAAATCCAATAAAACTTGGGGTAAGTTGACAAACACAGTTAGAAGCTGGGGACCAACATTAATCCAAAAAATAGATAATTTACCTACAGGGTTTTTGACTAAAGGTATTAGAAATACTATAACAGATTGGATCAAATTATTATCGAATGCAAATCAAGGATCAAGAGCCGCCTCTAGATTAGCTCGTCAAGTATCAGGTAAATTGGCTAAAGGGGCAAGATTAAGTCCACAACAAGCTACTGATATTTTGAAACAAATGAAAAAATTAGCAGAAAAAGATGGAAGATTACTCAGTGGTTTGGGAGGAAAACCAAAATGGGGAATGTTTAGTGGTGATCCCAAACAATATGGAAAATGGTCGTGGGAATCTTTCAAAAATTATCCGTTTAGTGGTGGTATTGGTAGATTTTGGGGAAATAGACAAGTTAGAGGTTTGATGCGTAATACTAAATGGTGGTTAGGATTCCTTGATTGGGCGGGTTTAGGAAATTTTGTAGGACCTGATGAATTAGAATCACAGATGGGCGATTATACAAATGATTTGAATCAATATTCACAGACTCCCGAAGCTCAAAGTTATTGGAATGATGATTTTGGTCAAACTCAACCTCAAACTAACACAACATCAACACCTAATACTCCACCTACACCACAAAATCAATCACAAGACCTTCTCACTCAAATTTTATTTGGTGGAATTCCTGGTGTAAAACCTGGTGTTCCAGGTATTTAAA
>Ga0049081_10000276_pt1 | contig 20446 bp, 12 predicted proteins | sample GreLakmeER78MSRF_FD_66717 | JGI IMG/M metagenome (GOLD analysis project Ga0049081, IMG submission 66717) | Freshwater lentic microbial communities from great Laurentian Lakes, MI, USA - Great Lakes metaG ER78MSRF | ecosystem: Environmental > Aquatic > Freshwater > Lake | place: Great Lakes...
CTCACGACTACTGCCACGCTCGCGCAGGTTCTTGCAAAACTTGCAACTATACCGAGCTGTGGCGCAGTGACAAACTTGCCGGTTTTCAGGCCACGGTCTCTTCAAATTAAAGTTTACGGTGGTCAGGTTTCGGTGCAGCAATCTGCCGATACGAAGGCTTCTATGGGTTGGTCGCAAAACTCCGCGGGCACAGTAACAAGCACCATTAAGCAGGTTGAATACGGCGACTCTTACTCTAAAGAAGTCGGCGTAAGCACGAAGGTGCTCACTATTCCGCCGACTATTCACGCGGCTCTTTCAGTTGACGGGCTGACGAATGACTCGGAGAGTGTGACAGTCACAGTAAAGGCCAACACGGCTCCGCTAGTCGGACCTGCTCCAGTAGGAGTAATCATCAACGAGCCAACGCCAATCATGGCTACGGTTAATGGCGGCGTGACGCCGACTTCGTTCCCCGCTACGTCACCTGCGACGATTCCTACTTCTGGCAAGCGCCTTGTAGCTCTTACGCCCAACATCGGGGAACACGGTTTTACGCTTATCCATGCGGTGGTTGTAGATTTCGCCCAGTATGCCTGACGAGAAGGAAAACTACAAAGCCTCGCAAAGCGCGCACGCGCAGAAGATTCGTACGGAGCGTGCCGTGATGGACATGACCGGTGCGTCGCGGTCACAGATTCGTTCGGCGTTAGCGAACTTCGCGCGGCAACAGATTACGCCCGAAGTGGCGGTGCCACAAGAGCCAAAGGCGAAACCTGAGCCGACTCCGGTGCTTCCGGTGGTCGAGCAGAAGTTCGAGCCGAGGCCGTTTGTGTTGGGGGATACGAAACAGCAAGCACCGCAGGCGATGCCGAATGTCATGAGCTTGAGGCTGGTTACGGCAACGATAGCTGTGACAGGGTCTGAAAATGTGCCAGATGGAGGTCTTTTTAGAACCTTTACTGTCGCGCTTGACGTGCCAAACGGAACCCCGCTAATGGTGGACACAGGGGCACAAACTTGGCCGATTCAATTTGTCGGGTCTTATGTGAGCGGCGGCACAGCCTTTATTCAATTTTGGTCCGACATTCCCACTACTCTCAGCGCAGGAACAATAACAATCAATGCAGTCATACCTCTAAACTAACCTATGGCAACACAACGGCTCGACGGTGACGTCGAAATCACTGGATCGCTTCGCGTTTCCGGCACTTACACTGGACCAGTTAACCGGTCCAACCTCATCGCAGATAACACGGCGGCTTACATGCTACCCCTCCAGGACTTCCGAGTCTGGGACGCGATGCATACAAACCTACCGACAATCGGCGCAGCTGACGACCTCGGTCTTGCGACTGGGGCGTTCGGCACGGCGTTACCGTATCTCAAAACCCAAGACTTGAACGCGGCAGGCGCAGTTACCGAATACGCTCGCATTATGTTCACGCTACCGCCGGAGTATGTAGCTGGCGGAACGATCACGCTACGGCTTACAGGTGGGATGCTTACTGCTGTGGCAAGCGTGTCTGCTACGGTTGATGTAAGACTATACGTATCTGCCCGCGATACGTTAATATCTGGTTCGGACCTTTCTACCACCACGCCAGCAACTTCATTGAATAGCCTGACGTTTGCTAACGCTGACTTTGTTGTTACTCCTACGGGACGTGTTGCTGGCGATGTTCTCGACATCCGCATTGCGTGGATTGGAAACTCCGCGACTGCATCCTCGCACTTTGGCGCTATTGCTCACGCTGAAATGCTTCTCCAAGTGAAAGGTTAATTATGAACCCTAGACAACAACAACAACAAGGTATGCAACTCCCCTCGTTGGGAGAAGTCTTAGCCCTGATTCAACATCTTGGGCCGGAAGGCCAACAGCGACAGGCTGCTGGTGCCGAGGCTCTCACTCAGGCTCAGAACAATCGGCAGTATGCTGAGGGACAAGGTGCTCCTAGTTTGGACGCACTTGCCCTACAACAGCGTGGGCAACAAGCCGGCTCGTCGTTGGAACTCGACCAACAGCGATTGCAGGCGTATCGGGATACACAAGCTAGTGACGAGCAAGCAAAGAAAGCGGCTGGTATGCTTGGACTAGCAGGTATAATGCCGCTGACACCTGAAAATCAGACTATGCACGCACAACTCCTTCAACATCTATATCAGATGTATCTCGCCAACCAGAACCAAAACCCACAGCCTGCGCCGAAGTATAAAAATCCTGCGGCGAATAGACTTGAACCTCGAACTGACTTACACTAATTATGTCTCTACCTTACAATCCTTTTCTCGACCCAAACTTTATTAACGGCCCTGTTAGACCTGGGTTGAACGGCACCGTGCAAGCTGCGCCGCAGCCACAGCAGCCACAGCAGCCACAGTTACCTCCTGGAGTTGGAGAGTTTTTGGTAAGTATGGGACAGGCCTATCAGAATCAAGGACTCGCTGCGCCGGGTCATGGCCGGAATCAGACTATTGCAGACAGGGCTGACATCGAACGTCGAGCTGCCGCGACACAACGAACCGCGTTCAACGAGGCCTTTCCTCGCGGTCGCGGAGCAGACGGCCTCATGCCGGTGCCGCAGATCGACTTTGCGTTGATGGCTCAAGGCGAGGCTAACCGGAGAGCCGGTGGCGACCGTCGGCGGATGCTGGGAGATAACAATGTCCCGGCTAATCAACCGCAGGTGGGGTTCCAACAGGTCGGTCCGAAATCAAGCCACTTAATCGGGTTGCAGGCACCTCCACAGTCACTCGGCGGTGTGCTGACTCCTCAACGGCCTCCGGCCTATACTGGTCGTGGGGGAGATTTCCGGGACCCGAGAACCGGGGCTGTCAGCGGGTTAATTAACTACAACGCGCCGGACGGAGAGAAGTATAAGGACAGCAATGTATGGACTGCCGGACCTATTCCCGAAAGCGACCCACGGGGTCCGGGTATTTACGATACTGAGTATCAGCCTCCCGCTAAACGAGCTGAAATGGAACGCCTTAGAGACGAGGCTACCGGAAAGCGCGGCGGTCCGATAGCCCCGTCAACGCCACGCTTTACTCCTGTGGCTGCTGGAACTCCTCCACCTCCTCCACCTCCGCCTAACCTGGGCCTGTTCCTACAAGGATTGAGGGAACAGGCGGGTCTTGCTTTCCCACAAGCTCCAGAGGTTTCTACTATGCCGCGCGAGGTACCCCCGGCAACACCGGCACCACCGGCACCACCAGCACCATCAGCACCACCGACACCGTCGCCTGCCCCGAGTACGAGCGGGGGAGGCTATACCGAAGACGAAAATGGTTATGTGAATTACAGCGGTTACCCTCGTTGGCAGACACTACCAGTTGAGCTTGTTGAAATGTTGCAAAACTCATGGAACTGGTTACAACAGCCGCAAGGGTCTAATAAATAATGAACCAACCCTTCACCTACGGTGAACTCTTAGCGAAGCACGCTAAGGTTTCGCAAGACCCCGAGTTCAAGGACATCTCTCTGCCGGATTACGCGGCAGCGATGAACGAGATCACGGGGACGCAGAACTATGACCAAGGCTTGAAGGACGACTTCGTTCGGCGAGCTTCTCACAAGGTCGACCAAGCAGTCGAGTGGACTGGTCTCCCACAGCGTTTTCAAAGCGTAGGGGAAGGGCTGACGTCCATTCTCGGCGGCGGGCCGGAGTATCAGCAGGCCGTGGGACATGCGTTCCGGGGGTTACCGAGAACGTTGGGAGAGATTGGTGTTGGCGTAGGTGCAGCGGCTTTAGCGACTGCAGCCGCACCTATTTCCATTCCGGCGGGTGGTGTCGCGGCTGGCGGTATCGCGTTGGGGACGATGGCGGGGTTGACCGGAGCAAGAACCTACGGCGAGACAGGGAGTGTGCCACAAGCCGGTGTCTCGGCGGCTACGATGCTCGCGGGTATGAAGGCGAGCCAAATGGTCGGGCAACCGATTCTTCGTGCGATGGGCGCGCCGACTGCAGCGGAGTTTGCAGGCAAGGTAGCACCCGAGTTTGCGGCGAAGGTCGGCGCCAGTTTCGCGCCGAAAGAGATTGGTGAGCTGCTCGTGGCCAGTAACTACCCGCAGCAGATTGCGAAAGTGACCGGCATGCTAGCGTCTCAAATCCCGGTGAACGAGCTAGGTGCTGGCATCAGTAGGCGTATGCAAGAAGGCGAGTGGCGTATGCCTTCTGGTCCTGAGTTCGCTGCGTCCACCGCAAGTTTGGTACCCTTCCTCGGGTATGACATGGTGCGAGACGTCCAGAATCCGATGCGGACTTTCAACAAGCAAGTCAAGCCGGCGTTGCAGGATAGTTACGTTCAACGTGCGGTCAAGGAATATGTCGCCAAGACCGGTGAGATGCCGCCGGACAATCAGATTGCGGCTCTTGCGCGTGAGGCCGAGATTCTCCCACCGCTGACAGGGCCGAACTTCAAGATTGGGGATGATGGTCGGTTTGAAGCCAAGTTTAACTCGACGGCTGCTGCTACGGAGTGGGCACAATCTCATGCCTCTCGGTTCGATGGGTTCGACCTAGAAGCGAGGAATGGGATTACCTATCTCAAGGTGAAGCCGAAGAATGTGGCGGATTTCTTGGAGTTGACTGGAAACAACGCGAACAACAGCTTCTTGGAGAGTCGGAATCAGAAGTATATGTATCGCGGTACGGGTGAAGAGAATGTGATGCAAACCGTTGCGCGTTACAAAGAACTCTTTGTCAAGACCGTCAACGAAGGAAAAGACCCGTCGAAGCACATTGGTGAAATGAGTGTAGACGAGAATGACGCTGTTCGTCTTATCGGAGACGCTCATCGAGCGTTGAAGGAAGCTGACAAGATGAATCCGTTGCGGGAAGAAGTCATACAGCGGGCTGTGCGCATGGGAACGGTTGAAGAGGATGGTGTCCGCAATATGGCGGTGAAGATCGACCCGGAGCACTTGGCGAAGGAGCAGGAGTTTGTCGCGAGGGAGAACCAGCGCGCTGCTGACTTGGCCGCGGATGCCGAGGCTGTGCGGTTGATGAACAGCGACCCGGCGATAAAAGCTAAGGGCGAGTTTGCGTCGAATTGGTATGAGAAGGAACGCGGGGTTGGTGCGAAGAAAGAGACGGTCATGGAGAGTGGCCAGCACGGGAGGACGACTACGGCGACTGTAGGCAAGTCGGTGGATTCTGAGGCCAGTCGGGCTATCGACAGAAAGATTGAGTCCATCAAGCAGCAGCTGAACGAGATGCGACAAACTGAGCTGTTTGAACAGCCTCAAGTGGCTGCGTTGAGGGATAAGTTGAGGGCTGACCTGCTTGAGTTGCAGCAGCAGAAGGCTGAACTCAAGCCGGAACAAGAAGCTGTGGTGATGGAGGAAGAAGCCCTTTACAACGAAGATGGTGAATTGGTTAATACGAAGGGTGAAGTCATTGATGAGAACGCTGATGAAGTCATCACCGGCAGTAGCTACGGTGCGAACTCGGGTGTCCGTCCTGCGACTCCCGGAGTCAGCGAGGCTTTGATACGGGCTGCGGTGAAGTACCCTGGACAAGTGATTATTAACCCTGAAGGTATGCCGAGAGACCCGTCAGAGCGCGCTTTCACGTCCTATCTGCAAGGCACCCGTAATCGGGCGGAAGCGGCTTACAAAGCGCAGGATGCCCAAGGACGGTCGCAAGGTATTATCGAGTCAACTCGTGGGCTATCAGAAGTGGAGGCGGGTATCAAGGCTAAGCAACTAATTGATGGTAGGTCTGACGCTGAAAAGGCAGCTAACGTGACGTTTGAGGCTGTTCCAGATAAGAAAACTGGAAATGGAACCTTCGCTGTCCGGGCAGTGGACCAAAACGCCATCCGTTCCTTCGAGGGCAAGTGGCAGACGGAGCGTGGCGATTGGGCTGACACCGAGATGGAGTCGATGATCGCGCAGCGTATTGGTAAAATGGAAGAAGGTGGGCAGGTGGAAGTCGCAGCAGAACAAGGTGTGCATGACCTCAACGACATCCGCGACCCGGCGGTCAAGTTCATGCGCTATCAGGCGACGGTGAATAATGTTGCTTCCGCGATGAATGACGGGCCGATGCATCGTGAGTTGATTCGACTCTTGAATCTGGAGCGTAATCGTAAGCAAGACTCCGAGCTTAAGAAAGCCAAGACTAGGGTGCTGCAATACATCGACTTCATTCGGAAGGGTGGGAATCTGACGTGGAAGATCGTCCGTAAGCCGGCGATGAGGGAAGTCTTTCGGACTACGGACAGGGCTAAGGCCGAGCAGTATATCCAAGATCGCCTCACTCAAGCAGACGTCGGCAAGACGATTGGGTCTCGCGGCGAAGGTTTGACAACGAGAGATTATCAGTTCACCACCGAGAGGGCGGAGAACAACTACAACGTGTTGGAGGAAGCCATCATGAACCAGTTCGGCGATCAAGTCTCCGTGGGCTATAAGGTGATGGAAAAGCCGAAAGACGTGGTGGAAGTGCCCGATAAAGGTGGCAAAAGCGGACGGCGTGGCTTCTTGAAGGTCGAATTGCAGGGTGACCTCGAAGGGTTTAACAAGCAGTTGTTGGCGTTGTCGGCTAGAACCGGAGTCGACTATGGCGGCTTCGTCAATGAGGCTAACGCTGACCGTAGCGGACGACTCAACGAGCGCCGAACCAACGGGTTGTCCCCAGCCGAGGAGATACTCGCAGCGTTGCAAGCTGTTGGAAAACAGTTCCAAGACCCACGGAAGCTGTACGAGCGCCCGAAGGGTGACTTTGGATTCTTGCCTAGGCCGTATTGGGAACTTGGGCGTGACGAGAAAGGAAAGGTCACAGCCCACCGGCTTGGTTTGAATGACCCAGAGACGGGTGCCTACATCCCGGCACATGAGGCCGTGAAGACTATTAAGCGAGGTGTGGACCTTTCGGTGCCAGCCGGTCCCGGTGTTATGGTCAAGCACCGTGACGGGACGATGAAAGAGCACAAAGGGAATTGGGCGACTTTGGTCGATGACGTGTTCAGATCTGAGGGTGTCGTTTCTTTCGGCGACTTCGTGAGTGTGATGAAGCAAAGTCTGGAGAAGGATAGAAACGCAAAGACTGGGCCGGAGATTGATCACTACATTCGCGTGCTCGACATGCTGATGAATAAAGGGAACGAGCGTAACTGGGCACCTAACATCCCTGTCGGTGTCGCGATGGCGAAAGAGCTTGGACATGAAGGGCCGGACGGTCTCATTGATGGCGTCTTCGGCTGGTATAACCATTCGAGAGATACGCTCCAGAGTTCGGGTATGCTACTCTCGCCGTACTACACGCACCCAAAGACGGGCAAGGTGTATCAGATGTCCGCACTGCAGTTCCTGCCGCACCTTCTCCATGAGGCGACACACGGTAACGTTGCTCACGGCTTTGACGTCGACCCGGTTCTTAGAGGACAAGGTATCGCCTTGGTGCAGCACCTTAAGCAGCAACTCAAGCTGGACTCGGCGTGGGCGTCCATCACTGGGGCAGAGCCTCGGACCATCCGTGCACTGAGAGATCCTAACCGGGAGGATTACGTCAGCCTGCAGGAGTTAGCGGGAGATTTGCTCACAGACGAGAGTCTCATGCGCACCCTGCGCGGTATGGAGGATGACCCGACTTTGGGCGGTAACCCAAAGCCGATGAATAACTTGTTCAATCGCGTGATGGACTGGATTAAGAGCTACTTGCTAAAGGTGTTCCCGCCGGCTAAAGGCGAGAGCGTGGTGGATGGCACGTCTCTCTACGACCGGCTTGCGCACTATGTCGAGCGCGCTATGGAAGTCTCGGATAATCGAGTCCGTATGGAGTATAAGGGCGATATATACTCCGCCATCGCAAAGGAAATCTTCGGGTCTAGTAGGATGGACCTACTGGGTTCGCAGAGGCCAGAGCCGGAACAGCGGACAGGGGAGAGTGGAGTAGGCCGTGTTGTGGGTGGGAAAGAACCGGTCAAGACAGCTGGTCTTGGCTGGTCGCGCACGATTGGGAGTGCCACGAGGCCAAAGACGGCGGAGGATTATACTGAATACGCGCAGAAACGAAACGCGCAGACTAAGGCGGAACGAGCGGCTGCTGACGCTGAGCGCGCAAGAATCGAAGCGGACCCGAATAGGCCACGGCGTTTGATTAAGGCGAAGGACGTCGAGCCGACTCCGTCTGAGGCAATAGCGAAGCAAAGGACGGACGCGTTGAGGGCCGAGTTGCAGAAGGAGTATCCTGATGCTACGATCATCGTTACTCGTCCTGAGAAGGCCAAGACTGGCCTTGGTGAATGGGAAGGCGGTAGAGTGGAGGTGAGGTCCAAGACAGAGTATCAACCTATCCCGACTGTGGACCTCAAGGGTGAGAACGAGTTGCCGGGTGTGATACGTGCTCAAGGGAAGAAGACGATACCGGAGGTTAGTAAAAACATTGAGGAAGATAACGGACCTCAACTGATAGACCAACCGCTGCAGTTTGTGCAGACAGTGGTTCAAGAAGGACCAGCAGGTGAGCGAGTAGCTCATACGCGAGTTAAGAGGCCGGCTGGTGAGTTTAAGATGGCGGCGTACCGGGAAATGATTCCGTCGGTGGAGGGCACCGAGCCGGTTCCGGCAGGGCCGAAAAGTGTGCCGCCGAAGGAGAAAGACCGTGGGCCGGGGTTGTCTGCCGAAGATGAGGCGACGGTGAGGGAGAGGTGGCCGATGGGGACGAGTGAGGTGGAAGGTGGGCTGCGGAGTAGAGTGGAGAGAGACCCTTTGAAAGCCTTTCGTGTAATGGAGCAAGAGGCTGAATCCGCAGTTCGAGCTGGTGACTGGGTGATATTCAAGTTCAGAGATAAAGCCCAACAACAACGCTTTGCTGACGACTGGGTTGACGCTTTCGGAGAAGAGTCGTTTAAGGAAGGAAACTTACAAATTAAGATTGAAGTTAAGTCTATCTTGGAGGCTGATGGGCACGATACCGACAGACCGTTGTTTGATAAAGCACCAGAGGCCTTTGATGGGTTAGAGGATTTGCTAGGTATAAGCGGACAGGCTTTGAAAGAGCGTGAAGCTAGTGACATTAACTACAAAAAGAACGAAGGTTTCTTGCCGGCAGATTACAATAAACGATTTGATCGTTTACGGAACGCAGGCCGATTGAATGTCTTTGGAGACAAGCCGGTGACAGACATGCTCGAAAGCCGTGGACCTATCACTGTCCCCGAGGTCACTCGCGCACTCAAGCACGGCACTATCGCGATGATGGACAAGCGGGAGGAGAGTGGACGGCTGTGGTTCAAAGGCGAACCGTTCATCCTTGGCTCTGTCCGACCACAGAAGGAGGGAGAACATGGCTGGTGGTCTCTCAGCACGGAGGACTTGCAGAGGATGGCTGAGGAGTTGGGGACTAAGGAGGAACTGTTCGCGAATCAGGTTAAGAGCACGCCGCAGATTACCTCGGCCTATCCGACTCTCATTGAGGCGTTGACCTATCAGGGAATGTCGCGGGAGGATGCACGGAGAGGTGCTATGTTGATTGGGAGGTATGCGACAGCGTTTAAGGTGAAGGGGTTATCTGACCAACCTTTGGTGGGGAGAATAGAGTCAAACGACTCGTTAGGGGAGGCGTGGAAACTAGGGCCGAAGATGGGACTTAACTCAAAAGCGATAGCAAACTTCGCAAATACTCCAGCCGGTAGGCTTTTACTACTGCGGGAAATCTTCGTACATGAGCTGTTTCACAAAGCTGACCCGGAGGGTAACGCTTTGCGTGGAGTATGGGATGAGTTGAAGACGCCGGAAGCTAGAGAAGACGTGTTGCGCGCTGCGTCTTACCTCAATAAGGGTGACTTTCAAGGTCGGGTGAGACAACTCTCTATTGACAACCACGAAGAGTTTGCGGCTGACTTAGCAGCCCACCTTGTGCCCGGTTTGTTATCTGGACCTCCTACTGCGGCTATGCGTGAGGCAACCTTACTGGGAACAGAAGTTCAACAGGCGTTGTTTATGGAGGGAATAATGCACCGGAAGACTATGGAAATCTTCTCTAGTAAGCTGGCTGAGAAAGGACTCCATGAGTGGGCTGAACCTTTGACTAAGGAGATTCAGTCTTACATGAGGACTTTTGACGAAATTCAGAAGGACACGGAGATGTTCCACGTTATGCGCGGCTTGTGGCCGGATGCGTACTTGCCGGAAGTGATGGAGGTGGCGAGTTGGATGACTGATGGTGAGAAGCCTAGGTTGTACTCAGCGAGTGGGGAAACCCTCCAAGACTCCGTCCTCGAAAGTCGCGGGCTTCTGCGGGGTAGTATCGGCCTATCGAACAACGCGAAGTATTCATGGTGGAATAAGACTCTCGCGAGCTTTAATCGTCTCGCCGATCAGTTTCCCATCCTGCGACCGCACTGGGACATGCTGCACTCGGCATCGGCTCAGGCTCAAAACTCCACGATGGACTTGAAGCTAATCATGGCGGGTCAATACCAAGCTGGCAAGTATAAGAGCGATGCGCGGTCGAAGCGTTGGCGGCAGTTTAACATGACGCCGCGGTTGCTCGAAGCTCATGACAAACTGGTGATGTTGGCGAACCAGATGGGTGATACGGCAAATCTTCGGATGACCCCACTTGAGCAGAATACGTTCTTGGAGCGGTCAGGCAAGTTGACTGACCCCGCTGATCGCGCTCTCGTGCTGGAGGTTTTCAACGCGCAACTGGCACAGAATGAGCGGGTCGGCGATATGATTAACAAGGCCGAGCGGCACCGGGATGATGTCATGCTGGCGCGGTTGGCCTCGAAGCGTGGAGCTGGTACGATTTCACTGGAGCAAGCTAGAGCACAAGGGAAGCTGGTGGGAGACTGGGCCGAGGCTAGTTTCATGGGGGATATTGTCACGGCGACTGATCTAGCGAACCGGATGGCTACGGAGATACCGCAGGATTTGAGGAACGAGATGGTGGAGTTGGCTCAAGCCTTGATTACGCCGAGGATGGAAGCGTACAATACGAGGCAACGTGGTATCGGTTACTGGATGCCAGAGCGCCGGTTTGGTCAATGGGGTCTTTACTACAAGGACCAGAATGGAGACGTTCAACGGCATTACTTTCAACAGGAGAAGGAGATTAAGACGTTCCTGGCACGAGCACGAGTGAAGGAGGCTGATATTGTCAAGCTGATCGGCCCTGCCGAGTCTGAGCCGAACTTCGGTGCTAACCCGGCACTGTTCGCCGCGTTAGACGAGGCGCATGCACAACAAGTCGCGGCCGTTCGTAAGCATATAGGTGATGCCGCGGCGGACTTCTTGCAGAAAGAAGGCCATTTCACGGCTCATGTCGTGGGTAACCTGCAGGCGGCTAATCCAACATCGACCTCGCTCAAGCGCACTTTCGGAGCGACTCGCCAATACCTCACGATGAGCGATGTTCAACAGCAGTATATCGAAGCCGCGGTGAACTCTATCAAAAACCGCATAGTTCAAGCGGAGAACGAGTTGATCTTGGGGGATAGCAGTTTCGACATGCAGCCCGAGTCGAAGATTCTGGTTCGTCAGCACGTCGACCAATTCCTCAAGAAGGATTCAGAGTTTGGACGAAGAGTACAAATGGCGAACTTTGTCTACTTCATGGGTGGCAACATCTCTAGTATGGTGCTGGAACCCTTCCAACAGTTGATGGCACTTGCGCCTGTGTTGACGCACAATGGTGCAGGACTCGCAGGCGGGTATAAGCTGATCGCGGAGGCGAATGCGTTGTGGGCGAAGTCGAAGGCCACAGGGTCGTTTGGCAATCCTGACTACGACGCCGCGATGAAACAGTGGAGGCAGCAGGGTGACGCGGATAATGGTATCTACTCTGAGTTAAATCACAATGAGGATTTGAACATGGTGAATACCATTCGTCGGAGTGGCGGCCTTTCACAGTTCTCTCCGTACGACCTGTTGAAGAATAAAATCTACGCATTGTCGAACTTTGCTACCAAGTTCTACCTGAGAGTGCCAGCTTATAACAGTGAGATTGCGTTGCTCGCATCTTACAAGCTGTTGAGGTCACAAGGGTTGCCACATGAGGAGGCTACGAAACAGGCCGTGTTCTTAAAAGAAGGTGCCATGTTTGGTGGCGGTAAGCGCAATCGACCTGTGGGCTTGTTCGGCTTCAATAGAACGGCAGCTCAGGTGATGAACAGCCTACAGGGTTACAGCCTCGGTATGACTTCCCTGATGGGGCAACTTGTTCGCGAGTCTTTCGGCGGGAAGGGTAGCGGATTGAGTCCAGCTCAGATCACACAAGCTCGGAAGGCTGCTGCACAGATGCTGATGACGCAGTTCGCTGCGGCTGGTGCCCTCGGTATGCCGTTCATGGCAGCGGCTTTGACAGGATTGCAGAAACTGTTCCCTGGGACGAATCCAGAACAAGCCGTTCGAGACTTCTTGGACGACTTTGACAAAGAGGATAAGGCGATGGGTGGGGTGGTAGGGACGTTCCTTGCGAAGGGTCTCCCCGCGCTGATGAGTAACGGTCCGGACATGTCCTCGCGCTTTGCCCTTGGTGGAGTGCTCGGGGTAAACCCGTACAATGGGTGGACCCTAGCGAACCTGGCCGGACCCTCCGTCAGCCTTGTGACGAACATCTTCAACGCAGGACGTGAGGCCGCCATGACGGGTGACCCAGCGGCGCTGAAACCGATGATGCCGATAGGGTTGCAGAAGATGTACGACGCTGCGACACAAGGGTCGTCGTTTAAGGACGCAAAAGGACGTATGTTGGCAGAGGATTTGACGGGGACCGAGCAAGCTGCTCGGTTTGCTGGCTTTACTCCGAATAGAGTAGCCGAGACGAGAGATACCACGAGGTTGGCCAAGATTAACGAATCCGCAGCAAGGGAGCGCACCACGCGCCTTGCTAACCAGTTGGCCGACCTATACCAAGCCGGAGAAGTTGAGAGAGTGAGGGAGAAAATTCTGGACCTCGAACCGCACGAACAAGCCACAATGGTGCAAGCAGTCGCCTCCCGGTTAGAACAGAAGACGATGCCTGTCGACCCGAGAACGATTGGTTCTCGGATGAGCCTACGGTCTCAGCAGGACTTATTCCGCCTGATGCAGACCGGTAGAGTGCAACTACCCACGCAGCAGGAGAGAATGATGCTGCATGGACAAGTTGCAATGGGACTAGCTATACCTGGGACACGACCACCTTCCAACCGCTCTATGAGTAGAGCTGCCGCTATTGACATGTTGCAACAGCAATCACCGGCCTTGTCTAAGGAGGCGGCGTCCCTGCTGCTGGACCGGCATTCGAGGTTGAGTCCCCAAGCTCGGTCTGATATGTTTCCGGGAGGTACAGCCACCGGGCTATGACCTCTCCGGTCTTCGCGTTCTTCTGATCGACTTGGACGACTTGGCCGACCTTGACGAGGTGCTGAATTAGCTGGAGCAACTCCGGCGTTGTAGCATCCCGCCAGAGTTCCATCTCGGCAGTCTTCTGACGGAGTTTGCCGCCACTTCCTCGTATCATGATGAGCAGGCGGTTCGAGAGAGCATTGAGTTCGTTGCGGCCTGTGCCTTCAAAGACTGACAGCATCTCTTTCTCTACTCGACTTTCCAGCAGCGCCACCGCAGCCTTGAAGGCGTCGACCCGGAGGATTAGTTCCGGCTTCTCGGAGAGCGTTAGAAGCATTGCTAACTTAAACGCCATGATGTGCTTGCTCGACAGATAGCCCTGTCGAATGAAGTTGGTTTCTTTACCAACCTCAGCGTGCAGGGCGTCGTACCACGGAGTGTACCATTCTATGAAACCTGGTTCGGGGATAAACTCTCCGACCAGGTTTTCTAGCGTTTCGGCATAAGCGAGGCACGCATTACGGGCGGCTTGAGCCTCCTTGGTAATCTTTGGCCACGCGATAGGTTTGGAACGCTCCGTCTGCTTGACAAACATAGCGCGACGGCAGATGCCACCTGTGAGCACAGAGCTTTTCAGATACTTCGAGATAGCGTCATTTGTCGTGCAAGCGATGAGGTTTAGGTAGGGTGCTACAACCTCGTTAGTCCCACGACCAATGGTGCGGGCTTTATAGACGCCGACTTTGTCATAGATCGTCGTGAGAAAGTCGATCATATGTTCGGCGTTTTGCGTGTTAGTCCCGAGGAAGTGCGTCAACTCTGTGAGGCACAACGTCAGCGGGCTGTAGGTTACTGGGCTACCGTCAGGACCGATGAAGGTTCTAGCACAGTCTTGAGCCATCTCTTGCACGACAGCTTCTTTCGTCGCAGCGTCACAAGAGATAGGCACTTTCCCGTAGTCGACTAAGAGGTCTTGTGCCATCACCATAGCGGTGGTTTTTCTCCCGCCGGGTGCTGCTACGAAGACGACATAGAGGTTGGGGTAGTAGATGAAGTAACCGTTGTTGACCCACACTCGTCGGCCTACGATGGAGGCGAGTGAGACCAGAGCCGACCAGATGTCGAAGTTCTCGGGTGACTCACAGCCTGCCGCGTAGGTCATGAAGTTTGATATGAAGGATGGCATCGAGTGGCGTAGAGGAATGGCGGGTTGGTATGGTTCCAAGGAATGAGAGGCCGATCACGCTTGATAAGTTCTTGCAACGCGAGGGCGTGCAGGCTTTCCGCGGTGATAGTCGAGCGTACAAGACGCTCTAGTTCTGCTCGCGATTTAGAGTCTAATGGGTTCATTCCATTGGTGAGGTGAGATCATAGCGTATGCCACGGAAGACTGGGCAGCGTGGAGCTTCCAGTGCGCCGTAGGGTTGGTGCTTATAGGTAACGAGTTGGCCGGTTAAAGAAGATCTAGTTTCCCAGAGACTTTCCCTTTCCGCCGACGTAAAGCCCGTGCCGATATTGAATTCGGTGCCAGAGCGCGGGTCACGGCATCGTAGAGCACCAAGCACGCCAGAAGGACGTAATCCGGCCTGTTCTTTGGAGCGTTTGAGGAGTCCGAGTTCGTTGATTTGCGGGATGTTTTCATTGTGTTGTAGTTCTATACAGTCGATGATGATTGCTTCGCAGTCCTCGAAGCGTTTTAACTTCAGTAGTTTCTGTTCACGAAGGGTGGACCGCCCCTCCTTGTAGGTGGATTCTGGTGAGCGCATACAGACGCCTTCGTAGCCGGAGGCTAGGCACTCTTGCTCGAAGATTTCCAGTTCGGTGGGATTAGTAATCATCCGTTGTGGGATGATCTTGCACCAGTCAGGAGCGTTGAGCAGCAGGTTGGTGAGCATCGTTAGCCGGTGCACATAGGGTAGCGTTTCCACAGCACCGTCTATTCGGTCGAAGACGAGATAGTGGAAGGTTGGTGCGCCGTCGAAGGACATCACCGCGCTTTGGGTCTCGTGGAAGGTTGAGTCCGGCAGGACTATCTCGCCGTCAGGGCCATCCGGGAGGGTCATGAGACTCTCGCGGACGTGGTCATTCGGGATGGTTTTGAAGGAGCGGGTGTAAACCTGGCCTTCGAGTTTCAAGCATCGGATACCGTCAATCTTGGGCGAACACAAGAGAGGGTAGCGGAGGCTGTGGATGTCAGTGACTTTAGCTGCGAGGATTGGACGGGCGATCATTTTTCTTGTTTTTACTGGCTACACGTGCGTAGAAGGTTTCGATAACGGTGTAGCGCGTTATGTCCTTTTTGGTGTAAAGGCGACCTAATTCCGCTCGCACTTCAGCGAGAGAACAGGTACGCATGAGTTGGATTAGTTCGTCAGGATTCATAGTTGGTTGTCTAGTAGTTTATGGAGTTTGGAGTTTTCCTCACGGAGGGTAGCCTTCTCGACAATATGTCGAGCGTTGGCCTCACGGAGGCGTTGGATTGAGCGCAGCGGTGTGGCGTTCTCGATGAGTTCGAGACGCTTGTCTAGTTGATTGATTAGTTTGATGATGGTTTTGTTTTGACTGTCTATTTGTTTACTGTAGGCTAGGATGGTGTCAGCCGCGGCTAGGATGTCAGCAGGGGTTAGTTTCATACCTCTCCTTCTAGCTCACCCCAGGACTTTCCCCACCGTCCCTCGAAGGGGATGGTGATGGAGCGACCGGCGATCGTGATTGGGTTGTTGAACCATGATCGAACTTTAGGGATTGCCCAATCACGGAGGTTAGAAGGCCACTGGCCCACAAGGGCGTCATGGACTTGATGTAACGGCTGTATGATGAGTGAGCCGTCGGGTCGACGATTCTCTGGGTCAAGCCAGAGGTTAAGCATTGCCACGTTTGTTGCATAGGTTGTATTTTCTTGAGGTTCGTTTGCTAGTGCGGCCTTAAACGTGGCTTGATCGTCACGCCGACCGAAGAATATGCGCGTGTGACCAGAGGCGGAGGTCATCCGCCCGGTGGTTTTTAACTCGTTCTGCACCCACCGATGCCATGAGAGCACACCGGGGTAGCGGTTGAAGTACATACGTTGCATCTTTTCGCAGTCTGCCGCAGAGATGATGACCTTGCCTTCACTTTGTATCAGGATGGTCGAGGCCATGAGGACTTTACCCATGCCGTAGTTCGAGCCGTGCTGGCAGCACTTGGCACCGAAGTAAAGCGGGTTGTCTTTGGCGACTGTCTTCGTAGCCACGAGAAGTTCATCTTCGGTCATGCCGTTAATGAACTGCGGGCCGTTGATGAACATGAGGACCATCACTTTGGCTACTTTAATACCAGCACGTAGGTCAGCAAGCATACGGTGGTCACCCAAGCGAGCAGCGTGAGCAGCCACGGTCCACGCGTCTGCCCCCGACAAGTCGCATTGGAACATGTCATAGCCGTCATCCGCCAAGAATAAGTCTCGCATACCGGGCTGGAGTGGGTGTCCGACGGGCCAGTTGGGATTGGCGTCGGGGATGGTGGTGAGGTTGTAGCCGGAACCGGTCGGGGATTTGTAACAGGTGAACCGTCCGGATTCTGTACCCACAACGTTGTAACTGCATCGGATACGACCATCCCGGTCAGCAGTGATTTTGAGCATACTGGACAAAGTAAGGAGAGTTGTAATCTCAATGATGGCAGGTAGGTCGGGGTCAGTTGGAGCGACTTTTCGCAGTTTGAGCAGAGCTTCATAGTTTGTTGTTGCGGTTTGCACACCATAGGTGTTCTTTTTATGTTGGACGGGTAGACCCTTCTTCGCGTAAAGCAGGAGTTGCAGTTGCTTAGAGGAGTCAGGATTGATGCCGACCTTGAAGGCGGCGGATAGGAGACCGAGCTGGCCCTTAGTCGGCGGCCAGGTGATGGAGTTGACGACCGAGAGAGCGAACTCACAGTTCTCTAGGTCAGCTTTACGGCAGGCGGGAAGGACATCGTCGAAGGTTTGGATATACTTCTGATCGCGTACTTTCACGAAGTTGGTGATGAACAAGCAGAGGATGTCGGCCATAGAGCCGACGACTAGAGCGCCGCCGTTCCTGCCGTCAATGTCATGCTGCAGTTCCCCGATACGATTCATAACGATGTCGTACTTGGCCTTTGCTTTCTCGACATCGTAGCGAATACCTGTCACCTCCATGTGCAGCACAGGCCGCAACATTTTGTGATTGAAGGTGGAGTGCAGCAGCGCGGCACCTTTTAGGGTGGAGTCGAGACGATCAGCAATCTCAAGCGTGACGGCAGAGTCCAAACAACAATAACGGTAGAACCGATCCCAATTATTCGCTTTTCTGTCGCTCTTGTAGAAAGGCTGTCGAGTGTAGATTGAGCATTGTAGACCGAGGCTCTTTTTGAGTTCAGAATAAAGTTCCCAGTGCATGAGCATCGTGTCACGACTAACGTTTCGTATAAATACTCCGTAACGGTAGGAGAGGACGAAGTTGTCATATAGTTGGTTTTGTAGAACTTTAGGAACTGCTGGGTCTTCGAGGATTGCTTTGACGGCGAGCCAGACCCGTGCCTCGTCTTCAATGTGTTCGTAGTAGGAGCCTGTCGTACCGCCCTCAAAAGGCACAATGAAACCGGAGTACGGGTCATTCGAGAAGGAGATACATGAGATGCCATAGACTCCGCCTTCAATGTCGACGGAGACGCGCTTGCCCGCACGCTGGTAGGTGGCGAGGTCTTCACAGACTTCATCGGCTGTGCGGTTAGCAATCTTGAATTCACGATGCGGGATGACAAGTTCCGGCTTCTCGCTTTCTGTGCGAGCACGTGCCAAGTCCATACGGACGAGAGGAACTACAGCGTAGTCTTTGATAGCCGTCGAGGGGTCGTAGGTCGCCATGCACTTGCGTCCAACGAAGGGGTACTGTTCCCCGAGGAAGAGTGACCCACGCCAGTTGGCCACCGATGGTGGTTCCATCGACAGGCGGTTACGCTTGATGACTTCCTCTAGTCCTTTGGCTGCCCGGAGTGGCACAGAGCCAATGAGCAGACAGAGGTTGGGTTGGAATAAGTCGAGGTCATGGGCGAGAGTTTGTAAAGACTCTTGCATCTCAGGTGAGGACCACTCTAGCGCGTCCTCGTCTTCGATCTTGCGATTGAAGACGCTAGCGATCAGACAAGCACCACGAAGGATGGAACGTGAGGCGAGAAGGGCGTCGAAGAAACGACCGTCGCCACCGGCTAGTGGGCGACCGGCTTTTAGTTCCTCAGCCTCGGGTCCGGCCACGATGATAGCGAGACGGTAGCCGAGGTTGGCTACCACAGGCTGGAGGTTGGGGACGATCTGGCTGGTCGGCGTGATGACTGTGTCGAATGTAATGATTTCGTTCATTTTTGTTTACGTGCTGCGAGCATTGAGTCTGCGTACTGGTAAGCGTGATGAGCACGCTGGTCTGGATTCATGTTGTTGACTTTCAGGAAGGTTGAGCTTAACATACCGATAAGTGCCTGCCCCGCAAACCAATCGCGCAGGGACATGCCAGGGTCAAACTCAACAGGGCAAGGAAACGCTTGCCCGCCGTCGTCTGTTGGGGTGTTCATAGGTAGTTATTAGTGATACGGAGGTTCTCCACTTTGCGCTTTACTTCCTCAGGCAAGTCCTCTTCGCAGATGAACTTCGGCACGTTGGTGTCGAGGTTAATGCGCCAGACTTGGATAGGGATTTGTCCCGCTGTGTCGTAGTTGATTTGGTAAGCGTATGGTGTGATGGTGATAATTTCGCTTTTCATGGTTTGTTATGTTATAGGAACTTTACATTCCCGTTGGTTAGTTTGTGATAGTGAGCGCGGACGTTAGTGATGAGGTGTGGGTAATGAGCATCGGAGGACTCAAAGGCTATGGGTAGCAGGCCAAAGGTGATAGCAGGGATGGTCGAAGACCCGCGACCCGCGAAGGGGTCGAGGACAGTCTGGCCCTTCATGCACACGGCGTCGTAGAGCCACGTCCACAAACCGGCAGGCTTAGCGAAGGGGTGGCCGTAGGTGGTGCGAGCTTCGAGGTTGTCGCCAGTCCAGTAGTTCATCGGCTGTTGTTTTTGCAACGTAGCCATGCCTTTACGGAGGACCATCGCCACCTCTGTACGTTTAGTGAAGTTGAACTGCGCTGCGCCGTTCATACATGGATGGGTCTTGATCCAGTAAAGGGGCCACTCTTGCATGGAGAAACCGGTAGCGAGGGCCAAGGTTCTCTGTAACTCCCACACTTCCGTGTCCGTCCAGATCACGCAGAAGCTCTTGTCTTTCAAGACACGGTACATAGCGCGAAGCCACGGGCCGAAGTTCTTCCTGTTATCCATAGCATCGTGCTCCGCGGCGACAGAAGAAACGTCCATCTGTCCGAAGTTAGCCATGTCGATACCATACGGCCAGTCGGTGATGATGTTGTCGACAGACTCGGCTGGGAGTTCGTTCATGAGGTGGAGACAGTCACCCTGCTTGACGATGTGGGTGAGTGGGACTTCGAGCGGTGGTGGCAGGGCCGGAGTGGTGCCGTCGGGGAGTTTGACCACAGCCGTGGGCTGATTCGGCAGGACAACGCCAGAGCGTTTAGCCGCGAACTCAAGCATCTTTTTCTCCGCCTCGTCTTCGAGAACTTTCAGATACGCCTTGTAGGCTTCGGCGAACGTCTCGGCTTCGACGATCGACTTGGTACCTTTTTTGAGTTCATCCGCGACACGAAGCATGTGGGAAGTGTGACCCTTGTCGTAGCCGACCAGTTTGCCAGTTTCTTTCTGTCCCCATTCGGTACCCACAGCAAGGTTCTCCTTGCTCTTGAGTTGGTGGATTTCGTAGATAGACATGACGCGCTCTTGCCACGTCATAGCCTTGCGGCCGAGGTTCTCCATGAGTTCGATCTCCTTGGCGACGTGCTCGGGGACTTCCTCCCTCCACACGAAGCCGGGCTTCTCAGGGTCACAGGTGGAGCCGTGATACAGCGTGGTGTAGTCGTTCGCAGAGAGCCACGCGTAACGGCGGCCACCCGCCATGAGGGTGAGGACGCCGGCGATGTCTTGCAGGACGATGGGTTGGATGAGGCCGACGTCGGCAATAGAGTCGAGGTCGGTGAGTGAGCCGTAGTCTTTGCGGAGACGGGGCGCGATGACGATGGATGATAGTGGGATAGAGTCGATGGTGGACATGTTGGTGAAAGTTATAAAAA
>Ga0049081_10000277_pt1 | contig 20339 bp, 32 predicted proteins | sample GreLakmeER78MSRF_FD_66717 | JGI IMG/M metagenome (GOLD analysis project Ga0049081, IMG submission 66717) | Freshwater lentic microbial communities from great Laurentian Lakes, MI, USA - Great Lakes metaG ER78MSRF | ecosystem: Environmental > Aquatic > Freshwater > Lake | place: Great Lakes...
TGCGGCGAAACCGGCGGTGTATGTTCCTCGCATCGCAACCCCACCAACGGAGACGAACGATGATCAAGAACTCGAAGCAGAACTGGACGGTCGGCAGCATCGTGAAGGTCGGTTTCCTCACCCTCAAGGTGGCCGGGATCAGCGGCGGCGTGTACCGGCTGGTTCGGCCCGACGCCGAGTTCGGCTACACCGGGCCGATGTGGGACTTCGTCCCGCACAGCGGCCTGTTCCGGGTCTGAGGCCGCCATGCGCATTTCCCCCGTCACGAGCCTCGCCCAGCTCCGCGACTTCATGGGCGAGGCCTCCCTCCTCGACGCCGCCGCGCTGCGCGACGTCCTGATCCGCCGCCGGGTCCGCGACACGAACCGGCTGGCCGCGCCCGAGTGGCGTCAGGCCCTGGACGAGGCCTACCGCCGCCTCCCGCCGCACCTCCGACCAGAAACGCGCTAGAACCGCCCTAGGAGCGCCGAAGCCCGGTCGCCCGCTACCCCGCGTTGGGTAAGCGGGCTTCCGGCGTTCCTGAGCCATCCTCAGCGCTTCTGGAGGCATCCGAGGCGAACCGGGACCGGAACTTCGCCATCGCGGCGTCAAACTCGGCCTTCTGCGCGTCGGTCATGGCCGAGTACTTGCCCGAGGGCCTCGACCCCTCGACCGGCAGGGCCACCGCCCGGCGCAGCTGGTGCCGCAGCGCCTTCGCCTGCGCGACCTCGGCCTCGAGGTGCTCGACCAGCTCGGCGTAGCTCGGAAACCACCGGAACTTGCGCGCCGCCGCGTCGAGGCTTGACCGCGTGAACGCGCTGGCCGGGAATTCCAGCATCGCCGCGTAGGCCCGAACCTTCGCCAGCCCGTCCGCCTCGCCCGGCCTCGTCGCCGTCAACGTGCCGAGCGCCGTCACGAACCGCTCGGCCAGCGCCTGCGGTGCGGGCTGCAGCGCGGCTTCGGCGGCAACCAGCGCGCGCTCAGCCTCGGTCTTCTGCGTCGAGGAAATCGACAACGGAGCGCCCGGCTGCTCGGTCTGCATCCTCCCGAGCAAGGCGCTCAGCGTGAACGATAAACCCGTTGCGTTCGGTGCGAGATCCTGTGCCATTGCCCTGCTTCCTTTCACTGCTGCGGCGCACCCAATTCCTCCAGGTCGCGCTCCAGTTGACCTTCCGCCCGTCCGCGCCGGGCTTGCTGTGCCAGTAGTCCCTGAACGACGCCGCCTCGCGCTCGACCGCGACGCCGAGGCTGCCGGCGAAGGCGCGGTCCTCGTCCGAAGGCGACCAATCGTCCGGCAGGCGCGTTCCGCGGTCGGCGCGCTCTGCGCGCTTCCCCCCAGACCCCCCAGAACCAAGAACAGGTCCATGAGTATCTCTTTCCGAAGGAAAGGGTGGTTGTGGTTGTGGTTGTGGTTGTATGCACGTTACGTTGGTCGTTACGTCCGACGTTACGTTCATCGTTACGTTGTCCGTTACGTTGCGCGCGGCCCTCGCGGCGGTCGCGGCCTCGGTGCGCCGCTTGCGCGCGTCGTAGAGGCGGGCGGCCTCGGCCAGTTCGTGGTCGATCCGGCCATGACGGATCTGACCGGACGAGACCGCGAAGAACGCAAGCACCGCGTCACGGTTCTCGATCCACTCGTCAGGCGTCATCCTGGCCGCTCGAGCGAGCGCGTCGTCGCTCAGACGCAGCGGGCCGCCGGCTCGCCAGTAGGCCATGATGAGGTGGAGGTAGGCGCCGCTCTGGGCGGCGGTCAGATGCGCCGTGTCCGCGAGGTAGTCCGCGACGTACAGCGGCATCCAGCTATCTGGTCGTCCTGCCATGATCGTCTCCGTTGATCCGGCCGGACGTCGCGGATACATTTCGCCCGCGAACCCTCGCCGGACCAGTTGGGTGGTCCGTTTGCCCCGGCGCGGCTGGAACCGCGTCGGGGCTTTCGCATGCTAACCCGGCTACCGCCTGCCGTCCAGCAGCGCCCAGACGATGATGCCGATCACGACGAAATCCTGCCATCCGAGAACCATGTCTGCCTCCGTTCGGGTTGAGTGGCGGGAGCGATCCATCCGGTAAACGCACCGGCCAGGGACCGGTTGACGGGCTATGCCCGCTGGGCCGCTTTTAGGTTCCGCGGCCCGCCGGCCACGGCAAGGGAGGGCCTGGCCTGTCCTGTCAGATCCCGAGGTCCAGCTGGACGCCCAGCCGGTCGGCGTAGAGCGTCACCGCCTGCAGCCGCTCCTGCTCGCGCGCCCGCTTGCGCTCGTCGCGCCGCAGCTGCACGACGCGCACCAGCGCCGCCGGGTCGTAGCCCGCGCTCTTGATCTCGACCTTCAACTCCTTGAGGTCAGCGCGCATCTCGTCGGCGGCGTCGAGAATGTGGGTAAGGCGCTCCGCGTAGCGCTTCAGGTCGTCATTCGTCATCGGTCATCTCCTCCAGAAGGATCTCGGCGCGGGGATTGTCCCGGTCGAGGTGGTGGTACAGGTGCATTTCTCGCACCGCGCGGTCGTTGCGGTAGACGCGGCCCTGCAGCGCGTCGAGGATCAGCGACGGATCAAGGTCCGGTCGCCGCGAGGCGTAGTAAATGTGAGCGGTCATGCGGATCGGCTCCAGTAGCTGCTCCTGCGCCGGCAGTTCCGGCGCCTGACGCGCAACCGCTTCGATGTACGCGAGCCCCTTCTCGCTCTTGATCACCCGCAGTTTCGACCCAAACCGCACGATGCGGCGCGAGTTGGCCTTGCTGGCAGGCTCGCCCAGGATGGTGCCGCGCCACGTTCTCACGGCGACCCTCCTTCCGCGCTGCGGCTCTCGGCCAGCATTGCCCCGCTCGACCCGGTCATGCTGCGCTCAACCAGCGGCGGCGTCCATCGCAGCAGGCGCTGCGGGCGGATGAGGTGCGCCGGGATGTCCTCGTACCTGCGGCCGCGCATCAGCTTCGGCCAGAGCTTCTCGGCGCGCGCGACGCAAGCCTCGGGATCGGTCGAGCGCGTCTCGGGCTCGGCGATGTCCTCGAAATCCGCGATGGTCGGCGCGATGGGAGCCACCGTGCGCCCGAGCGCGAGCGCCTGCCGGCCCGTTTCGGTCAGCCGAACATACGTCTTGGCGACCTCGATCAGCCCGCGCCGCCGCAGGCTGTGAACGCCGCTGTGCAGGCGCACCCGATGCGTGATCTGCGCGCTCCACGCGAGCCATGCGTCGATCGGCGCCTCGCCGCCAACCGCGTCGAGGTACTCGACGACGAGCCGGGTGTAGCCGTTCGACACCGCCGCCTTGAACCGCGAGCCGCGATGCACCTTCTTCGCGGGCGTAAACCAGTAGGTCCAGCCGCACTCGGGCTGCTTGCGCGGAGCGTAGTCGCTGTCTACCAGCTCGCGGCGCTTCAAGTGCGCGAGGGCCATCAACACCAACCCCCTGTCCATGCCGGGCAGAACTTCGCACAGCCGCTGCGTCGAGGCGCGTCCGCCCTCGGCACGCAGCGCGTTGGACACGCGCTCGATTGCGGTGTCGCGCTTCATCGCCGGGCCTCGCGGCGCGTCGCGGCGACCGGGTCGAACGCAAGGCGCTTGGCGCGCGCGATGCGGAAGGCCTCGAGCTGCCGCGCGGCGGGCAGCCGCTGGCGACGCTTCCAATTGCTGATAGCCTGCGGCGTCGTGGAGAACGCGCGGGCGGTGGCATAGGTGCCGCCGAGGGCGGCAATGAACTGGGTCAAGGTCATTCGCGACGGCTACTACACGCGCGGTGTAGAGGTCAAGCACACAATTTCGCGGAAAGCGCTTGCGCGGGTAAAGCGATGGTGTATGTTTCGCCTTGTCCGGGTGGTGCCGGACAGCAACCAGGAGGGACAGACAATGCCGATAATGACCTACCGCAACGACGACGAGCGCGGCGAGACCTTCATCCGCAGCGCCGACTTCATCGAGAGCGCCGACGACGCGCTGCGCGCGATCGAGTGCGCGAAGATCCGCGCCGAGCGCGAGATCATCGCCGCGATCACCCGGTTGCGCGACATCTGCAACCGACAGCTCGACAACGTCGGCGCCGGCAACACCGCGACCGACAATGCAATCAGCGATCAGTTCGTGGACCTGACCAACCAGGCGGTGGACATGGTCGTCGAGATGGCCTGCCACGCCGAAAGCGCGATCCACGCCGAGATGGAGGGCTGATCATGGCTGCGATCATGGACATCGACAACGCGCAGCGCAGCGTCGAGCGCCTCAACGAGATGCGCCACGCCGCCTACGACAAGATCGAGGCGATCCTGCGCGCGGTCGCGGGGGAGGTCGAGGAGATCAACGCGCAGCACTACAACTGCCGCGCCATCTCCGAGAGCGAGTTGCGCGGCGTCCTCTACGACGCCGAGATCCTCGTCGAGCGGCTCACCGACCCCACGGCGCGCTTCATCCGCGACGACGCGACGCCCGCCGAGCCTTTCGACGGCGACTATCCCGATTGGCTCAGGGGGGACCGCTGATGTCCCCCCTCTGGATCAACGCCCTCATGGGCCTCGTTTTGGCCGCGATCATGGTGCTGGCATGAAGCCGCTTCCCGCCGCCCCGGCGATCCCGCAGACGCCCAACGTCCTGCGCGCCCGCATCCAGTTGCGCGTCGAGCTGGCCCGCGACCTCAACCCCGACAGCATCGACTATCTGCTCGCTCACCAACGGATCGCGGAGCTGGAGCGCGAGCTTGCCAAGCTGGAGGGCAACCGATGACCACCGAGAAGCGCAAGCTGCTGCGGGTCTATCGCAGCATGATCAAGCGCGCGGCCCACGCCCCGCGCGGCAAGAAGCAGTCCCGCCTCGCCGCCCTGCGCGGCTGGGTCCACAGGCAGATGAAGAGGGAGATCGAAAAGTGATCAACGACGGCATCCACAACGACGTCTCGTTCGAGGCGTACCTGAGCGCCGAGGCCTTCGCGGCCCCGGCGGTCAGCGGCAGCGACCTCGTCTCGTACGAGACCGAATGCCCGGCCCACGCCCACGCCTTCTGGCGCGGCAACCCGGCCCGCGTCCACCGCGAGCCGAGCGCGTCGATGGCGTTGGGGACCGCCGCGCACGCGTATATCTTGGAGGGCGCCGAGGCCTTCCATCAGCGCTTCTCGGTCAAGCCCGAGGGGCTCAATTTCTCGACCCGAGAGGGCAGGGCTTGGCGCGAAGAGCAAGGCGACCGGCAGATCGTCAGCTTCTCCGACCACATGCGGATCGTCGGGATGCGCGAGGGCCTCATGCGCAACGCCGACGCCCGCCGCTTGCTGGAGGCCGGCGGCCGCGCCGAGGTCACGATGGTCGCGAAGGACGAGGAGACCGGGCTCACGTTGCTGTGCCGCCCCGACCTCTACATCTCGCGCGCCGGGCTGGCGGTGAACCTCAAGACCACCGCATCGCCCGCGCCGAACTCCTGGCGCAAGACCGCCGCCAATCTCAGGTACGACCTCGGGGACGCGATGTACCGGCTGGTCGCCGGCATTCTTGGCATCCAGCGCCCGACCCATGCGTTCATGGTGGTCGGCAACGACGAGCCCCACCTCGGCTACGTCGCGGCCCTGTCCGCCGACGCCGCGAGCGCCGCCGACCAGCAGCTGCGCCAGATCCTGCGCCGCTTCGCGAAAAGCGTTGCGGATGATAGCTGGCCGGGTTACACCACGGGTGTAGTCGAAATCGGCCTGCCGCAATGGGCCGCCAACGAGATCGCAACCAGCATTCAGAAGGGATACGCGCAATGACCAACGAGATCGCCACCAACGTCGTGAACCTGCCCGCCGTGTCGGACTACGATCCGCTCGCGCCCGCGCACTTCGAGCATTCGCAGCGCGTCGCGAAGATGTTCGCCGCCAGCGAACTCGTCCCGCCGCACCTGCGCGGCAAGATGGCCGACTGCCTCATCGCCTACGCGATCGCCAAGCGCACGCGCGAGGAGCCGCTGGTCGTCCTGCAGAACATCTACTTCGTCAGCGGGCGCGCGGGCTGGTCGGCCACGTACATGATCGCCAAGGCCAACCGCTCGGGCGTGTTCGCGCGTCGCATCAACTGGCACGTCGTTGGCGAGGGCAAGAACCTGCGCGTCACCGCCTTCGCCACGCTGGCCGACAGCGGCGAGCCGGTCGAGGCCACCGCGTCGATGGCGATGGCCGAGGCCGAGGGCTGGACGAAGAACCCGAAGTACCGGACGATGCCCGACCAGATGCTGCGCTACCGCAGCGCCACGATGCTCATCCGCCTCTTCGCGCCCGAGGTCATGATGGGCCTGCCGGTCGCGGAGGAGATCGACGTTGTCCAGGCGCGCGGCCCGGCCAGCGCCATCGACATCACCCCGCCATCCACCCCCCTCGCCGCCGTCAGCGCCGCGATGGACGCACTCCTCGATGCCACCGAACAAGAGGCCGACAACATCGCGCCGGCCGCGTCGGATGCGGAGCCTTCTCCCTCCGCAGCCTCCTCACCAGAGGCCCCGACCGGCGCAACTCTCTCCCCCGAGCTGGCCGAGCGCGGCCGCGCCATCGTCGCGGCGATCCGCAAGGCGGCGAGCGTCAAGGACATCGACAAGATCATGCTGGCCCAGCGCGGCAATCTCGACGACATCAGCGCCGCGTCGCCCGACGCGCACGAGCGCATCATGGAGGAGAGCCGCCGCCGGGTTGCGGATCTGGCTGGTTGAAAAGGGAGGTTCAGATGAACGCGTTCACGAAGCAAGAGATCGTCACCATCGCCGCGCCGAAGTTCGAGCGCGCGCAGTTCGAGATCGTCGGCACCGCGCCGCTGGTCATGGCCGCCTTCTCGGAGAAGGCTCGTCAGAAGATGCGCGAGAAGCACGAGGCCGGATCGACGGCGAAGTCGAAGAAGGAGCGCGAGGCGCGCGACTTCGCGGCCGATTGCGAGGCGGCGCTGCATCGCCTGGAGGATGGCACCATCGGCTTCCCGGCTTCGGCATGGCGCGCGGCGATGATCGATGCCTGCCGCCTAGTCGGCTTCAAGATGACGATGGCGAAGATGTCCGTCTTCGTCGAGGCGGACGGACTCGACCTCGTCAGCGGACAGCCGCTGGTGCGGATCGCCGGCGACTACGAGCAGCACGTCGCTGCGACGCGAAACCAGACGGGCGTGACCGACTTGCGTTCTAGGCCGATGTTCCGGCGCTGGAGCGCCACTCTGCGAGTGCGCTGGGACGGCGACCAGTTCAGGGTCGGAGATGTGTCCAACCTGCTGGCCCGCGCCGGAATGCAGATCGGCGTCGGAGAGGGGCGTCCGTTCTCCCGCGAGAGCTACGGGCTCGGTTGGGGCACGTTCGAGGTGGTGTCGTGATGTCCCGCTGGGAGCGCGAACTGGAGGAAATGGCGCGAGAACTTGGCGACAAGCTCACGCCCGAAACGGTCGTGGATCGGGCACGCAGCGCCAATTCGGCGCTGCACTCGATGTTCGATTGGAACGACGCAGAGGCTGCCGAGAAGTATCGGCTGCTTCAAGCCCGCGGGCTGATCCGCCGCGTGGTCGTTCATCTGGAGCCGCACAAGCCCAACGAGCCGCCGGTCCGCGCATACCTCAACGTGGATCGGGGGTCGCGCGAGTACGTCGCGGTCTCGGTGGTGCAGTCGTCGCCGGAAGCGACGCGGGCGGTCATCGCGCATCTGCTGACCGACCTGCGAAGCGTCCAAGCGCGGCTGTTGCGCTACGCCGACGCGCTTGACGCCAGCGACGAGCTGCGCGCGAGCATCGACAAGTTTCTTGCGCGCAACGAGCGCAAGAAGCGCGCCGGGTAAGGCAAGGCGTGGTTGGGCTTGGTGTGGTGGGGCATGGCAGGCAGGGCGCGGCGAGGCACGGCTCGGCACGTCAGGGCACGGCAAGGCAGGCGCGGCGCGGCTGGGCTGGGCATGGTACGACGAGGCCAGGCAGGCACGGCGGGGCTGGGCGGGGTAAGGCGTGGCGGGGCAAGGCAGGCGAGGCGCGGCGCGGCGTGGCTGGGCGCGGCACAACGAGGCAGGCGTGGCATGGCATGGCCCGGCCCGGTGAGGCCCGGTGAGGCAGGCAAAGGAGGAAATGGAAATGACCGAGCAGCAGGAGCGCCGCGTCCAGGTCAGCAGGGATGCGCTGGCTTGGATGGAGGAGGACAGGAGGTGGCAGGGAACGGCGGTCTACTGGTTCCTGTTCGCTTTGCTTGGCGTCGCGACCGGCGCGGTAGTGATTGCGCTGGCGGGGTTGCGGTGACCCCCGCCGAAACCGCCCGCCGCGCGTTCCGGCAGCTCTACCAGTACGCGCCCGATCCCGACTGCCCGGTCGATCAGCATCGGCTGGCGTTCCTGGTCCGCGTGGTCAACGCAATCGAGGCCGCCGGGATGGCGGTGGTGGAAGGGGAGGATGGACGATGAGCGAAAGCGTTGTCGCGCAACTGGATAATATGCTTCAGCGTCTCGATGTGCTGCGCGCTCTTGAGCGCGACAACGAGATCACCCGCCTCCGCGCCCGCGTCGAGATGCTGGAGGGTTTGGCACATCAATCGCTGACGGTGTTGCAATGTTCAGACGACCACAGCGAGCATTGGTGCGCTCATTGCGATGATAACATTGGCGGGTCGCACATCGTTGCATTGCGCGCCGCGCTGGAGGCCAAGCCATGAGCCTCCACACCGTCGCCGCCGTCGTCGCGGTCGCGAGCTACGTCGCCTTGTGGGTCATCACGATCACGATGGCGCTGCCATGACGCTCTGCACCGCCAGCGGCAGCCTGCCACGCCATCAATACGTTTCGGTCTGCGGGGCTTTCATCGGCTTCGGCGCCGATGAGTGGTTCCCTGCGGTCTGGTTCGGCCTGCACAGCCATCCTGGCCGCGCATGGGGCTGCACGGTGCTGCTAGAGTCCGGCGCGGTCTACCGAGACCTTCCGCCCCACGCGCTGGCGTTCTGCAGCGATCCCGATCCGTGGACGATCAAGGACGCGCAGGAATGGGACTGCTATGGCTCGCAGTTCTCCCTGCACACCTATGACTACCTCGACGGCCTCGGCGCGATCGTGCGCGCGGCAGACGCCGAGCTGGGCGCGGAATACCTGTTTACGGCCATCCCGGTCGGTGACGCCTACACACACGCGCCGGCTCAGGCGAAGGAGTTCATGTTCTTGCGAACCGATGGCGGTCGCCTGACCATCCAACCAACCAACCGCGTCCTGTTCCGCGACAAGTCATTCACGACCGTGCCGCGATGGCTGCCGCTGCGGCGGTCGGAGAGCGTCTACTCTTGCGAGTAGCGATCGCGCGGCGTAAGCCGGTCGCATGATCTCGATCCGCCTAACCGACCCCTGCGCTTACTGTGGCCGCCCGCTGAAGGATGTCATGGCGCAGGGGTGCGGCTCGCTCGAAGCGCCGAAGAAGGACGTAGACCGGCTCTGCGATGTCCTGGCGTGGGTCAAGCGGCAGAAGCGGTGATCAGGCCACCATCCCCTTCGCCTGCCGCCGCACATCCTCGACGCGCCGCTCCCAGCCTTTACCGAACGTCGGCCATGTCGGCAGGCCGCGCAGGAACGCCAGCCGCAGGTCGCAGAACCGATCCACGGTCGCCTTCGCATCTGCCGCCTTGATCGCCGCCATCGTCTTCGGCCCGATCACGCCATCCGGCCAGACGCCGATGGCTTGCTGCAGCAACATCGCCGCGCGCCCCGGACCGCTGTTGACCGCGCAGTCGAAGACCGCGAGATCGACGCCCGGTGGGAGCTCATCGCCGCGAACCTTGCGCCAGTAACGCTCGCGGTAGAGCGGCTCGACCATGCCCGGCGTCAGGCCGCGCATGTCGGCTTCGTTGACCGGGTGGCTGGTCCATTCCTCCCAGACGCGCCGCGTCACGCCCAGGTTGGTCATGCCGCCGGGATCTTTCGGGTGGTTGACAAAGCCGCCTTCGTGGCGCAGCAGCGCGCGGAAGGCCTCGCCCCAGTTCTCAGCCGCCACCCTTGCGCTCCTGCGCCTTGTCCCACGACCGCAGCGCGCCCATGCCGAGCATGCCAAACATGAGTTCCCAGAGATTGTTGTCCAGCACCGGCCAGCGCGGCACGGGCTGCCCGAGCAGGGCGAGCGTGAAGCCGACGAGCGGGACGAGCATGTAGCTGTAGGCCAGCGCGGCTGCGCAGACCCAGCCGATCGCCGGTCGCCATCCCGCGACAAACACGCTCTGGTGCGCGGCCTCGACTTTGTTGACCTCGAGTTGTGCGAGCGCGCCCTGGGTGGCGGCGGCGACGAGCTGCGCCTGCGCCTCGAGCTTCGCCTTCTCGGCGGCGGCCTTGTCGGGGATGACCTTGTCGATCACCGACCCGAAGATCGGCAGCAGGGCGGCGAGCAGGGGTGCCACGTCGGTCTCCTCAACGATGCATGAAGGTCTGAAGGTGGCCCCAGAGCCACGCGGCGCCAGCCCCGAGCGTCGCGATGATGCCGCCGGCCTTCACCGCCGCGAGCCACGCGCCCTTGCCCATATTCGCCGCCGCGATGATCTGGTCGAGCTTCTTGTCCATGTCCTCGATCCGTTCGGTCATGTGCGCGACATCGGACTTCAGCGCGCCGATCTGCTGCGCGTGATCCAACAGGGCTTGTTCTTGCACGGCAGTCCTCCTCGGCGGCGCGATAAGGTCAGGTAGGGTATGCGAGGAGACGGCGGGCCGCCGCGCCTCGGGGCTGGGCCATGTCGCTCCGACCCGCCACTTCTCGTCCTCCAGGTCCGACATCGTTCACGACGCCGCTGCCCACAGGATGCCTCCGAAGATCGCGCCCGTCATCCACTCGGCGCGCTCGGTCCAGCGACCACCGAACCGCTTGTTGATGTCATAAACCGCAGCGACCAGCAGGCCGGGAGCCGAGAAGGCCAGCATCAACGGAGAGCGATGCAGGATCGCGATCGGCACCAACATGATCGCCGCCACCGCGACGCCCCAGAGCGCGAGGAACGCATGGTCGCGGGCCGGCTCCTCAAGCCCCATGGACTTGTCGAAGTAACCGAGGGTCATGGCGGCGAAGGCCGCAGGAGCGACCGACAGCAGCCACGGATTGAAGATGGCAAGCGGCAGCGCCATGAGGAACGCGCAAGCCATCCTTGTCTCGCCCGTCGAGAGCGCATAGCCGAACCGCTGGAGCGTGATTTGGCTGATCATCCCGCCGCGCAGCCGCCAGCAGAACGCGCACCATGCCGCATACAGGAGCCAACCGATCATGGGTTCACCTGTGCATTGTTGGGCTTCCGGGACTGCACGAACCGCTTGCCAGCAGTCGCCGTCCAGGTGTTGGAGCCGCTCGCGTTGTAGCTGGAGCTAGACGAGCGCAGCTTGAACCCGCCAGCGGTCTTGTCCGCATGGGTGCCAAAAGTCACGGCGTTTCCGTTGATCGTCAGCGTCGCGGGGTTGCCGTTCGTCCACACGAAAGGCCCATCCGCCGCTGCGTTGCCGGTGAAGCTGCCGCTGGTGGAGACTGCGGTGCTGGAGAGGTTCGCGGTGTTCAGGGCCTTGAAGCCGCTGGGCGGGGTGTAGCTGAAGGCGCGCTGGCCGAAGTTGACGTAATTCGTGGTCGTCGCGTTAGAACTATCCCTGCCGAACATCGGCGCGTAAATCACGCCGGTTGAGATCGTTTGGGACTGGTTGGTCCCGGCAGCGGGATCACCGGCCGGCGAACCAAACCAGGTGCCGTTTTTCCCGTACCAGATTTTTCCTGCGTCGAAATCGACCGCAATCATCAACACATCGCCAGAGTTGATCTGCGATCCGTAATTTCCCGTCGCCGCTCCGTTGGCAAACAAGCGAGAGGTAGCGGCGCTCTCGAAACCATATCCCCCACCGCTGGTAGCATCGCCCGTGTTGACTGCGCTTACTGGAGAGATTCCATGCTGCGGGGAAGCCGTCCAATTTGCTCCAGCCGTGAGTTCCCAGTACCACTTGCCAGTCGATGCAGAGAAAGATGCCCGGCAAAACCCCGATGCTGCATTGCTGATCGTGTAGCCAAGATTTCCGTTCGTCACATCAAGGCCCGTGTCTCCCCTATCAATCGGGGACCACACCGCATAGTTGTTCGTCGGCGTGTCGGTCATCTGGTCGAACGTGACGCCGCTCGTCACCGAGATGCCGCTGGTCGTGAAGTTGTTGGAGTTGCCAGAGGTGTCGTAGCCGATGGTCGTGGTGCTGGCAGCGTCCTTGAACTGAAGGAAGAAGCCGTTGGTGCCAAACGTGCCAGAGTACGCCTTCGGCACCCACACGCCGGTCGTGGCATCTGTCTGGCCGAAAGAGGAAGGCGTCAGGGCTTGGCCGTCGATGAAGGTCTCGTTGGCTGCGTACATGTCTCCATAGAGCGCAGCATAGTCCAGCCTTCTCAGATAGTGAGTGCGACCTGACACATTCCATTGACATGCGGTGGACGCGCCAAACGGACCCGTTGAATAGCTGACAGTCTGTCGCGAATTGTTGACGTAGATCTGTATGCGGTCTGTGCTGGTAGCGTTGGCGCTGTCGTAGATCACGACGAGGTGATACCACGCGCTTGGGTCACGAAAGACGGCAGTCGTCGCCATCTGTACGTTGTACGCGCCACTAGCTATCTGCGAGATCTGGATTGTGTCGCTGGCGGTGTAAGTGACAGCGAAGAAATTGTTACTAGAACCATCTCCAGCGCAAAATATCTGCTGCGATCCCAGCGCGCCTCGCTTGATCCAGCCAGACCAAGTCCACTTAATGTTGGATGTCGGGCTGCCAAAGCTGCGCGACAGGTACGCGCTGTTGCTCGCGCGGAAGCGCAGCGAGTTGGTGATCTGGTAGCCAGCGCCGCCTCCAGCGAGCAGGACTTGATGAATGGCCGACATCAGGTCAGCCCCGTGCCGCTGATCAGCCACTCGGTCGATGTCACCTTCACCGCCGTCGCGATGCCATTGGCGGCCAGGGTGCGCGAGCCCGTCGAGCCGTCGCCCGCAAGGCGCATCGTGTCGGTGGTGATCGCGATCGTGATCGTGCCGGCGCCGTTCTGGTTGATGAACGTCACGGCGGTGCCGACCGCGAATGGCACGGAACCGTTGGCCGGGATCGTGAACGTGCGGCCCGTCGTGTCGGCGCTGGGGTGGAAGATCTGCTTGCCGGCGTCGCCGATGACGAGCCCGTAGTCGGCGCTCTGGCTGTTCTGCTGGAGCCGCGTGTTCACCGCCTTGCCGGTCTCTGGCGTGATGACCTTGGAGGTGTCGGTGCCGGTCAGCGCCTCGGCCTCGGTGGCGAGCGTGACCACGCCGGCCACGCTCGTCGTGGCGGATGGATTGACCACCGCAGCGCCGCTCGCGCGCTGATACCACTCGCAGCGCCAATACCCGCTGCCCAGCGACCGGAAGCCCGCGACATCGTTTGCCGCCGTCGTGATCGACGCCGAGCCCGGCAGGATCAGCGAGGTGCCGTTGTGCGTTAGGGTCAGGATGCCGTCGAACTTCAGCACCCGGTAGATGCCCGCAACGACCGTGTCGAACGCGGTGATCGTGGTGGTGCCGCTGACCGCGAGGTACTCGGCGTTCGCCGCGCCGATGTTGGTCGTGGTGGCCGAGGCGATGGTGCCGTTGACCTGGATCGACCTGTTGATCGACAGGAGCTGGAACTGCGTACCGTCGTAGACGACCAGCGCCACGCTGCCGCTGATGATGTCGCCCGCCGCCAGCGCCGCCGTGCCGCGCGTGATCGACTTGGCCCCAAGGCTGTCGATGTTGAGCGTCGCGGCGCCCGTGTTGGTGCCGCTGGCGACGAACCAGAACATCTGGCCGGTCGTGTAGGCAGTGACCTGGGGCGAGCCCGAGCCGGTGATCGTGTCGATGCCCGAGACGCCCAGCAGGCTGGAGATGCCGCCCTGCACCTGAGACAGGCGCGCGCTGTCGGTCCCGAGGGTGCCAGCGCCGAGGCCGGTGAGTTTGTTGCCGCCCATCGGAAGGTTGGCCGTTACCGTCGTCTGGCCGTCCTTCGTCACGCAGGTCGAGAGCCCGGTCGCGAGGTCGGCGGTCAGCGCGTTGAAGGCGGTCGCCGTGATGACCGTTCCCGCGACGACCGGCTGGCCTGCGGTGTTGATCTGGAAGGTGCCGGAGCCGTTGAAACTCATGGAGAGATCCCCTGCTGGAGAGCGTTGATGAGGGCGGCGCGGCGCGCGTCACCCGAAAGCGGCGTTGGGCCAGCCATCAATTGGTTGGTGAGGTACGCGCGGCCAGGCGCGGATTGCAGCGCGCGCTGGACAGCCCACGGCGCAGCTGCGCCGGCAGCCATTCCCAGAATTGGGTTGCCGGTTGCCATGCCGATCATGCCGCCGCCGCCAACTGGAGCGAGCGAAAGCGCGTTCGCCATCTGCGTGCGCTCCGACGTTCCGCTGCTCGGGATCTTGTCCGCGATGAAGCCGCCGAGGCGCGCAAGATCGTTGAGCTGTCCGCGCCCACGGCCAAAGCCAGCCTTGTCCTGCGCGCGCACCGCCTGCTGGAAGGCGCCCAAAGGCAGATTGCCGGCCGCACGATCCTGAGCCGTTCCCTTCGAGGCGGCATCGTCGATGGCGAGCAGATTGCGGTACTGCTGGCGCGTCTCGCGCCACTCCTGCCTCAATGGCCCGCTGAATTGACGCTCGACGGCATCGTCGAGGGCATTGGCAAGCTGGTTCAGCGCAAATCGAGCCTCGGGGTTCTGGTTCGACCGAGCCATGCGCTTGAGGTTGGACGAAATGTTTTGATAGGCGTCGCCCGGAATGGCCGCGTTGGGCGCGCCGCGCACCAGATTGAATTCGTCGATGTACGAAGTGACCGGCGGGCGAATGTTGACGTCCATTCGGCGCACGTACTGACGCTCGATGTCATCGACCGCACGGAAGAAGTCGCGATCCAGCCGAACCTGCGGCGTCTGCGCGATCAGATTGTCGAACTGCTGCCCGATGCGCCCGAAAGCGCGGTCGAGCGTCTCGGGCCGCACGTCTGTCGCGGCCTCTCCAGTCGTCCGCATGACCGCGCCCTGGAACTGCTCGCGCATCCGCTGCTGCTGGTTCTGCGCCGCGCCGGCCGATCCGGGCAGCCGAGCCAGCGCGCTCTCGGCCAGCTTGACGGTTGGGCTGCCGGTCTGCGCGCCCACCGGAAGATCCACGCCCTCGCGCTGCGCCACCTGCACTAGACGGCGCTCCTCCTCGGTCAGGCGAGCGGGCAGCGGCGTCACGACGCGCCGAGCGGCACCAAGGGCGAGGGATGGCGCAGCCGCCCCCGCGACGCCGCCAGCGACCCCGGCGACGGCCTTGGCAGCCGGGCTCGCATCTGGCCCCACGGCCTCCTGCGCCGCCTGCGATCCGGCGCCACCCGTGGCACCCATGACCGCCTGCTGCGCGGGCGCGGCCTGCAGGACATCGGCCAGCCGCTGCCCGGCGGCCCCGGCCTGCTGCCGCACGACGCCGCCGAGGCCATACCCGGTCGGCACGCCAGCCGCGCCTTGGATCGCCGCGCCCATGATGCGTTCGCCCGCGTCGCGTGGCTCGGGCAGGCCGACTGCGGTCGCGGCCTCGGAGACCTGCTGGGCGGCGGGTTTGGCGCGCATCCACTCTAGCCCCGGCACGTTCGACAGGAGGTTCTGCGGGATCGCCGCGACGTCGTAGACAAGCCCAGGAAGCCCTAGGAGCCCCTGAGCGGTCGCCCGGGTGCCGAGGCCCAGCTGCTCGGCCGTCGTGCGCGGAGCGGGCGCCTGCGGGGCCTGCGGGGCCGCCTGCGGGGTGGCGGGGGGCTGGGAGGCGGCGGGCTGTGCGCCAGCGCGAGCCTCAAGCTCGGCTAGGCGCCGAAGGGCCAGCAGTTCCTCGCGATCGCTCATCGTTGAGCCCTCGGGAACCGCTCGCGCAGGGCCTCAAGCTCGCGCTGTTCCTCGGGCGTCAGGCCACCACCGCCCCCCGGCTGCTGCCCCGGCGCGGCCCCAGGAGCCTGCGGCGCGGCGGGGCGCTGCGGGGCGGCGGGAGGCGTCGGCGCGGCAGGCTGGCCGCCGGGCTGGCGGTAGCTGCGGGTGCGGATGGCTTCCGCGCGCGCCTCGGCACCCCGGATGCGGTCCTCTGCCAACTTCACGGCGCGGTCGAGGATGTCGGCGCGCTGCTCGGGCGTCTTGCCGCTGCTGGCCTGCAGTTCGAGCAGAACCTTGCGCTCGCCCTCGGTCGGGTTGCCACCGAAGGTCGTCTTCAAGTTGGCGAGCGCCTGCTCCTTGACGAGGTTGTCGTAGTTGATGATGGCGTTGCTTTCCGCGCTCGGGGCCATACCGACAGCCGAGCGCGCCTGCGACCCGGCGTAGGCCATCATGCCCGCGCCCGCGCCGCCTCGGAACTGGCCGCTCAACCTGCGCGCCTCGGCAAGCAGCGAGAGCGTGCTTTGCCCGGCGCTGATCTGGTCTTCCTGCTGGGAGAGCTGCCGCTGCTCGGGCGCCGTCAGCTGCTCGCGGCGCTCGCGGCTCTCGCGCTCCCTGCGCTCGCTTTCGCGCTGCCGGTCCTCGCGACGACCCTCTTCCGCCTCACGACGAGCCGCCAGCGCATCCGCACGCGAACCGGCGGCTACGCCAGCGATCATCTGCGCGTTCGCAAGCCTTTCGGCCGCCATATCCCGCTGCGCCTGCAGTCGATCCGCGACCTCCTGCTGCCGCGCCTCGCGCCTGAGAGCACTTTCAGTCCGCCTCTCGGTCACACCCAGCATAGGCCCGGCAATCGCCTGCGCGCGCTGGCCCATCGTGCCACCAAGCGCCTCCAGCGTCAGCTTCTCGCGCTCCTCTGGCGTCTTCGCGCCCTGCAGGGCGGCGGCGAACTCCTGGCCCTTCTTGATGTCGCCTGCGCGGAGTTCGCGGGCTTCGTCCTCTGCCTTCTTCAACAGATACGCGCCGCCAGCGCCCTGCAAGATCTTCGCAAGTGTTGCGGCAATCGGCACGGGTGCCGGGATGCCTTGATAGGAGAACTGCTCAACAGGCTGAAACGCCTGCTGCTGGAGCGCCTCGGCGTATTTCTGCCGGCGCGCGATCTCGGCCTTCTGGGCCTCGTATGGGTCGGGCAGGTTGAACGAAACGGCCATGTCACAGGGCTCCGTAGTTCACCGCGAGGTATCCATCCGGCATCATTCGCACCGCGTGAGGCAGGATCGGCAGGACCTCCTGCGCCATCACGCCGCGCTCGCGACGGCCTTCGATGTCGTATTCGTAGATGCCGAAACCGCGCGGATGCGTGCCGACGCGCACGATTTTGGACTTCAGGCGACGATCCGATCGAAGATACAAGCCTGCTGCGGTACCAAACAGATTGCCGAGCGCCGAGGTCTGCGCGTTGATGCCAGCTTGCTGGATGCCGTACTGCTGCATCGCGTTCTGCCCCGCCGCCTGCGCTGCGCCGAAGATGGGGGACGGCGCGACCTGCTGGCCCTGATAGGCCCCGAACTGCGGCATCTGGATCTGCGAGCCACCCATCAGGCCGATGATCTCGTTCAGCGGCTGCGAACGCAGCGACAGCTCGCGCTGCAAGGCCTGCGCGCGCGCCTGGTTCTCGAACGACATCGCCGCCTGCTGCTCCGCTGCCGCCTGCTGGCGTGCCTGCGTGTCGAGGCCGATGCCCTGCAGCGCCGCCTGCGAGCGGAGGTCGTTCTCCTGCTGCTGCTGCTCGCGGATCGCGGCGTTGTAGGCCTCGCCGCCGCGCGCCAGCCCTTGGTTGGCAAGCTGCGTCTCAAGCTGCGCCCGGCTGCGCTGGATCTGCGGCTCCAGCCGCGCCATGATCGCTTCCTGCGCGGTCGTCCCGGCGTTGACCGGCGCGCGCGGGAGACCCGACAGGTCGAAAACGGTGTTCAGATCGCCCGTCTGCGTCTGGAATGGCGTCCCGAGCGTGCTTTCGGCGGTCCCGATGCCCTGCAGGCCAAGCTGGGCCAGCCTGCGCTCGACCTGCTGCTGGGCATCCAGCGTCGCCTGCGCCTGCGGCGTGAGCGTCTGCCGCACGGTCGGGATGTCGCCATCGTAGGTCACCGTCTGCGTGCCGAGCGGGCCGTAGACGTTCGGGTTCGAGAGCATGGCCGATGCGCGCGCAGCCTCGACGTTGGCGGCACCCTGCGCTTTCGCGGCGCCGGCGTAGTCAGGTGCTGGCGGTGCGGATGCCTTCTTGCCCATAGCGCTCTCCTAGGAAGCGGCAGTCCTCGCGCCGCATGGTGCAGATGATGAGGTCGCCGCCCGGCGAGGCATCGCGCAGGCAGGCCTCCTCGACGAAACCGAGGCGGCGCAAGAGCCGGATGCTGCGGATGTGGTCCGCGCTGGTCGTCGCGATGATTTTGCGCGCGCCGAGCTGGCGAAACGGATAGTCAAAGATCGCGGAGATGAAGCCGCGCGTCAACGGCCTGTCAGCGGCAATCTGGCCTTCGATGGAGACGCCATTCCAATCGCGGTACGCCGCGCCTGCGGTCAGCTTGCCGTCGCTCTCCCAGCCGATGGCCGACATGCAGACCGGGTCGAAGAAGCCGCCGATGCGGCCCAGCACCCAATGCCCGACATGCGGCCCCGCGACGATCATATGCCGACCCAGCCCGGCATGAAGACGACGTCCGTCGCCGCCCATTCCAGCGACAGGCCCTTGCTGGCCGAGCGGAAGTTGATCGACCCGCAGTAGCCCACGCCCGTGACGCCCTGCCAGTTGAGCGAGATGTTCTGGCCCGCGCCCCAGTTCGAGCTATCCCAGATCGCCGTGTCCCAGACCGCGCCGGTCGGCGGCAGATAGGCCAGCGGAGCCGAGGTGTCGTTGGTCTGGAAATCGACGTTGATGCCCACGAAGACCGAGGGCTGCCCGTCCGCGAACAGGTTGGGCCTCGCCCGGGTGAAGATCTTCTTCTGTCCGCGCGAGCCGAAGTAGTTGAAAGCCTGCAGCGCGCCTGCGGAGATGGCGACGTTGTCATCCGCGTGGTCGTCCGTCCATGCCTTGGCGACGTAATCGGTGCCGCCAAACCATAGATCCTGCTTGTGGAGCGTGAAGCAGTTGGCGGGCCAGCCCGTGAAGTTGCACCAGCTCTGCACGATGGTGTTCATCACGTACTGCTGCTGCGAGCCGGTGCCGACGGGGATGTTCACTACGATGGCGTTGAACTTCGGCGCGACGCAGATCTCCCAGCCGAACAAGCCCTGATAGGCCGTCGTGGCGGTCGCGAACGCGCCCTGGATCTTGTCGGTCAGTGCCACGCTCTGCGGCGCGACGCGCGCGCTCTGGAGCGCCTGCGAGAGCGGGAACAGGCCGTCGAAGGCGATGTAGGCGAGGTCGCCCGCGAACTTGGCGAGGCACCGCTTGCCCATCGGCGCGCCCATCGCCCACACGCCGACCAGCGACCACGTCGAGATGTTGGCCGGGTCGGTGCCGCGATAAATGATGATCTCGCCCTGCGTCGTGACGAAGACGAGGTTGTCGTCGAGGCCGAAGCCCGCGTCGATCGTCCAGACGCCCATCGCGAGCAGATAGCCGCCCTTGCGCGCGACCGTCGAGAGGTCCAGCACCTGTGCGGCGCCGCCGACCGATTGCGTGGGCAGATACCAAGCCTTGAGCGTGTTGCGCTGGATGAACCAGAGGCGGTTCTTGAACAGCGCGACGTTGTCGAGTTCGCTCGTCGTCACGCCCGTGATGGCAGGCGTCGAGGCGCCTGTGATCGCCGTCCAGGTCGAGCCGTCGTAGAGCAGCGGGCTGTTGCCGCCCGAGACCGCGTAGAGGAAGTTGCCGCCAGCGGTGGCGACGTTCGTGCTTTCCCAGCGGCTGTTGGTCAGGCCCGACACGACCGCCGCGCCGACCGCGCCCGCGCTTGTGACGTTGTAGATGTTGTTGCCGCTGATCGCGAACAGCGACTGCGTCGTGGCGCCGTTGTACGCCATCAGCGTCTCGACCTGACCGGGCAGGCCCGTGGCGTGCTTCTGGTAGCCGCCGCGCAGCACGACGTTGGTCGCGGTCGGGAAGTAGTTGGTCAGCGACACCGCGTCGGTCGGCTTCATGTTCGCGAGGCTGTCGCGCGCGTTCCAGCCGCCGATGGGCGCCGGCACGGACGCGACGCGCGCCGTCGCCTGCTTGGCCGCGCGCATGATCGGAGACGGCCTGACCATGTCAGGTGGACCCGTAGCCGCTGTCGGGGATGTTGTCGTAGCCGATCAGCACCGTGCCGGGGCGCGGCGCGAAGGACAGGTTCGCCGCCGACATGTCCTGCCCCATCGCGGTCTCCAGCTCGCGCAGGAAGTCGCGGTAGAGCGCCGTCGTGTCGAAGCCCTTCGCCTCGAAATACTTCAGCTTCGTCATGAGGACCATGACGCGGTCGGGATAGACGCAGGTGTCGTCGTCGGCGGTGAAGCTGTTCTTCACCGCGCCGGCAGACGACAGCGCCCAGCCCTTGGAGCGGTACTCGAAGCCGAGGTATTC
>Ga0049081_10000279_pt1 | contig 20247 bp, 13 predicted proteins | sample GreLakmeER78MSRF_FD_66717 | JGI IMG/M metagenome (GOLD analysis project Ga0049081, IMG submission 66717) | Freshwater lentic microbial communities from great Laurentian Lakes, MI, USA - Great Lakes metaG ER78MSRF | ecosystem: Environmental > Aquatic > Freshwater > Lake | place: Great Lakes...
TATCACCGGTCCAAGTATTCAATGTTCCAACTTGAACTGGACTTGAACGGAGTGTAAAATCATTTAATCCAAGCGAACCGAATTGATTTTGTCCCCAAGACCAAAGTGTGCCGTTAGTTCTCGTTGCAATAGTAGTATATTCTCTCGATGATACAGTAGTCCATGTGTTTAATGTTCCAACTTGAACTGGCGATGAGCGAGCATTGGTATCATTATGTCCAAGTTGACCATAAGCATTCCCACCCCATGCCCATAGAGTTCCGTTTGATTGTATTGCAAAACCATGTTGAGAACCAGCAGATCCAGATACCCAATTAGTTGCAGTTCCAACTTGTAACAAATTATATTGTGATATATTGTTATCTAATTGTCCATTTAGTCCTGTACCCATACCCCACAACTCCGTAAATGTTGTTGGTGGAACGGGTGTAACCTTCGTAGCATTTATTAAAATATTGTTAATCATAGTATAACCTTAGAAGTTTTGTGCACCAATAAAACCATACCAATTTGTACCTTGATTGAGTGAAATGAATCCATAAAAATCTTTTTTACCGTTTGTACTTGTAACCGTTGGAGCAGTTCCACCAGACCAAGTAACTGCAGTTCCCCATACAATAGGGTAAGCATTTCCATTGCCAGTGGTAACTAAAACAAAACTTCCTGCATTATTTGCTGCAGGTGGGTTTGTTATATTCAATGTTGCAACGGCAGCATCTATTGTTACATTGAATATGTTACCGTTTGCCAAATTTAATGCCAATATTCCACCTGATATTGTAGGTGAACTAAATCTTTCTTCGTAATCTATAAATACCGGTGTACTCAACGAACCGGATAGGAACATACTACCAGAAACAGTTAAACTTTGATTGAGAGTGTTTACAAATGAAGAAGTTGATGCAAATGATGCGGTTACAGCTCTCGATGCAGTTGCAGTTAGTGTTCCCGTTACAATCACATCACCTGCAAATGTTGATGTATATGCACCAATTTGTTCTATACCACCGTTGGTAATATCGAGTGTTTCATTCCCACTATTCCATGAAAGATTCGATGAAGCGGTAGCAGCGTTAGTTGTTCCGTCTGATAGTAATATTCGACCAACCGATGCATTGTTTATTGTATTGAATCCACTACCGTTTGTTCCAGAAGTACCATTGGTTCCAGAAGTACCATTGGTTCCAGATGTCCCACTTGCTCCAGAAGCACCGTTGGTGCCGGAGGTTCCATTAGTTCCAGAAGTCCCATCTGTTCCAGATGTTCCACTTGCTCCAGAAGCACCGTTGGTGCCGGAGGTTCCATCTGTTCCAGATGTTCCATTAGCACCATTAGTTCCAGATGTTCCGTCTGTACCGGAAGTACCGTTGGTTCCAGAAGTACCATTTGCTCCAGATGTTCCAGATGTTCCACTCGTACCACTATAACTTAGAGCATAGGATGCAGTCAAAGCATTTGTTGCATAACTGGCACTACCTTGAAGTGAACCAGTAAATGCAGTTGAAGTTATCGAAGTTAATCCGGTTATGCTTGACGATAAAGTTAAATGATCACCACCATAATTTTCAAGATTTGGACCAGCTAAATCGGTCAATAAATCATAATATGTTATGTAAGCATTGGTTCCGTTTGCTATAAAAAATTTATCGGAAGTTATTAAATCGGTTACTTGTGTGGTTGGTGGTATTAAATTATCGGCCTTTAAATCAGTTAAACCATTACCATTACCCACAAATGAACCAGTAAAAGAACCAGTTAATCGTGTTGTGCTTTGGGTTGTACCGATTCGTTGATTACTATTCACACCTATTGACACAGATGCAGATACAGATGACAAATCAGCATCAGAACCACTAACAATTATTTTTTTCCAAGTAGACAAAAGGTAACTCCGTAATTTATATCAATACCTATAAATATAGAATTTTATAGTTTCAATAAATTTTGAATATGAGGTTTTACCATGTCAAATGTTATGGATTTTGTACACTCGAAATGCCTTTCAGTTCCTTTGTGTTCTGGACACCAATTCCAATCACCTCTATCAAAAAGATGTTTAGCAAAACAGCCATGACAAACATTTTTATTTTCAATTCGTACTATATTGTCCATAGTCATTTCTTGATATTCCTCTGTAATACCTGTTATCATAATTGTTGGTTTATTCAATATCCAAGATAGCCAAGTCAAACCACTTGAAAGACCAACAAACATTTCACAACCATTTAGTATCTCACCAATTTCTTCGAGAGTTTTATTTTGGAATCTAATAACACCATCTGGATCTTTATTATCCATATAACCATCATCTTCTCTGGATATTAAATATACATCATATCCATGTGATTTCACGTAATCAACTAATTCTTGCCAGCCAGTTGGATTGTTCCAATACTTTGCTTGAGCAGTAGAGTGAGTTGCAATACAAATATATGGTTTTTCTGACTTGAATTTTTTCAATGATTTTACTTTACATTTCTTTTCTTCGTATTTCAAACCAAGCGTATCAGATGCACATTGTTGTAATGGAACACTATATCCAGCATTTTTTATTCTGTTAAAGTCAAAACCATCACCGTCTTTATTATAGTACCAACCTATGTCATACGAAGCATATAATTGTTCTATTTTATCACCAGGTGCGGAGAATTTTACATCTGGATATGCTTCCTCAAACATATAGTTGTGATGTGTTTGTAAATAAACTTCACATCCCCATTTCTTCCTAAACTCCTCAGCATAAGGAGTCCAAGCAAAAGTATCCCCCAAACAAGAAGAACCTAATTTTATTAAAACTTTTTGACCTCTTGCGTTAAAGTTATAGACAAAGAAATCACCAGATTTACTTAATATTTCTATTCGCCAGTTAGTGAACCATTGTCTACTTGTTTTTGCCCAACTATTTGTTTCTATGTCAGTTTCATATAGTAATTTTTTTGTATCATTATCAATGAATTTCACATTATATGTTTCTTGAACAGGACCATTTATTTGAACAAACGCACCACCTTCAAATGATATTCTAACAGAATTTTTCATTTTTATATCTTCCGCAGTTTCATATAATCCAAGAACATCTTTTCTCATATCACTTTGTAAATCAACAAACCCTAATATTTTTTTAATGTTTTCCACTTTGTTTTCGGATAAGTAATCTATATTTTCGTATGAATTATATTCACCCATATATGATTTTAAATCATACATAAGAATTTTCATATCATGCCCTAATGCTTCCTTTATTACAAGTGGGTTTGCTTCTAATTTTGATGTAAATAAAAATAAATCCATTGCAGAATAAAAGTTATGTACATCGTCTCGCTCACCCCATATCTTTATGTTATCCGTTTTGGCATCAAATAATGGTTTCCAATAACTTTCAAAATTTTCTGCGTAATTTCCTACAAAATGAAACTGAATTGGGTATTTAACTAATTTCTTGGCATACTCAAATATTTCACCTTGATTTTTATTTTCAGTAAAAAGACCAACATTTAGAATATGTTTTAACTTTGGATTCAATCCCATCTTAGTTAGAATTTCTTCTCTATTTACTTTTTCATAGTATTCTATATCACTTTCTATTATCGTCATTGGAATTTTTAATTCCTCAAACTGCTTTACTTGATGTTTATTTATTATAGCAAATGCATTTGGATAAAACATCTTTGAACTAGAAGTGAAAATAGAGTTATGACAAGTTTCTATTATTCTATAAGATCTTTCCTTATTGTATATTTTTCTCGCAATATCTATTGGTATAAAATATTCTGGAACTTCTTGGAAATGTATTATATCGGGATTAACGGACTCTATAATAGACAAAAGTTTGTCACCATTTTCGTTTATACTGAAAAACTTATCCCCTATCAATTCTATTATTTTTTTCTTTTGGACAACATACGTGTCCGATAAATTTTTATATTCAACACAATAAATTTCTATATCATTTTTTAACTTGTTGAATAAATTCAAAACATATTGTGGCATACCTCCGGTTGAAGCATGAGGTAAGACAAACAAAACTTTTTTCACATAACACCTTTATATTTTAGATAATTTATAATCCAAATTGTGACTTATCAATATTGTAATTTTGTAGAACTTCTGTTGCAGTTAGACTTCTATTGTAACAATACACCCTTGAAATTCTACCGTTTAGAAGATTGCCACCACCAAAAGTAGCAATGTTCGTTGAACTATCTCCACTATGAGCGGTTTTTTCTGCAGTATATGTACTGTCTTGGATACCGTTAATATACAAAACCATTCCGTCAGTTGTGTTGAATGTTAATGTTGTATTATACCATGTACTCAAACTAATACCAGCAGTCGATGGATATGCAGTGTAATTTCCCCAATTAGCATGACCACAATATATTTTATTACCACCTGCCATGAACATAAAATGTCCACCAGTATCACTACTTACTAAGTTATTATCAGCATACCCATTTAGATAGAACCATACAGATTTAGTGTAGGAAGTTGATGATAAAACTTCACCATTACCTACACCAAATTGGTCTGAACCATTAAATGTGAAATATGCTGGTGTTCCTGGTGTAAATGTTGGTGAATTTACAAGTTCAATGTTTTGTTCGGTTCCAGAAATATCTGTCCATATTACGCCACTACCATCATAAGATGATGGATTTGATGCATCTAATTGTAGTGTAAGACCATCAGTAACTAATGATACAGTTTGAGATTGAATAATATTTAGTGAACCAACACCACCGGTGTTTCGTATAGTCAATCCACCATTGCCACCACTATTTGAAAAGGTTAAACTCATTTAAGATATAACTGTTGTAGTTTATAAACTAAATCATAAACAACTTGCACTTCTTTTCCTTTGAATGTACAATCGGAAACTAATTTTAACAAAAATTCCAGTTCCTCTTTTGAAAATGGAGGAACTGGAGTTTGTTCTCTATGTTTTAATGAATGCTCTTTATCTGCTAAACCCATAATGTAACCTATTATTTTTTTCATTTTACAAATATACTAAATTTTAAGAATATATCCAAACACTATCATCATTTGTGTTAATATACATCTCACCTTTACCGTACTCTTGTGTTGCTGGTGTACCAGACGCAAGTTTAACAGTAGTAACATATTCTAACGGAGTTACTGCGGTTGCATTTGAAGCAACTGTCTTTGCAACAGACCATCTGTGATCGGTTATATCGTGATACATGGCAGAGCCAACTCCCAAGGAGCCAGATGATGCAATAATACCGGCATCAAGTCCTGTTGCTGATCCAGAAGCAAGTAATATCATCTGGTCTTCAATATTTACATTAGTAACATTGAGATTCGTTAGTGAACCATTAACAGTCAAGTCTCCTTGAACTGTCATATCACCAGCAACTGTTGCGTTTTGACCGGATAATGTAAATACGGTATTTGTACTTGATTTAATATCATTTCCAGTTACAGTTAAATCACCCCCAACAGCAACATCACCTGTACCACTAAATGTTAATGCGGTTGTTCCACCGTTCATCTTAATATCGTTACCACTAACAGTTAAATCACCGGTAATTGTTACATCGTTTGGCAAACCAATAGTTATAGTTTGATTAGTGGCAGATGTTTCTATCTCACTAGCAGTTCCAACAACAGAAAGTGTTTGTGTTTTAAGGTCTACTGTTCCACCACCTGTTGAACCAGAAACTAAAAGAGTTGCCGCAATACCAGTCAAATTGGATCCATCACCTTGGAATGAACCAGAGAATGATCCAGAGAAAGATGTTGCACTAACAGATGTAAGACCGGTTATTGTACTTGCAAGTGTTAATGAATCAGTAGATTCAACTGCTAAGTTAGTACCTGCTAAATCAGTTAAAAGATTTCCATAAGTAGTAAATGAGTTAGTACCATCACTTGTGAAAAATTTATTAGCGGATGCTAAATTCGGAATTTCTACGGTAGGGAATGTTGCAGTTGCCGTTACGCCAGTTAAATTAGTGCCATCACCTGTAAATGATCCCGTAAAAGAACCAGTCAATCGGGTATTTGCCTGTGTAGTTTGAATTTGTTGATTAGTACCGACTATCATACCAACTGAAGCGCTAACCGCTGCTAGTTCGGCCACACTACCCGATACTATGATTTTTTTCCACGATGCCATTTAATTCTCCAAAAAATTAGATTGTTTATATGAATAAATATAGATTACTTGCGGAAACCAGTAAACTACCGGTTGAATCTATCACTGGTAGTGAGTTGGTTGATGGTAAAACAAATTTACCTTCTACATTAAGACTACCGCTAATATAAGCAGAACCAGTGAATACCATTGTATCTGCATCAAAATATGTACTACCAGTTACACTTAAAGATCCAGTAAATTGATGTCTATCATCTAATGTGTCACCGAACTTACTTGAACCAGATACCAATAGAGTTTGATAATTTACAACGGAAGATGATACTACATAAGTTCTTGCGGTTATAGTTCCACCAACAACAAGATTTCCGTCTAAGTTAGCATTTGTTCCGTATATTGTTGCAAATCTTGGTGAATCAGCTTCACCTAATCCTAATACACTTCTTTGTCCAGAACCAGAAACTATATTCGTTCCAAATAAATTTGTAAGTGTTTGAGCTGATGAAGAAACTAAACCAGTTGGTTTATTTAGAATGTTATTCCAATAAACAGAACCACTCAATTCACCACTTGTTACAAATCCCAATGCACTTATTTGTGCAGAAGACGAAATTGCACCAGCGAATATACCATTGAAAAGAGATGCGGAAATTGTTCCCCTTGATGTCAATGAACCACTTAGGAACAATGAACCGGTGAATTGATGAGTGTCATCGATTGTATCACCAAATTGAGTTGAGCCTGATGCCTTGATTGATTGAATATCAACCACAGACGATGAAATTACATAAGTTCTTGCAGTTAGTGTACCGTCAATATATGCATTTCCAGTTAATGTTAATCCACTACCAGATATATTTCCAAATACAACACTATCACTTGTACCCAAACCAATAGAACTTCTTTGATTGGAGGATGAAATTATACCAGTTCCAAAAAGAACTTGTGATGAACTTGATACTATTCCACTTGGTTTATTAACAAGTTGATTCCAATCAGAAGAAGTAATAAATCCAAAGTTAGCAATTTGTTGTGAAGAAGATAATGTTCCCAATGCAACTATATTTGTTAATCCCGCACCATCACCAACAAATGTACCATAAACTGATCCAGTCACATATACCGAACCAGTAAATTGGTGTGTGTCCAACATATCGTTGCCGAATATATTTGAACCACTACTGAATGATTGTGTTACATTGATTACCGAAGATGAAATAATCAACTGTCTTGCGGTTAAATCACCCGTAAGAGTTAAATTATTAAATGTTGGTGAATCTGTTGATGCAAGTCCAAGAACACCTCTTTGAGTAGAACTCGATATTATGTTTCTACCGCTAAGATGTTGTAATGTTTGTGCGGATGATGATACTGTTCCAGACGGAAGAGCATTTGCAGATATATTTGTTATTTGAGAACCGTCTCCCTTAAAATAATAAGCATTAACAGTTCCAGATACAGCCAATAAAGTAACAAGAGATCCAGTTCCGTCAAGAAGTGTTGAATCATCAACAGGATCCGTTTGAAGTAATCTATAATACGACTCGGAAACATATAGGTTAGTTAAGTCTCTTTGTGTACTCGGCAATTATTCTCTCTCATTAGTTCCAATATAAATATGTAAAAACATTTTATATTATGGATTATTATATGGAACCGATGTCCAATAAATACTATCAGTCATAGGACTTGATGAATTACTATTTATTGTAAATCCAGATGTTGTTTTATTGGTAACTGATAGAGTTCTAACATCGGATCCACAAGTCAAAGAAACTGCATACGAAGTATTTGGGTAATTGGTATTAAAAGAAACTGATGATGTATAATAATTTGTAATTAAACCATCTAAACCCCACTCATCAAATCTAACAACTCCAGCTTTTATAGAACTAACATACGATGATGTTGTTGCAAATGAAGCGGAACCGTTTAATGAACCAGTATATGAACCGGTGTATGATCCAGTATATGAACCAGTATATGAACCGGTATATGAACCGGTGTATGATCCAGTATATGAACCAGTAAATGATCCTGTGAATGAACCTGATGTACTATTCAAATCAAACCAATTAGAACCATTCCACACATAAATAGATTCAGATGCAGTATTGTAATACATAGATCCAGTAAATATATTTATGCTACCACTTATACTTGCAGTAGGAGCAGTTGCAGACGGAAATGTACCAACTGAATAAGCATATTGATTATTTGGTGGAGTATCACATGGATTTGGACCGTATTCACCAAACATTCTCCACATAGTATAGCTTGATATTGTTTCCGCACAATCACAACAATCCAAAGGCGATGGTGTTATTCCAGAAGTTCCGTTAGTTCCAGATGTACCGTTAGCACCATTTGTACCAGAAGTTCCGTTTGTACCAGAAGTTCCGTTTGTACCAGAAGTTCCATTCGTACCATTTGTACCAGATGTCCCATTGGTTCCAGATGTTCCATTGGTTCCAGATGTTCCATTGACACCATTGGTTCCAGATGTACCGTTAGTTCCAGATGTCCCATTGACACCATTTGTTCCAGAAGTTCCGTTAGTTCCAGATGTACCGTTAGTTCCAGATGTACCGTTAGCACCATTAGTTCCAGATGTTCCATCGGTTCCAGAAGTTCCATTGACACCATTGGTTCCAGATGTTCCATTGACACCATTGGTTCCAGATGTCCCATTGGTTCCAGATGTCCCATTGGTTCCAGATGTCCCATTGACACCATTTGTTCCAGAAGTTCCGTTAGTTCCAGATGTACCGTTAGTTCCAGATGTCCCATTGACACCATTTGTTCCAGAAGTTCCGTTAGTTCCAGATGTACCGTTAGTTCCAGATGTACCGTTAGTTCCAGATGTACCGTTAGCACCATTAGTTCCAGATGTTCCATCGGTTCCAGAAGTTCCGTTAGTTCCAGATGTACCGTTAGCACCATTAGTTCCAGATGTTCCGTTTGTACCATTTGTACCAGATGTTCCATCGGTTCCGGAAGTACCAGATCCAGAACCTCCAGTTCCAGATGTTCCACTGGTTCCACTCGCTCCAGAGGCACCACTTGCTCCGGAGGCACCATTAGTTCCAGATGTTCCATCGGTTCCAGAAGTTCCGTTAGTTCCAGAAGTTCCGTTAGTTCCAGATGTACCGTTAGTTCCAGATGTACCGTTAGCACCGTTAGTTCCAGAAGTTCCGTTTGTACCATTTGTACCGTTAGTTCCAGAAGTTCCATTGACACCATTGGTTCCAGATGTTCCATTGACACCATTGGTTCCAGATGTCCCATTGGTTCCAGATGTTCCATTGACACCATTGGTTCCAGAAGTACCGTTAGTTCCAGATGTACCGTTAGTTCCAGATGTACCGTTAGTTCCAGATGTACCATCGGTTCCAGATGTTCCGTTAGTACCGTTTGTTCCAGAAGTTCCATTTGTTCCAGATGTTCCAGAAGTTCCAGATCCAGAACCTCCAGTTCCAGAAGTTCCGCTTGTTCCACTTGTTCCGCCACCAGTTCCACCACCGGATGAACCATTTATTATAGCATTTTGAATGGTTATGGTGCATCCATCCCATTTGATATAAGATTCACCACAAGTTCCAGCATCACAACCAGCACCACCACTACCTCCACTCCCGAATGTAGGATTGTATGAACCACTATATCCCAACAAAAATGATGAATAAGGACCAATTAAGTTCAAATTAAAGTTCGGCGGTGTTGTTCCAAAATTAAATAAAGAACCACACTCATTTATCATGTTTATGTTGGTTTGAGAAAATGTTCCACTTGGTAGATTATACGGATTTCCAGTATTCAAACCCCATCCAAAATTAGTAGAATTTCCTGGATTGTTTATTGCATTTTGAATACCCTGATAAAGATATGATTGAATTGCAGAGCCAGATGTAACAACACCAGATGATGTCATTTGTGTGTTAGCATATAACTGCATACCACTTGCGGTGTATGTTGATAAGAACGTTGAACCAGTAATTATATTATTGTTACCGAAGATGTATTGATTACCACCCTCAAAAAATACATTGTTTACAGTAGAATCAACGTTTGATTGTTTTAATGAATTATTAAAGAATTGTAATTTGAATTCTAAAAACTCATTTCTATGATCATTTTTGATTGGAACATATAACTTTGTTCTATCAAATGTATATCCAGTTTGTTTATCACCTTCTATTCTTATATTTGATATTGCAGAATCTGACCTAATTAGAAATCTTAAAACACCAGTTCCATTTTTTGAAACAGGAATGGATAGAGTATAATCTTTTCCAACAGATTGTTTATCTGTTCCAGTTGGAACTGATCCTAAATATTTTCCATAATCACTATTATTTACAAATGATGATCCAGAAATGTATACATCTATTTTTTCATTTCTAGTATCTTTACTCGGTTTTTGTAAAAAATAATCGAATTTTAAAACATATTCTGTATCTGTATAGAATTTAGTTGCAACACTTGATGTCTGTTCCAAAATTATTTCTTGTGATCCAGACATTGTTGCGATTGGTCTGTGTTGTAATCCAATTCCAATGTAACTATAAGAACTTGTAAATAGGGTTGTTGCTGGAGCACCATTGTAATCAACCACCTTCCAATAATCTAAAGAATTCAATGATGAGGTATATGAAACACCTGCACTATTAACAGTTATATTTTTATCAAATACACCAAATGGATGATCTAAAAATCTTGAACCCGTATCTGTAAGGTAATTTGTATTTACTATATTTCCATCATATAATAATTCATAAGATGAACTTGGTTTCAATCCACTTCTGGCAAATACTTTAACCCGTGATGCATTACCAACTGCTGGATCCAAGTCACTTATTTCTATTTCTGCATAAGTTTTAATATTCTGAGTTATTAAACTTTTCTGTGGTTTTTCATAGTATTTAAGAGTATATGGTTGATTGTATACATATCTTAATCTACGAGCAACATCATCAGATCCAGTTACATACAATGCATCCGATAAAATTATTTCTGTTGGTTTTTCTATACCAACTATACTTGCCGTGTAAGAAAATGATTTATAGTCTAAGTCCGGTGTTCTATCAGAAGAAATATTAGGAAATGTAATTATACCATCTAATTGATCATTAGTAAATTTTGTTGAGGTAGATATAAGTCTTGGTATTTTATCAGGACGATAAACATATATTCCAGTTCCAGAAGTAGTTCTCAATCTAGAAATATCAAACTTTTCTTCTATCATTGAAAAGTTGCGTTCTTTTACAGTAAAGGTTGGCGGTTTTGTATAAATGACTTCGGTATCATTTTGTTTTGTTGGATCTACTTTTATAGTATGAGTATATTTGTAATTGTGTTCTTTTACCTTCGATGGTAAAACCAAATTATTGTTTTTATCTCGTGTTATAGTAGATAATATAGTTAATTTACAATCACCTGGTTTTGTATTTTGATAAACATAAACAGATACTACTTTTGTCCCATCCCCTTCTTCATAGTCAAGTAATTCGTGATATATCGGATTACCAGCGGCATCTAATATTTCAATATCTATTGGGTAATTACCAGATACTCTATTTTTATTTGGTTTTATTTTGAAAAGATTTTTTCCAGCCGTAAACAAATTTGGAATAAAACTTACATTTAACAGATCAACAGAGTTGTTATTAACATCTGTAAAATCTGTTTTTATTAAATTGTAATTTCGTTTAAGTCTTTTTTTTTCTACCATCCTAATTCTCTATTTTAGAAAATCCGTTTTCTTTTTTAATTTCAATGTGATTGTCTACCATATCACGAACTGTATCTATGTGTGATATAAGTATTACAAACTCAAATTGTGTTTTCAAATGTTCCATAAACATTGAGAAGTTTGCCATAACTGTTGGATCAAGAACACCCAATCCTTCATCTATCGCAATAAAGTTTGGTCTTGGTAAAGACGAAACTTGTATCAATGCAGTTCTTATGGCAAGTGAGGAAATAAATTTTTCCATACCACTTGATAATTCAAGATTCCAAAAACGGTCATTATCATATACAATATAAGTATTGATACTCTTACCGTCTGTGTCAAATAGGACTTGAAAATCAACTATATTTGCCAATATATTATTTGTTTCCTCTTGAATACTCGGCAAAGCATTACTAATCAATTCATACGGAACACCGTTTCTATTTACTGCCTTCAAATAATAATCGTATGCTTCATATTCTTTTTCAAGATCTTTCAACTTTTGTATAGATACTTCACATTCGTCTATTACTTTTTCACTAACCTTTACATTACCACTATACTCTAAAATGTTTTCATCGATTCTTTTTAATTCAACTTTTGATATACTATTCTTTTCATTTTCCAATTCATCTATTTCAGATTGAATTTTATTATTTTGATTTATAGCATCTTCATTTTCTTTATACTTTTCAATCTGAATATCTATGTTACCGATTTCATCTTGTATCTTTTTCTGTTCTTCTTTTGCAGAAAATATCTGTTTTTCCACAGAATATATTTGTTTTTCATATTTGAAAGCACTATTTTGGAGAGAATGTAATTTTTCCAATTCAGAATAAACCGATGAATTTTTTGTAAATTCTTCAGTCAAATTATTTATCTCATAAATCAATTCATCTCTATCTTGTTCAAATCCCCAAATCTGTGATTTTGCATGATGTGCATCTTTAACAAAAACATTATTTACACAGAACTCACAGTTTGGATCATACTCATGGTCTTTCAAATTATCAATTTTATCCTGACAATGTTGAACTTTTAACTTAACGCTACGCAAATCAGCTTCAAGTTCTGTTATTCGGTTACGAACAATGTCAATTCTTTCTTTCTTTTCCATAAGAGTTTCGTTATCAAACTCTTTTGATAAACCAACATACTTTTCATGTGATGTTTTTGCATCACCCAATTCATCTTCTAATGACTTTATTTCATTTATTAAATTATTATGTTTTCTATCTAATAAATATCTATTATCCAATAATGATTGGACAGATTTGGAAGAAAAATCGTCTGAAATGGGTATAAGTTTTTTATTTAATTCCGAAATGGAAACGGTTAATTTTTCAATTTTTTTCTCGATATAATTCTTCTGGTCGGTTGTTTCTTCCAAGAGTATTGTATTTGTCTTATGAACACCCATTGCCAATGATAACTTTGTTGAATGGTCTTGTTTCTTAAACTCCTTGACTAATGCCTGCAGCCCCTTTACTTCATCCGTAGCAATAGAATTTAGTTCCTCAAATAAATTCAAGTCAAAGAATTGTGCTAGTAAATCCTTTCTATCCTTTTGTGCTTTATCAACAAAGTTTGTATTATTACCTTGTAGTGACATTGCAGTTAGGACAAAATCATCATAAGTCCCAATATACTTCCGTATGGCGTAATTAGTTCCATCACGGTCTTCACCGTTAAGAGAAACTAAATCACCATTTTCTTCATACCAAAAATCTACATTAACTTTTACATTACCTTTCTTTTCTTTTGTAGCAACTCTCTTTATGTAAAAGTTTTTATCACCAATCATAAAATGTAGTTTACATTGAAAATTTTCTTTTTTATTATTTAGAACTTGTGCTGCCTTAAATGTCCTCGAACACTTATCAAAAAGACAAAACATAATAGCATCGAGCAATGAAGATTTACCACTTGCATTGGGTGCAAATAATCCATAAATACCATTCATTGTTGAAAAATCTATTTTATTTCCTTTTCCGTATGAAAACATATTATCAAATTCAAATGATATAGGCGTCCATACAAGATTACGAACAACATCGCTTTCAGATAATTTAGTATTTACATTACGATTTATACCTCGAATCTTTTCAAGGACATCATCAGTAACTCCAAATTTATCATTAACATAATCGGTTATCAATTTATTCTGATATTCTATGTCTCTGATTTTACCTATTGGGTTTACTTTTGTTTGAACATTACCATTACTCGAACCAACAAGATGTTGTGTTCTAATATCTATAACATTTGTTAATGACTTTAATTCAGTCATTATTTGATTGACTTCTGAGTGTGGTGTGTTTGTTATACGCAAACGAATTGAATTATACTTTGTCCATTTTGTTGGCAACTTTTTAATCTTACCGTTTTCAACATCAATCGTATGATAAGACCAATCGTTTTCTATTTCAATAAATTTTGATTTTTTATTTTTAATGTCCCATTCAATAATACCATGAACCAATCCTTCACCATAGTTTTGTTGTATGAGTGAACCGGCATAAGCAAACTTACCATCAACATCTAGGTATTGAAACTTATGAATATCTCCAAACATTCCATAGTCAAAACCATCGAACATTTCAATCTTCACATCATTGTGTTTCATAAGAACACCGGCATCAGTTGATGCCCTATCAACCGGTCCATGATACAATACTATTTTTGTCCTATCACTTTTAACATCATCTGCTAAAATAAAGTCTTTTGGATTTTCGTAAACAGAATTAAGAACGAAATCAACATTCTCTAATGAATAAACTCCACTTTGTTTTAGATAAAACAAATCATTCATTTCACCATTTATTAGTGAAACAATAGGTGAAAGTGCATCCATTCTACTCATATTGTTTAAGTTACAATCGTGATTACCAGCAATCAAAATAGTTGGTGCAATCTTGGAAAGTGTATCAAGAAATTCAGTTACCATATCAACAAGTTCCGGTGTCATGTCTGTCTTTGCATGAACAATATCACCGGCAAGATATATTATAGTATTTTTATTTTCTTCTACTTTTTGTTTACAAATATTATAGAGTTTTTGAAATACACTACGATATTCGTCATGTCTTTTTAAATTACGAATATGAACATCAGCAATATGTAATATGGTATCAACACGGGAGAGACCGCCTGCCCATAATGTTTCTTTAAGCATACATTATCCTCTGTTTAATAATATCATAACTGTCTGTTAGTGGGGTGGTAGATTTGAGACTACTGAAATCTTTGAATCCCATTTCATTTATATCTTTCTGTTCCATTCGTACAACCGAAACATCTATACCTTCTCTAATAAGCGATGATGATATTTTTATGGAGTCAGAAATTGCATCATTGTCAAGAGCAACAATAACTTTTGGTGGTTTTCTTAACAATATTTTTTCTCTTAATCTTGGTTGAATTATTTTGCCAAAAAGTGGAATCGTATTATATCTGGCAGTAATTGCATCGAATACACCTTCAACAAGTGTAACTGGCTCATCCCAATCTATAAAACATTCAAAACCAATAACATCTTTGCTCCATTTTGGATTTTTATATTTTAGGACATCTTCTTCAAATATAGAACGAGAAACAAAAAAGTTTAGATTAAAGTTTTCATCGTAAGATGGTACGACTATTCTACCAGAATAATTACCGTTTGGACAATAACCTATGTTGTATCTCAGAATGTCAGTTCTACCAATACCCCTCGATTTCAAGTAACCCAATGCCTGTTTCATTTGCATCTTTACTTGTATATCTTTTATCTTTGGTAATTCATATAAACGAATAAATTCCTTTGGTAAAACCAATTCTTCTTTGGTTTCTTTGGTATTCTGAATATAAAGGTTTTTTGTTTTAAGTATTTTTTTGAGGTCATCGAAATATGTTCTATCAACACCTTTCAATTTTTTGAATAGTGATATAATACTTCTACCCTTAGCATTACTTACCCAACAATGCCATGGGTTTTCACCACTATTGTTTACCGTTAAGTCTATTTCTAATTTAGGTTTGTAGTGACTAATAAACGGTGAAAAGAAAGAGTAATTGTTGCCAGATGTTCTTCGGCCTTTACCGATAACTTTCTCTAACAAAGATAATAAATCGTAATTTATCATAACCACACTTTAAGGAAAATAATATATGTCACAAATATAGTAAAAATTTGTGACAATTACAAGCATTCTTTTAACCACTCTTCTGGTATAGTCTTCTTTGCCCATTTCCAACCTTTTTTATCACAGTATTGTGCATAGGTTGTTTTGCTACCCTTGTATAGTTTTGCATTGGGATTTTGAAACACAAAACGAATATCCATCTGTGGATATTGTTCAAATATCAAATCCATTTTCTTTCTATCCACTTTCACCCATCTACCTTTTGTTTCAACATACATTTTACCGCCAGTAATTTTGTTAAGAACAAAATCTGGAGTATATGTATGTTTGGTTTCTGGTTGGATATAGTTTATCTTTTCGATTTCATAACCGAATGATTTGTTGGCTTCTGTTAGTAGGTCATTGATATTGTCTTCCAACCCACTACGAAATCCATGTTTTATTGCAACTTCATTTCTTTTCATTACATATCAAATCTTACTATAACATTCATATCAACATCGTCTCTTTTTTCTAATGGGTTTGCCAATTTAGCAACTGCCAATAGTTCTCTATCATCATTGTATAAACCAATCGTAGTCATATATGGATTAAAGTAAGAACTTGTAACATAATCTTCCAACAAGAAACTACCTTTGTCTTTATCTTTTAATACAGAAGGATTCTGTGTAAAATTAAATTCGTTTTTACGAATTTTACAAATAATTTCATGTTCGTGTATAGTTGTTGTTCCTCTAAACTTTCCATAGAAACCATCAGTTAATTCGTTGTAATCAAAACTTCCGGTTCTTCCCAATAAAGAGTTTTCATATTTTGGTCTTGGATCTGAAACTACAACCATACCTGTTTTATAGAAAACATTTCCAACTCTTGCAGTTTGATAAGCATATCCATTTTGTAAACTATTATTTCTTAAATAAGAAATTTCTGTTGAAGTCAATCCTTTATTGTATATTCTGATTTCGTCTAATGATCCAGAAAAACATTTTGTGTTCGTTCCATCATCTGCAATGAAAAATTTATTATCATTCATTACGTTTTGAACTATTAGTTTTGTTGTTGATGAGTTTAGAGTACCATTTACCCAAATCTGATAAACACTTCCTGTTTTTTGACAAACAACATGATGCCATGTATTAGATGCTAGTGCACTCGATGTTACTTCAGCAACTTCAAGTTCCGAACTTTGTTTGAATACTATACTATTTGGTGTTGCATTTGTTTGATTTGTAACAACTATATCAAACGGATATTGTTCTTGTCTTCTTACTGCCTCAACTATATTACCCAACTCTAATATATTCTCACTCTTGTAGTATACATCCTCAATAGTCTTCTTAGAAAATAAACTATTATTTGAAGAAGATACAAATGACTGTGATGTTGGTAAATTTATCCAAAAACTAAATGCAAAGTTCTTTGATTTATTAAAATTAAACATCTCACTATTTCTTACAGATAAGTAAGCACCATCAAATCCAGCGCAAACTCCTGTTGATTGTGATGTATCAGTTGTTGGTATGCCAGAATAATAAGTTATCTTTTTATGATTTCGTATATCAACTAAACTTTTATAAGCAGATGTATCTAACACATAATTTAATTTCTTATTTCGATAATTGTATTCTCTGTATTTTTCATTGAATCCCAAATACATCATCAAATATGCGTCACCAACAAATTTAGTTTGGTCAAATGAGGTGTCTATTAAATTTCCATAACCATCATCTTTCATTGTGTAATTATACGATGCAGTCGGACTAACATTATTTATCTCAAATGTTTTTTTACGAATACCTTCACCAAACAAATTCATAGGTATTACAAACATAGAACTTGACTGCCAAAGATATGTTACATTACTATCATCAGTAATAGTTCCTGGTATTTTATCTTTATTATATTCTGTATAATAATTGTGGTCTAAGTAATACCACAACATTTTTGGATCCAAACTTTGTGTTGTAAATACTCTTTCATATAAAGAAGAAGATAAATTTGCAACATTTCCAATGTACTTATGATTCTCTGGATACAATGCACGATATGTATTCAATCCATAATTTTTGTAAAAAAAGTAAACGGAAGAATCAGTAGTAAATTCCCAAAGTTTATTAGCTTCAAATGATTTGACGGTGTATTCACCGGCTTTTAATCGTTTCCAAGCAAGACTTATATTATTTCTGAATTGAAATGACATTTTAATTTAACCTCACTCTAACTTGAAAGATTACTTCATCGCCTGATGTTTTTAATATAGGATTCTTTAACTTACCAACTGCAACTAATTGTCTTTTTTTATTATACAAACCGATTGTTGTTATGTATGATTTTGGATTTTCAACCATAGAAACATACTTCAATGTTTTATCACTTCCCGAAGTATATGTTATATTTGAACTATAATTAAAATCTTTTGGTGAGACTCTACAAAAATATGTTTCATACACTTTTCTCTCAGTTGATCTTCCAAACCAGGATCCAGTTGATGTTCTCAATGAATGAGTTGCATAAGTTAATGGAGAACAAGATGAACTTAATGATAAAAATAAACGATAACTGTTGTAACTCTCGGTTGATGCAGTTGATGTTTGTATCGAACACGATTGATCCATAACAACACCATCCAAAACAACAAGGCCTTTTTTTGGATATATTACACCCCAAGCATCATCTGTGTATTCACCATAAATACCATCTTGTAAAGATCCAGAAACTAAATAATAATAATCCTTTAACTCTTCTGTTTGTTTTACACTTTCATTTATATCTTGACTTTCATCTATGAGTGTATAATACTTTCCAAAATTTTGTATTTGTTCCGGTGTTAATATAGTTCCACTTGATGTTAGAAAACTTGAATAAGGAGCAAGGGTCATTTGGAAATTACCAGCATCAATCGCATCCTTGAATATGTCTCTATCAAATTGTAAAATATAAAAATAATCACCATTTTTATCGTTTTTAAATTTGAATTTTCCATCGGTTGTATCAAAACATTCAAGCATATATTTTCTATACATAGATTTTGCAGGAAGATATTGTGTCTTTCCTTCTATGTATGATGAACCAGAACCACTTATATGTGCATACGCTATATCAAATTGACGGTATGAGTCATGTGTACCTTCTTGTTTATCAAATACAGGCAAATAATAACTTTTATGTTGAGGTTCTACTGAACCCGTATGAAATGTTTTTAATTTTTCGCTGGTATTACAACTGAATAATCCATCAGTTATATGTTTACGATAGGGACCAATATAATCGGTTTGTGTTTGTATTTTTTTGTAAATAAAACTTGGTAAATCTTCTAAACTCCACCCATCATTTATAAAACTTATCAATGGTTTTGGAGATTTTGGTGTAGTTTCGTTTACTATTATTACTTTGTCAGTTGGCGGAAATTGTTCATCTATTTGAAACTGCACATATTGTTTTAGCAATTCCAATACAAACTTATTTATTTGTAAAGATCCTATCATTTAAAACCAACCTTAAATGTTATTAACAAAATTTTGATCAAAAAAACTATCAGGAACATCCTTCAAAGTTCTTTTGATTTCAGCAGAAACGTCTGTATTAGTTTTATCAAGTGATAGTAACGCATCATCCAATGCCTTTAATAACAATTCACCATCTTTTTCATTAGTAATACGAAATTTATCATTCCGTATTGTATTTAAAAATATTTGTGCCGAATTTGTCACTACTATTGAAAAAATAGCATTTGTTACATTTGGATCTGGATCATTGATTAGAAAAAAATCACTTTCTGTCAATGTTCCAGGATCTAATGTTTGTTGCAAATATGCAGGAAATGTTGGAACTCTTGATACTACTTTCGTTGCTAATGTAGAGATTATTTGTTCTCTTGTATACATATTACCAACTCAATCTTATTTTGATTAAAACATCATTTTGTGGTGATTTTTGTATAGGTTTACTCAATTTAGCAACAGCAAGTAATTCTTTTTTCTCATTATACAAACCAACAGTTGTTATGTAAGTAATTGGATTTTGTATAAAGCACTCGTATTTAAGATACCCTTTTTTATCACCACTATCTACAACAAATGTTGGATTTGTTGTGTAATTTGCTTCAGTAGTTGGCACACGAACAAAATAATGATTTGTTGTTTTTCTTCTAACATTTCTGGCTTTCATAGGATAACCAAGGGCAGCTGCACCACTAATAGATGTATGTAACTTCCAAGCATTATCACCAGCAGTATTACTACCAGTAACACTATTGAAATTTAGAT
>Ga0049081_10000282_pt1 | contig 20195 bp, 20 predicted proteins | sample GreLakmeER78MSRF_FD_66717 | JGI IMG/M metagenome (GOLD analysis project Ga0049081, IMG submission 66717) | Freshwater lentic microbial communities from great Laurentian Lakes, MI, USA - Great Lakes metaG ER78MSRF | ecosystem: Environmental > Aquatic > Freshwater > Lake | place: Great Lakes...
ATTGTTTTAAATTTAGGTAACCCCACAAACGATAATAACACTATAAAAAGAACCCTTACATATTGGATAGAACACATTAAACGAAATGGTGGTTCTATTCATAAAGTATTTGCACAATGGACTCAACCTTATAGAGATTCTTTTTTAATAACTGATTATAAAGGTGAATTAGAAACTGGATCCCATACTAATAATTATTTACCTACTCCGATTGATTATAAAAAAGAATTTTGGTTTTTAACAGGTGGATATTATGAAGTTAATAATTCAAAGTATATAGGTATTGATAATATTTTAAAAACTTTACATACTAAATTAAGTAAACAACATTCATATTCTTTTATAGAAACGGTAATTGATTTAACCAATTATTTAGAAAAAGAAGAAATAGATTACAATTATTTTACTATAAAAGATATATTTTACGATCCAGAATTTTATTCACACAATGTTTATGAGAGGGAAATATTTTTTAACAAAGATTTAGATTACCATTATAACCAATCTGAATTTTTTAAAATTTATCTAGATAAAATCCCATTCGATAAATTTTGGTTTTATGAAGAAGATGGATTAAAAAAAGGTGGGTTGTATGAATATTCTATACGAAAACAAAATGAAGTTGATGATTACAAAGGATTAAAAAAAATATTATTTAGTGAAAATTTAAGTGGAAAATTTGATTGGTTTGGACACCCATCATCTATAATGAATAAAAAATTTGTAAACGAAGAATTAATAAAATATATAAAATGAGTCAGCCGGAATATACACCTTATAAAGATACTCTTTCCAAAATGATGGAAGAGTTGGCAGAAAAAGAAAATATAATTTTTATAGGCCAACAAATTGTTTATAGAGGAAATCCTATGAGTACTACATTGGATAATGTAGATAAAAATTTAATGATTGAGTTGCCTGTTATGGAGGAAACGCAAATGGGTATGAGTTTGGGATTAGCTATGACTGGAAAATTAGTTGTTACTTTTTATCCTCGATGGGATTTTATTATTTCAGCAACTAATCAATTAGTAAATCATGTTGATAAATTTGAATTGATGGATACCAGTGGATTTACTCCTCATTTATTAATAAGATTAGGTAAAGGTTCTGATAAACCATTAGATCCAGGCCATCAACACAAAGGAAATTATTTAGAAGAGTTTAAAAGTATTTGCAAAAATATTGAGTTTCATGATTTAAAAACTTGGCAAGATATTGAATTATCTTATAAGTATGCTATGAATAATAAGGGAATACATTGTCTTATAGAATATCCTGAATTATACTATGGAGCTTAATTTGATTTATGAAAATAGTGTTAATGGATTAGTTTTACCGAATTGCCAGCCAAAAGAGGTATTTGAATTTTCACGCGATTGGATTATAAAAAATAACTCAAAGGATATGGGTTATTTAATTAAAGATTTATTTAATAAATTTGGTAATAATATAAGTGTACTAACAAGTGGTCTGGGACTTCAAACTATACCTCAAAATGGGTATGATTCCAAAACCGATATAACTGTCAATAGATATTCTATATCTGATGTATTAATGAATCCTCAAAATTATGCTGGAAAAAAATTATTATTTATTATAGAGCCATTTGGTCATATTGACTTTTTTAAAAATAATTTAAACGAAATTAATAAACAATTATTTGAAGATTTAAAAAAAATTAATGCAACCATTATTATAAATTATTCACATGAAGGTCATTTAAATGATTTCTTCATTACTGAAATTTTAAAAACAATTAGTTATAAAAAAATTATTTTTTTATACAACGATTATTTAAATGATTATAAAAAATTCGAATCTAAGAATGTAAAATTTATAAAAGTTAATTACTATCTTAATAGAAGTAGTAGATATTTTCAAACCAATTTTATCGATAATAATGTCAATGAACTTTTAGATTATTCAAAAAAAGAATATTATTTTTTAAGTTTTAATCAATACCCTCACCATCACAGAGTTAAATTAATTTCAGAACTTCATAAAAAAAATATTATAGATAAATTTTTAATTTCGTATAATCCTAAATTTTATGAAGTATTAGGTGGGGCAAGATATGATTTTGAAAATCAATTAAAAGATTTAGGATATATTGATGATTATAATTTTTTTATTTCATTACCTGAGAAAAAAGTAGATTTTGACACTAATTTTCAAATTAGTGGATATGGATTCGAAGATGTGGCGGTATATAAAAAATCTGCTATAAGCCTAATAAGCGATACAATATTTTTCAAAAGACAGGGTTTTATTTCAGAAAAAGTTTTTAAACCAATAATGTATCTACAACCATTCATTATAGCCGGCCCTCCTTATTATTTACAAGAATTGAGAAATATGGGCTTTAAGACTTTTGATGGGTTTATAGATGAAAGCTATGATGCTGAATTAGATGATAAAATTAGATTAGATAAGATTATAAAAGAATTACAAAGAATTTGTGAAATTCCTTTTGAAGAATTAAAAAAAACACTAAACGAAATTGAAGACATTTTATTATTTAATCAAATGAAACTCCTTTCCTTTGATTTTTCAGAATATGAATTACAATGTTTAACACAAATTATAAAACATTCTTATAAAAATGAATCTCAGAAAAATTTATTGTAATGGATGCTCACATAGCGCTGGAGGTGGATTAGAAGTAGATAGATTATTAGATAAAAAAATAACTGTAAGGGATTACTATAAAGAAAAATATAATGTTTATTGGGAGTCTCAATTAGAAACAACTTATATCAGATATATTTCAGATAATTTAGGAATAGAATTTACAAATGAGTCAGCGAGTGGAGGTGGTAGTGAAAGGGTAATTCGTATGGCATATGACTTCATTAAAAAAAATTGGAAGATAAAAGAACAACTCTTTTTAATATTGGAGTTACCTTCGTTGGGTAGGCTCGATTTATTTTCTAAAAAATTGGATGATTATATTATAGCAAACTTACAATTCAATAATAATGATTATCTCGATGATAGTATAAGTAATTTATATGGGACTAGAGGATATTACATAAATGAATATTATAATGATAATTCTGAAATAACCCATCCTCTTAAATCTTATTATAATAATTTTTTTAGTAGAAAGCAGCAATTTGCAAAAGTAGGTAGGGAAATAAATACCTTTTTTTCATATCTCAAATATAATAATATAAAATTTATATTTTTTACAGGAGAGTTCTCCCCTATTATTGATACTTATTTTAAAACTAACAATTTACTGAAATTAAAAGTTGGTAATATAGTTATAGAGGATTTACACGAGTTTGCTATACAAACCAAATCTACAATTGCGGAAGAATGTGATTTCCTAACTACTGATTTGCATCCCGGTTATTTCTCTCATAAAAACTTTGGAAATCTATTAAGTAGTTACATAATTGAAAATTACGAGATTTTTTGATATTTATAATGGTATATGAATCAGCTAGTAAAATTTTTGTTTGAATCGATTATGGGGGAGCAGACCTCCAATAAGGTAGTGGTGTATTCGGGTAGATTCCAGCCATTCCACAAGGGACATTTTGCAACTTATCAGGGACTTGTAAAGAAATTTGGTAAGGAAAATGTTTATATAGGAACTTCCAATAAAACCGATAATGTTAAATCTCCTTTTGGGTTTAAAGAGAAGAAATATATAATGAATAAAATGTTTGGTATCCCTACCAGCAAAATTATTCAAATTAAAAACCCATATGCTCCTACTGAAATTTTAGATAAGTTTGATTCAAAAACAACAGCTTTCATTACTGCCGTTGGGGAAAAAGATGAAATGAGATTAGGAGGGAAATACTTTGAAAAATATTCCGATAGTAAAGAATTAGAGGGTTATTTGGATAAGGGATATGTTTATATATCACCATCCCAACCAAACGCTATTAGTGGAACTGATGTTAGAAATTGGTTAGGTAGAGGGGATGATAAGAGTAGAAAAGATGGGTTTATGAAGGCCTATCCTAAATTTGATGAAAAGATTTTTAAACTAATCACTTTAACTCTTAATAAAATCACAAAGGAGGGTATTGTTGAAACAAGTTTAGGTGGATACGGTGCAGATGAGGGGGAGCCTGCTACTATGTATATACCTGATGGTACTAAAAGAATTTTGGATAAAGGAAAACCGGAGCCGTGGTTTAAACAATTGGGATTTACTCAAATTGATAAACCTAAAGCAGATCCTATGAGGGGTAAAGGAAAAGCCAAAGATAAAGAATCATCATTCAGAAAGGTATATTATAAGGTTACTAATATGGTAACATCTGATTTAAAACCTGTTGAAAAACCAAAGGGAGTTGATAGTTGGAAAAAAATTAAAGAAGATGTAATTCCTGGTGGATTATCAAGTGGAAAAACCTTAATTGATTTGGCTAAAAAATGGGATGAAAAGGGATACTATGACCCAAAACAATATGCAAGAGAATATATCAAACCTAAATTAATGAAGGGTATTAAGGTTGAAATGGAGCATACAAATGATGTTCGTATTGCAACTGAAATTGCTATGGATCATTTATGGGAAGATATTAACTATTATGAAAAACTTGCCAAAATTGAAAAAAATACCAATGAAGAATTAAATCCTAATGAAAAGGAAATGATTGATGGGATAGTGGATTTATTAATTCAGGTTAAAGATATTGATAATAGAAGAAAGATGGTAATCAATACTTTAAAAGATTTTGATGAAGAAGAAATAGATGTGGATAGAGAAGAATTTTTTAAAAGATGTGGGATTAATGAAGCAACTTCTTCTGAGATTATAAAAGATTTGGATAAAGTTAAAACCGATTTACTTAAGCAAGTAGATATTTTAATTGCTAAAAAGAAAAAACTTTATTCTAATGTGGATATTGAATCCCCAATGAGTGCAGATGAAAAGAAATTAGATAAAGATATTGCAGATTTGTTTTCTAAAATAAATCAATTAGTTCTTCAGAAAAGAAGTTTGAAAAAAGAATCGATATTATTGGAAGGTGGTGCATATGGACATATGAACCATCCCTTTGATATTGAAATGAATCTTACATTTGGTGATTTAAAAAATATTGTTAAGAACGCATTGAGTGGTAAGTTGGAGTTGGCAAGAGAAAAAACCGATGGACAGGCTTTGGCGGTTAGTTGGGTAAATGGTAGATTAGTTGCAGCCCGTAATAAATCACATCTTAAAAATAGAGGTAAAGATGCGATGAGTGTGCAAGATGTAATTAGTAAATTTGCGGGAAGAGGTTCGGTATCAGATGCATTTAGTTTTGCAATTAAAGATTTGGAATCCGCGATTAAAGGATTATCGGAAACAAGTAAAAAGAAGATATTCAAAGATGGTAAATGTTTTATGAATTGTGAAATCATTTATCCTGAAAATACAAACGTAATACCTTACGGCCAATCTCTTTTAGTATTTCATGGAACTATGGAATATAATGAAGAAGGAAATGCAATAGGAGAAAATTCAGAATCAGGAGCACAATTAGCATCAATGGTTAAAAAGATAAATGCGGATGTTCAATCTAAATTTAAACTTCAAGGGCCTCCGGTTCAAAAACTTCCTGTAAATAAAGACCTTAAAGCGAAACAAGGTATATTCTTATCTAAAATTCAATCATTGCAATCTGAATTTGGATTAACTGATAAAAATGGTGTAGCAGATTATCATCAGGCGTGGTGGAAACAATTCATTGAAAAAAACACCAGTGGGCTGGATGAGCAACAAAAAATTGGATTGGTTAAGAGATGGGCGTTTGGGGATAAGGGATTCCGAATCAAAGATATTAAAGATGATAAGAACAGAGAGTGGGCTGAAAAGATAGAAAAACAGGATCAACAAAAAATAACAAAAGAAAATCTTCTTAAATTTGAAACTATATTTTTAGGAGTTGGAGCAGAGGTATTATCATTTATGACTTCGGTATTGACTGTTAATCCAGATGCGGCTAAACAACAAATGGTGGGTAGATTGGAAACAGCAATAAACTCAATTAAGGCTACCGGTGATGCTAAAAATTTAGATAAATTGGAAATTGAATTAGCTAGAATAGAGGCTTTGGGCGGATTCGAAAAAATTGTCCCAAATGAGGGTATAGTTTTCAATTATAAAGGTAACACATATAAATTGACTGGGGCATTTGCACCATTAAACCAAATTTTAGGAATATTCACATTTAGTAGATAATGGAATTATATACGTCCAAATTAAGTTTTGATACGAATGAGTTAATTAATGAAATTAATTTATATTACGACACTTCATCAGTATCAAATGATAATTTAAAAATGGAAAGTTTTGATACAGATGTTACTAAGTTTAGTAGATTAAAATATTTCAATCAAAATGTTTTGTCAATTTTTGAAGATGTGAAATTTGAAAATATTTATCTTTTCTTCGCTCAACCTTCAGGTGGGTTACATTGGCATAAAGACGGTGGCTCTCATTATAGAAGGTTTATTTTTCCAATGGCTTCAAATGAAAGTTGTATTAATCATTTTAAAATTGATGATATAGAACACCAAATGAGATTTTTAGATGGAAAGGTTCATTGGTTCGATTCTCAGAAAATTGAACATACCATTGTAAATAATGGTGATACGACAAGGGTAGCTTTTTTATTTGATGTAGTGTATTCTGAAGATAGTTTTGAAAAAATATTAAAAAATCATTTCGATAAAACCGAAGTATTCATTTAATTGTTCCAATTCCAAATATTTATACAATATAAAATTAGAATAAATTGTTTGATAAAATTATATTAGGAGAGTGTATAATTGTATCCAAAGAAATTGGTGATAAATTCATACTTGCCAAAAATAGAGATAGAGCATACAATCCTCAATTGGAGATTGTTCATACCCTTATAGATGGGGTAGAGGTAGTTTACCTTCATGATATTATAACTGATTGGAGCGAAGGTATGAATGAGTATGGTATAGGAATAGTTAATACCGCTTTGATGGTTGGTTATGATGAAGAAGAGAAGAAGATAGTAAAGAAAAAAGGTAAACCATCTAAGGATGGGGCAAAGATAAGAAAAGCATTGGGTTCATCTAACCTAAAAGAGGCAATTAGATATGCAGTTCAATATGAAGGTGGAATCAAAGGGCATACATTTGTATCATCCCCTAAAACTACAATATCAATTGAAACAACTTCTAAGCACAATCCTAAAATTGATTTAATAAACAGAGAAAATCCTTCAGTTAGAACTAATCATGGACATTATTATACTGATGCGGGATATACCGATGGGCCTGATTATAAGAGTTCAATTGTAAGAAAGATAAGTGCTGAAAAGCAAATGGATAAAGCGGATGATTGGAATCTAATCGCTCCATTAATGAGAAAGAATTTTTATAAAAATGATTCTCCTCTTAATATGAAGAGGGATACTAAAAAAATGAGCACTTCATCTCAGTTGGTGTTAAATTTAACTGATAAGATATTTCAGCTTCACTATTTTGAAAATAAAGTAGAATCATTTGAGGGAATTAAGGTAAATCTACCGGAAGGATATACTCCTAAAATTAAGATAGAGGTTAAAAAAGTATCTTAATCAAATTTATTTTTATATATATAAATATATACAATGGTTATGGCAAAGGAATTTAAAAAGAACCTAATGCATAAAACCCGCCGAGAATTGGTGGATTATGTATTCAGAGGGGAAGACCCAAATAAGAAGTTCGGATACGAAAAAACTGAATCTAAGGTAAAGAGAGAAATTGGTGAAAAGTGGGAAGATGAATTTTATCAATATGAACAAAAAGAAGGATTTGTTTTAAAAACCGGAAAGAATCACGAGGCATTTCAATCAGCAAGAGAATTTTTAAGAGAAAAAGAAAATTGTTTGAATCATAGTTGTAAAAAAGAACAATATGGTTCAACTGATAAGATATTAATATCTCAATCCGGATTTTGTGTAGATTGTAATGTTGAAATGGATTCAGAGGCTCAAAAGTTGGGAGTATTTGAAGAATATAAAAATTTTAGGTTATTTAGAAGAGCTATTGCAAGTGCTAAGGAAGCTAGAGCTATGATAGAAGATGGCATCAGGGAATTGAAGCCACACTATGAGCAAGTATTGGAAGATGGTAGAATTGAAATTTGGCATTTACCGAAACCAATGGATGAGATGAAGGCGGATATGGAATTGGAAATAGCAAATATAGATAAAGGATTGGTAGAATTAGAAGAGGATATAGTTATTTATGAAAATAAATTAAGAGAAATCGACAATCCAATACTAAATAAAATTTTTGATGCAAGATAAAGGATTATCATTAAAGGATGTAATCAAAGAAGAATATAAGAAATGTGCGGCTGACCCCGTTTATTTCATGCGAAAGTATTGTAAAATTCAACATCCTACTAAAGGTAAGTTGAGGTTTGAATTGTTTCCTTATCAGGAAAAAACACTTCGCGAATTTAAAGAACATAGATACAATATAGTTCTAAAATCCCGTCAAACGGGTATCTCCACATTAACGGCTGGTTACTCTTTGTGGAAGATGATATTCAATCAAGATTATAACGTACTTGTTATTGCGATTAAACAAGAGGTTGCTAAGAACTTAGTAACTAAGGTGAGGGTTATGTATGATAACTTACCTAGTTGGTTAAAGGTAGCAACACAGGAAGATAACAAACTGTCATTAAGATTAGTAAATGGTTCACAAGTAAAAGCAATTCCATCTTCTCCAGATGCAGGTCGTTCTGAAGCCCTATCCCTATTAGTAGTGGATGAGGCGGCTTTCGTACCGGATATCAATGAGATTTGGGCATCAGCAACTCCTGCTCTATCAACGGGTGGTAGTTGTATAGCACTTTCTACTCCTAATGGTGTGGGTAACTGGTTTCACCAACAATGGGTTGGAGCCGAAGAACAAACAAATGAATTTAACCCAATCTATTTACATTGGACAGTTCATCCAGAAAGAGACCAGAGATGGAGAGATGAGCAAACAAAAGTATTGGGAGATAAATTGGCGGCACAAGAGTGTGATTGCGACTTTATATCTTCCGGTGATACGGTAATTGCTCCTGAACTTTTAATGTGGTATAAGGAAACTTTTGTTAAAGACCCAATTGAAAAGAGTGGGTTTGATGGAAACTATTGGAAATGGGAATATCCAGATTATAATAAATCTTATATGATAGCGGCCGACGTGGCGAGAGGTGATGGTTCAGACTATTCCGCTTTTCATGTATTTGATATAGAGAATAATGTGCAGGTTGCAGAATATAGAGGTAAAATGGAAACTAAGGATTATGGTAATTTCTTAGTTGCAGTTGGAACTGAATGGAACAACGCACTTTTAGTAGTGGAAAATGCAAATATTGGTTGGGCGGTTATTCAACAAATCATAGATAGAAATTATCAAAACCTTTATTACCAAACTCAAGATTACAAATACATTGATATTGAAAAACAATATACAAATAAATTTAATGCAGAAGAAAGAAGACAGGTTGCTGGATTCACTACATCTGCTAAAACCAGACCATTGATTATATCCAAATTAGATGAGTATTTCAGAAATAAAGAGGTAGTGGTTCAGTCCTTAAGATTAATTGATGAGTTGTTTACCTTTATATGGCTAACAAATAGAGCTGAAGCTATGAGAGGTTATAACGATGACTTGGTAATGTCGTTTTCAATTGGATTGTGGGTGAGAGATACTGCACTTCGTTTAAGGCAAGAAAGAATGGATTTAGCGAAAGTTGCAATCAATTCTATTTCTACAACTGGTTTTTCTATGGGTTCTGCTAATGAAAGAATGAGGGGAAATCCGTATGAAATGAATATTGGTGATGGAAATGAAGATATAAGATGGCTCTTCTAATATTTATATGTATGAAAATCTTAGTAGAAAATATTGAAACAATAAATGAAGGGTTAAGATACCACTTAAATACTGGTACACCTATTCATGAATCAATTTATAGATATGGTTCATCTAAGTACTTTGAAATGTTTAAAAGTGCGAGAGAACTTTATAAAGAGAATAAATTGGTTTTAGAAAATGCTCAAGATAAGTGGTTTATCAAAGAAACTGATTTAGGCGAAAAAGCAATTTTTGAAGGTAAAGAAGTTTGGTTAGATTTTCCTATTTTAGAAGCTGAACATCAGGGAGAAGATGTGGAATTGAACAAACCTAAAAAAGGTGGGCCTAAAAAATTCTATGTTTATGTGAAGGATGGAGATAGTGTAAAAAAAGTGACTTGGGGTGATACAACTGGATTAAAGGTTAAAATAAACGATTTGGAAGCAAGTAAAGCATTTGCAGCTAGACACAATTGTGATACCGAAAAGGATAAAACATCTGCGAGATGGTGGGCGTGTAACCTACCGAAATACGCTAAACAATTAGGGTTATCAGAACCGGCTTACAGATATTGGTAAATTAAATAATTATTCGTATATTCGTATGATAAATGAGAAGTATTATGATATTTTTTTGAATAATACGAAAAGATATAGGGTTTTTAAGGAAGAGGTTGATGAAAGGGAACTGATGTGGCATCAGGATGAGTGGGATAGGAAAATTTTGGTTTTGGGAGGAAAGGATTGGAAAATTCAATTTGATGATGAATTACCTTTGGAGTTAAAAGAAGGAAGTGAAATTCAAATAGAAAACCATAAATTTCATAGAGTTATTAAAGGAAACGGTAATTTGATTATTAGAATTATTGAGATAAATAAAAATTAAAATGGCAGAAAACACAAATAATTCGTTTTTCGAAAGAATGAGAAAATTATTCTCTACTAATGTTATCATTAAGAGAGAAGATGGAAAAACGAAAGTTGTAGATACCGAACAAAGTCAATCTCAATCTAACCTTAAATCAATAAAGGATAGATTTTATAAATTACAAACGGGGTATCAATACAACGCATTACAAACACAACTTTCTTATCAGACAATTAGAAGAGAGTTATTTTTAGATTACGATGCAATGGATCAAGACCCAATCATCGCATCTGCACTAGACATTTACGCAGATGAATCTACTACAAAAAATGAATTTGGTGATGTATTAACAATTAAAACATCTAACCAAAATGTTAAAGAAGTACTCCATAATTTATTCTATGATATTATGAACATAGAATTTAATTTGTGGCCGTGGGTTAGAAACCTTTGTAAATATGGAGACCAATTTTTAGTATTAGAAATAGTAGAGGGTGAGGGTGTGGTAAACGTATTCCCTCAATCGGTATATCATACCATAAGAACTGAAAATCCACATGACCCATCTAGAATCAATAGACATGAAACTGGAATAAAATTCACAGTTGATCCTGATTATTTAGGTAAGAAGGAGTATGATAATTATGAGATGGCTCACTTCCGTTTGTATTCTGATACTAACTATCTACCTTATGGTAAATCTATGGTTGAAAATGGTAGAAGATTATGGAAGCAAATCACATTGATGGAAGATGCGATGATGATACATCGTATTATGAGAGCACCTGAAAAAAGAATATTCAAAATTGATATAGGTAATATCCCTCCTCAGGAAGTGGATAACTATATGCAAAAAATTATCAATAAGATTAAGAAAACTCCATTCCAGGATCAAAAGACTGGAGATTATAATCTTAAGTATAATATGATGAACATCACCGAAGACTTCTTTATGCCAGTTAGAGGTGGGGATAGTGGAACTCAAATAGATACTTTAAGTGGATTAAATTATGCGGCAATTGAGGATATTGATTACTTAAAAGCAAAATTATTCGCAGCGCTTAAAGTTCCAAAGGCTTTCTTAGGATATGAAGAGGATATCAATGGTAAGGCTACTTTGGCAGCCGAAGATATTCGTTTTGCTAGAACTATTGAGAGAATTCAAAGAGTAGTGGTATCAGAATTAACTCAGGTTGCAATTGCACATTTAATTGCTAATGGATTCGAAGGTAGTGATGTAGTGGATTTTTCACTAGAACTAACCAACCCATCTACTATTTATGAGCAGGAAAAAATCAACTTATGGACTGAAAAAGTGAGATTAGCAACTGATATGAAAGCGTTAAAGATGATTTCAAACGATTGGATTTATAAAAACATATTCAAATTATCAGATGATGAGATCGCGGAAAATAAAGAAGATGTTGTAATTGATACATTTGATTTGAATAGATTAACTAAAATAGAAAATGAAGGTGTTGATCCATACGAAGAACAACCACAAGAGGGGCAGCCACAAGAAGAGCAACCATCGATGGGGGGAGAAGAACAACAACCGACCGAACAACCGCCTGCAGAAGGAGAGCCAGTTGTAGCAGAAGGAGAGCCAGTTGTAAAAGATAAAGCTGAAACTTCAGCAGAGAATGGAAAAGAAGGTGGCAGACCTCCTATGACAGGTGATAAAGGAACTGATGAAAATGCGTTTGGGAGAGACCCATTAGGTAAAGACGATATAACTCGTAACTTTGGAAGAGAGACTAGAAAGGAGAGATTGGCATCCAAATTAAAAGATGTTTCTGAAAAAGAAAGATTTTTAAAAGATGCGATTAGAAAAAAGATTCAGGCCCGTTATGATAAAAAGAATGGTAAAAAGGTTCTAAATGAGGATATCGAAACACAAAATGATGATACGGGTTCTCTTTTAGATGATAAAAATATTTTGAACGATATCTAAAATTTAGGTAATCGTAAGTTATTTAATATTTATATTATGTAAATATTTACATATATAATAGACAAAACAGACGTTTGTAATGAAAGTTAAACACTCAAAGTTTAAAAATACGGCTATTTTATTTGAATTATTGGTAAAACAAATTACGCAAGAAGTATTGTCCAATTCAACTAAAAACCTATCAGAAAAGATTATTAAGGAATTTTTTAACTCTAGAAAAGAGTTAGCTAAAGAACTTAAATTATACAATTGGATTGTTAAAGAAAGATTCTCTAACAATGATGATGCTAAGTTATTCCTTCAAGAAGTAATCGAAGAAAGGAAGAAATTAGATGAATCTAAATTGGCTAAGGAAAAGTATAACCTTATTAAAACAATCAAAGAATCGTATGAATTGGATAAATTCCTTTCATCTAATTTACAAAATTACAAATTATTAGCTTCAATATACAAAGTATTTGAAAGTAAAACTCAGGGTAGAAAGGTTGAGATTAGAGATTTTATTGAATCTAATAATACCATTTTAGAGCATATTACAAATGTTAGACCTGTAAGCAAACCTCAGGATAAATTATACGAGGAGTTCAAAAAACAATCTGAAGATTTAAGATTACTTACATATAAATTATTAATTGAAAATTTCAATAACAAATATTCTAATTTGGATGATTCTCAAAAAGGTCTTTTAAGAGAATTCATCAATAATGTTTCAAATACTTCCACTTTTTCTAAATTTATTGGAGAAGAAACTAAGAAAGTTTTATCACATTTAGTATCGGAATCAAAAGATATTACTGATAAAGTAACAAAAATCAAAATTTCAGAAATGATTAAACTATTCAAATCTGATAAATTTATGAAAGAAAACAGTGAGAAACAAGTTTCGGTTTTAATGCTTACATATGAATTGTTAAAGGAAATTAGAAATGTCAAATCAACTAGAAGCATTAAAAAATAAAATTAAAGAAATACTTTCCGAACTTAGAGAAGAAGAGGAGGAGTTAAAAAAAGAAGTAACTACAACAGGAGATGTTGCTGGTTATGATACCCCTAGAGCTTTCTCTAAAGATGGTAAACATACATCTGATTATGTTAAGAGAATGGCTTCCCTTACTGGATACACATCTTTAACTGAAAATAGATTACATAAACTTAGATTAGACCAGACCTTATCCCCAAACCAAAAAATAGGATTGGGTATAAGAGAGACTCGTAAAAAATTAGATGAAATCGAAAAGTTTTTGGAGTGGTATGGTAGAATTAAAAGAGAAAATGCTATGAAAGGTGAAAATTTTTGGAAAAGAACTAATCACCATATTTATAGAATAAGAGAAAGGTTATCGAATATTGGTAAAAATATAACCTATCTGAAAAAGTAATTTATATGAAAATAACTAAAGAACAATTGAAAGCATTAGTTGGAGAAGTTCTTCAAGAAGAAAAGGATTATCAATCCTTTTTCCAAGCGATGCTTAAGAAGCATAATGTAAGTTCACCTGCTGATTTCCAGTCTGATGAAGAAAAGAAAGATTTTTTCAATAAAGTTGAAAAAGCATGGCAAGGTGTTTCTGAGAGATTGAAAGAAATCCGTAAAGAAGCTGTAACCGATATTAATACTGCGACTGTTCCAGCATCGGTGGCATCTAAACTTGATCAGGCTACTGACAAAATGAGAGATGCTAAGATGAATAACCAACAAAAATTACAAATTATAGCTAGAGTAATAGATGCAATTGGTTTAGATAAAATGAATTTGGCTTCTTCTCTTAATAAATTGAGAACTAAAATGGAAATGACTGAAGAAGAAATGACTCAGTATCAAAAAGTTTTCAAAGGAGTAATGGATAAGTTTGGAATTAATTCTCCAGCAGAATTAGATTCAGATGAAAAGAAAAAAGAATTTTTTAACGCAGTTGATAAAGCATACCCAAGTGAATCAACTTCATTAACTAAAATTTTAAGTAAAGAAGGTGAAACTTTGGTAAAAAGTGGCGCGGGCAAGATGTATAATATTACAAAGGTAAACGAAGCATCAAAACCAACTATTAAAGTTGTAAATAAACTTAAAAATGAAGAAGGTATCCAAATAGTAGTAACTAAAACTACTGATGGTGATACAATGTATGGTGGATTTGTAGTTCGTGGTAAACTTCAAAAAATCATTCCAGTTGGTGCAAATAATTCTAAAGAAGGTGTTCAAAAAAGAGCATTACAGATTTGAGATGAATTTGGAAAACAATTGGGTGAATCAGTAAACGAAGCAGAAGATATTAATTGGGGTGCAACCGAAAACGCAATCATTAACTTTCTAAAAATGAATACAAAGATTTTAGATAAAAGAGTTAAAGATAGAGATACTGACGGTGTTAAAAAAGGATTACAATCAATTATTGATGGTTTAACTAATGCACAACGCAGTTTAAAATTAAAATAATTATAAAGGATAGATATGAAATCACTTTTAATAGAAACAAAATTATTTGAGGGAAAGATTAACGAAGACGAAAACGGAGTAGTTTTGGTTAAAGGTGTATTACAAAGAGCGGATGCTCAAAACCAAAATGGTAGAGTGTATCCTAAAGAAATATTAGAAAGAGAAGTTAAAAAATATCAACAACTTATTACAGAAAAGAGAGCTTTGGGTGAATTAGACCATCCGGAATCTTCAGTAGTTTCTCTTAAAAATGTATCTCATAATATTAGAGAGTGTAATTGGGATGGTAATGATGTAGTAGGGGTTGTTGAAATTCTACCAACACCATCTGGGAATATCCTTAAAGAATTATTAAGAGCTGGTATTCGTTTAGGAATCTCATCAAGAGGAATGGGTTCAGTAGAATCTATGGGTGGTAATAAAGTTAAAGTTGGTGAAGATTTTGAATTAATCGGTTGGGATTTCGTTTCTAATCCATCTACACAAGGTGCGTTTATGGAATCATTGAATGAATCGGTAAAGCATCAATTAAACGAATCAATCGGAACTGATGTGTGTGGAGAATGGTGTAAGACTCAACATTTAATAAGAGAAATAATTGAAGAGTTAGCTTAATATGCTTGTTAGATTAGAAATTAAAGTTGCAAAAGGTTCATCATCAGATGAGCAACAAAAAAATTTAGAAAAGGCATTAAAAGTTTTAAAGAATAAGTTTTTTAAAACAGGAATGACCAAAGAATTGAGAGAAAGAACTGAATATCTAAAACCATCAGTTAAGAAAAGATTGGAGAAAGAAAAAGCAAAAAGAAAAAATAAATTTAATTTTCTTTAGTTTTCTTTAACTTTTATATATTTATAATTAATTGATTCGAATACCTCATCACTTTTTTATATGAGGTCACCCCTATAATCAACTAATATCATTTGGGCACACTACATTAGTCCAAGCAAATTCACAAATTTAAGATGAATAGCAAATTGTTAAAAGAAGCAATTGCAGACGCTAAAGCCGTTAGAGAAACTGCATTAGCAAACGCAAAAATCGCTCTTGAAGAAGCATTCACTCCTAAACTTCAATCTATGCTTACTAGAAAATTATCAGAAGAATTAGAAGGCGAAGAAGAGAACGAAGATGAGGTTGAAATGACTCAAGAGAATGATGTATCTTCTGAAATCGGTCAAGGTGATGGCACTAAAATGCCAGCAGCAAAGGCTTTCGATTCAGCAGCTGAATCAGATGAATTAGCAGCAGCAGACGTTGATAAAATTTCTGCAGAAGTTGGTTCAGAAGATGAAAACGCTGAGAAAGTAGCTGATATTACTGAAGCTGAAGAAGAAGAGTATGATGTAACAGGTGCAACTCCTGATTCAGCAATGAATGAAGAAGAAGATGATGATTTAGATATTGAAGAAATCATCAAAGAATTGGAAGCAGAAGCAGATGCTGATGAAGCTCCGGTAGCAGAAGAGGATGAAGTTCCTGCAGAAGCACCAGCAGTTGAAGAACCAGCAGCGGAAGAAGCTCCAGTTGAAGAAGAAGAGGAAATCGATTTAGATGAAATCTTAAGAGAAATGGGATACGGAGATGAAGCTGAAGAAGAAGCTCCTGTAGCGGAAGAAGAAGATGGTGAAGACCACTCTGCTGAAATCGCTGCAAAAGAAGCTGAATTGGAAGAAGCATACAAAGTAATCGGTTCTTTAAAGAAGACTATCAACGAAGTAAATCTTCTTAATGCTAAGTTGTTGTATGTAAACAAATTGTTCAGAAATTACAACTTAACTAACGAACAAAAGACTAAGGTTGTTGAAACTTTAGACAGAACAAAGAATGTAAGAGAAGTTAAATTAGTTTTCACTACTATTGCTGAATCATTCAAAATTGGTTCAACTGCAACTAAGAAAACTGTAAACAAACTTACTGAAAGTTACGCATCAAAGCCAGTAAAATCAACTGCACCTGCAAAACAAATTATCGCTGAAGATAATTCTGCAGCTGACAGATTTAAGAAATTAGCTGGTATTATCAAATAATTGGTAATTTAATAAAAATTAAATAAAAAAACAAAATGGCAAACTTTAATGTTAAATCATTATTAGAGGCGAAAAATCCTCAAACCATTATGTTGGAGCAAACAAGAGGTTTAAGAACAAAGTGGGAAAAAACTGGTTTGTTAGAAGGCCTTAAGGATAGAGACCAACATTCAATGGCGGTGCTTTTGGAAAACCAAGCACAACAATTATTGAGCGAAGCAACTGCTACTAGCGCTCAAGCAGGTTCAGAAGAGTGGTCAGGCGTTGCTTTACCATTAGTAAGAAGAATCTTCGGTGAAATCGCAGCAAAAGAATTCGTTTCAGTTCAACCAATGAACTTACCTTCAGGTTTGATTTTCTTCATGGATTTCAAATATGGTAACACAAGAAATGGAAAAACTGCAGGTGATTCTTTATACGGAACTGGTTCTAAGTTCGGTAGAACTCAATTAGCACAAGGTGGTTTGTATGGTGAAGGACAATATGGATATACATTGCCTGACCAAGAAACTGCTGCAGTTAGTGGTTCTACACAAAATATGACTATTACTGATGCAACAAGTGCAGATTTAGGATGGGATTCAAGATTTACATCATCTATTGATGCAAGACAGATTAGAAAAGTAGTTGTTAATGCATCTGCTTTTACTAATATCGATGTTGAGGCTATTAAAGTAGCTAAATTCACATCTGCAACGGGTTCAGCAGTTATTGTTTCTGGATCAGGTTCACCACTTGGACACATCGCTCAATTTGCAACTCATAATTACGCAGCGAGCACATTGACTTTCTTCGTTTCTGCATCTAGTGCTACTACTATTCCAACTGGTAGTGCAACTTATGCAGCTAATACATTTACTTTATCATACAACACTCAACCTGTTGCTTATGACAGAGGTGATTTCGAAGATAGAGATCCAATTTCTAACCCATCAAGCGGTACAAACTTGAATATTCCAGAAGTTGATTTGGAATTGAAGAGTGAATCAATCGTTGCTAAGACTAGAAAATTAAAGGCTGTGTGGACTCCAGAGTTGGCACAAGACTTGAATGCTTACCACTCAATTGATGCGGAAGCAGAATTAACTTCAATGTTATCTGAATACATCTCTTTAGAAATCGACTTAGAAATCTTAGATATGTTACAAGTAAATGCATTGACTGTTGATTACTGGTCAACAAATGTTGGTGAAGAGTATAACTCGGCAACTGGTACTTGGACTGCAGGTTCTTCTTCATTAGCATACCAAAAAGCTACTTGGTTCCAGACTTTAGGAGTTAAGTTAAACAAAGTATCTAACAAGATTCACCAATTAACAATGAGAGGTGGAGCAAACTTCATCGTATGTTCTCCTGATGTTGCTACAATTTTAGAATCAATCCCAGGATTCCACGTGAACGCTGAGAAAGATTCTTTACAATTCGCAGCTGGTGTATCAGTAGTAGGTTCAATCTCTAACAGATACACTGTTTATAAGAACCCTTATATGACTTCTAACCAAATATTGTTAGGATTCAAAGGTTCTAACTTCTTAGAAACTGGTGCGGTATATGCTCCGTATGTACCATTGATTATGACTCCATTAGTGTATGACCCAGATAACTTCACTCCAAGAAGAGGTGTTATGACAAGATACGCTAAGAAGATTGTCAGACCAGAATTTTACGGAAAAATCTATGTAAAAGATTTAGCTAACTTGTAATCTTAGGATTTCAGTTAAATAAATTCTAATATAACAGAATAAAATTGGGGATGAGTAATCATCCCCTTTTTTATGTCTATAACTCATTGATAATCAATAAAAAAATTTTAAAAATATTTTCAAAAAGACTTGGAAAATCCAAAATTTTATCATATCTTTACTATGTAATAAATGATGAGAGATATGACACAACCCCACATTAAATCAAGCTGGCTTACCAATGGCCGTATGATGGTATTGGTTCTATTCCCTAATGGGGTAGAGAGAGTAATGGTAAGGGAGAAGTTTCTTTCCCTTATGAGTGATGGCATTTGGACACTATAAACTATAAAACAATATAATATGAACATTTCAGAATTAAATTTAACGGAATTAGAATCAAAAACCTTAGAATCCTTTATTGGAGGTCTTTATGCTGAACCTGGATTTTCGGATGTGGATGTAAATGATATAGCCAATGAGTTGGGTATCTCTACTAAGATTATCAGAGGTGCATTGGGTTCGTTAGTTAAGAAAGGTATTGTACAAATCGAAACTAATGATAGTGGATACGATATTATCTACCTTAACACACCCTATTGGGCCTTAGTGAATGAGAATTGGGCCGAAGAATCTAAAATGTATCTTTAATTATAAACTTTAAAACATAAAATATTATGAATTTTTCCCAATTGAATCAGATGAGTTTAGAAGAGTTACGAACCCTCAACTCATTAGTAGTAGAAGTAATGAAATCCAAACGAGCTATGGCCTCTTTTGAGAAGAAGCAGGAGTTGCGAGTTGGAATGAATGTTAAGGTGAATCACCCTAAGTTGATGGGTAAACAACTTCGTGTTGAGAAAATTAACCGAACTAAAGCTTCCCTAAAAGTTTTGAGTGGTGGATTTGGTTCTTATAATGTTCCAATTTCAATGATTGAATATTAATATATTTTAGGTTTAATGGTAAAATTAAGGGATAAGAAATTATCCCTTTTTTTATATCTTTTTATATTTAAATTTATGAGGTTACATACAATAAAAGATAAATACGAAATAGGTAAAATCAAAACCTATGAAGATGTTCCAGGTTGGATAGGATGTGCAGAAGATATTTATAAAATCATAATTGATAAATTAGAAGATGGAGATTCCATAGTAGAAATTGGAACATTCTTCGGTCAATCAACAATCTTTATGGCTTCCTTAATCAAACAAAGTGGGAAGAGAATAAAATTTGATACCATAGATTCACTTTGGCAAATTGATGCGGATGTTAGAAGGGGGGATCACCCCAAATCATTTTATGAATACCGCTTTTCAAAAGAACTTACTAACATTCCAATCGATGAATTGATTAAAGCACATTATCGTTTATGTGGGGTAGA
>Ga0049081_10000285_pt1 | contig 19917 bp, 22 predicted proteins | sample GreLakmeER78MSRF_FD_66717 | JGI IMG/M metagenome (GOLD analysis project Ga0049081, IMG submission 66717) | Freshwater lentic microbial communities from great Laurentian Lakes, MI, USA - Great Lakes metaG ER78MSRF | ecosystem: Environmental > Aquatic > Freshwater > Lake | place: Great Lakes...
TACAGCAGCACCTTCTTGCACAGCTTGAGCAGCTGGCAGTCGATAGATGTCATCAGTCCACAAAGGTAGCGTGGAGTTGACCTTGCGCTTTTTGCTCATACACATGTTTAGAACAGGTGTATCGTCTTTTACACGATTGGATACGTCTAGATCCAGATCCTTGACAACGATGTCCGAGCCGTATGCTGTAGTACCGTTACCAATTTGACTTGTTGTAATTTCTGCCATAATATTCTCCTTGAATGTTGGCTATTATCTCCTGCCGCCGCGTATTTGTTGTAAACGCTGCACCAGTAAGTTGTCTCCGGCTTTTTTATCGCCGGTGTTGGCTTGTTCACGAAGTTTGCTTATGCTATCTTCAGTTGATCTTGAAGTGGATGATCCTCCTCGGCGTTGTGTCAAGGCTGCCATTGAGCTGCCTGCTGACTTTGTGGTAGATCTAGATCTAAACTTTAGACCATCTCTCACCAACGCTAGTAAATTTTCATCCGAACTGATCAAATCAATATTGGCAATGCCAGGAATAATCTCGCTATGTGCTTGTGGCCAAATCTTCACGACTTTGTCACGCAGTTCGTTATAGACATATTCGTTTCTCAACTCCTTGTCCTGGAACGACTTCCGTGCAGAATCTAATCTTTCACTCACTTGTTGCTGACGAACTTGTCGAAATTGATCCACTGCGGGTTTCAGTTGTCCAATTATGCCTTGCTGTTGACGAATGTATTGCTCATTCTGTCGCATACTAGCTTGAATCCTGGCTTGTTGTCCGGGATCTTGCGTTCTGGCAAGCTGTTGTTGGAACGTGGTCTGATAACCTTGCGTTTTCACAATCTCATCGTAGGCACCTTGCAAGCGTGGTTCTACCGTAAACTCCATAGCCAGTGTTAGTCCTTCTTGTTGTGCTCGCTGGGCTTGAAGATATTCATCAAACTCGGCTCGCTCAACCTTTAACTGGCGTGCTTCTTCGTGTATTGCTCCACCTTGACCTAGAATACTTGCGGCTTTTTTGGCATCAATTACAACTTCTTTACCGTTCTTCATAAACTTGAACTTGGCATTGGGATTAGTCTCTGCAAATTCAATAAAGTCGATCAATTCGTCGCTTGTGCTTTCTGTTGCGTCAGTGCTTACCTCTTCAGGGGCCTCTGATTCCACAGTGTCGTCTTGGTATTCTGTGTCGCTGGCATCAGCAACTTCTGGCTCTACACTCTCGTGGGCCACAGGCTCTTGTGTGCCTGCTGCAGTCTGCTCGGTTGCACGAAGTAGATTACGCTCGGTCTGCTCTCGCATGGCGGTCATCTTGGTTGCAATTGAGTCCAGGCTAGGGACTGCTGGGTTGTCATTGGCCGCTGCGCCGACTGGGTCAGTGCTGTTAGGCGTGATCATGGTTGTCATTAAAATTCCTTGTTTCAAACCGGGGCCGAAGCTTACCGTTGTTGAGATATTTAGTCCAGGTGATTAAAATACCAGTTTATTGATTCTGTTTTGGAGCTGATTCCCACTCCAGTATCCGGTTGCGCATGAACACAGCTTGTTTAAGGCTGCCAATAAACGCATCAATGCCTGTGAGTTGATTGGCCACTGCCACTCTGTGTGCATTGGCTTCATCACTATGGCTCACAATTGTCAGCAGGATATCACTCAATGTAAATTTAAAGTGATGAACGAACAAGGCCAGTTCACGATTCTTCAGCAGTGCTTCTGCATCGCTACCGTACTGCTTGGCCTGATCCCGTTGTGCTGGTGTAAACTTTTTGTAGTTGTTAAAGTCCACTGTTAGGCGTGTGTTAAACGCTTGTATTGTTGCATCATCTATCATAACCGTTCCTTTGGTATAAAAAATCTGTCCATTGCGCTGTTTCGTTGCCCTGCAGCCCGTGCAAGTGCTTTGTTCCAGCGTCCGTGTGCGTCCCAGGCAATTGTATCGCCTGCGTTGTTTGTTTGCACATAGTCAATGCTGTGAAAATAGTCCAGCATGTGTTGATTGTGCAAGCCCAGGCGTTTTTCCCAGTTCCAAAACTCTACTTCCACTACAGGACGACACTGTTCAATAGTTTGCTGGGCGCCTTGTATTACCAACCATTCAGTGCCTTCAGTATCAGCTTTGATAATGTCAACATCCTGCCACCCATAGCTGTCAATAGTTGCTGTTGTGCATGCTTGGTCGCCAGTATCATAACGCACAAAGTCAGCAAGTCCAGCTTCGCGGTGATTTACGTATGCTGTTGCACACCGATCCATTAGTGCTGTTTTGTGTGTTGTTATTGTGCCTGTGATGTCTAGCGCACTGTAGGGGTACCAGGGCTTGCCGCCCTGACGCTGACGATTAGCAGCAATGTTTTGCTGTAGCAATTGGTAAGTTATGTCGCTGCATTCAAATGCTTCTACATTTTGTGCCCAAGTTGCGTATTCAATAGTGTTGGTGCCAACATTAGCGCCAACATCAACTATGCGTCTAGCTGTAGGCACTAACTTACGCAGGTAGCGCAAGCTGCCCACTTGATATATGCCAGAGCCAAACGCACGATCCACTACACTGTGCTGTTGCACATTGTAAACACGATTGTGTCTGTTTGTTATTTGCACTATCATTTTGGAACGCAGTCCAAGTAATGGTCAAAAGTTGGGAACATTTGTGTTTTTTGCTCCGCTGTAAGTGTAGCAAGCCATGTGTTAAAACTTGCTGGGGTCATTAACTTACAAAAAGTTATTAGTTGTGTGTGTTGCATATAAAGTCCAATACATAAAAAAATTAACACAACAAAACAACTGTTGCTTTGTTGTGTAAAGTATTTAGCACAGTAATGCCAGCACTAATATTTTTGCAATGTGTGCTACAATAGCGTTAGCAAAAATATTTGTGCCAGCATTATTGTTTACGTTATGCTAGCTGCTTTGCTGCGTATGTTTTTACTATAACATCCCAAGCAGCGTACAAGTCGTCAACTTGCACGTCATCAGTAATAGCCAGTGTAGGCCCTGTAATAACAAACACGTTGTCGTCGTTGTAAGTCCAGTGAGACACATTGTTTAAGTTTTGTCTAATAGCAGCGTCAACACTGCACACTAACATTGCAGCGTCTTGCACTGCTAACACATTTTTGTTTTGCATAACTTTTTGCAAAGTTTGCTGCGCTTTAATTTTTAACATTTAATACTCCAGTACATAAAAATATAACACAACAAAACAACTGTTGCTTTGTTGTGTAAAGTATTTAGCTAGTTAACGTCAGTGCAAATATTTTTGCTATGTGTGCTGTGTAGTATTGTATGTGTTGCAAGTATCAGCACAAATATTTTTGCTATGTGTGCTGTGTGCTGTGTAGTATTGTATGTGTTGCAGTGTCAGTGCAAATATTTTTGCACTTGCACTGCTGCACATGTTAGCTGTAAACTTTTGGGTCACCAGCTGCCATTGACATAAAGTCCAATTGGCTTTCGGCATCCTCGCCTGCAACTTCTGCTTGTATTTGTCTTGCCCGAACATCTGCTAGGTTGGCATCAGCCAGTTTCTTCTTGTCATCTGCTGATGGTTCTTTGTTCTTGGCAGCTTCTTGTGCTTGTGAGATCATTTGCGCAACTTCTTCGTCGCTAGGCAAGTAGGTGTCGCAATCTTTCACACCCAGTTGATACAAGGTATCCGCAAAAGGCTTCTTGACTTTCTTGAATATGTCTGGTGTTAGTGTGCCTGAACCAACCATGCCTTGCACTGTGTTGTATAATTCTGTTTGCACCTTTTGGATGATCTGTGTACGGGCCAGAGCATTCTCTTCTGACATCATGCCCAGTGCCAATTCAATGTGCACCTGCTTGCGATCACAAAAGTTCATGTCATCCCAGGCCAGATAGTCTAGGTAAACAGGCTGTTTGTCAGGGTGTGCGCTGGCTGCCAGCTTCTTGACACCATAGTCATCACCATACTGGATCAGAGTGCGCCACACCAACCACAAGGCTTCTCTCAAGCCTTCCGCACAGTTGCGCACTGTGTTGTCTTGAATGATCTGATTGGGTGTGAGTGCCATCTGTAGCTTGATGCCCGAGTTGCCAGGTGCCATAACTTCAGGGTTGAACACATCACTGGGTGTGGTCATGCCAATCATGCTCATGGTGTCTTGCTGAATACGGTTCATGGCCACTTCTAGGAACTGCAAGTTGCCTGACGGTGGTGGAATCTGATACACGTCTGTGGCAGGATTGAACTTTGAGTCCAGAATAAAAATGGCAGCTTCTCCATCCTGTAGCATTTCAAAGTCCAGTCTGTCAGGCTTCACGCCCAATCTTGGCGTTGCTGTCAAGAGGCCCAACTGTATTTCAGCTCTTGCGGCTGATGTTGCGTATTCCTGCATGGGAATCACTGACTCTGCAATGCTCATGCCGTAGAAGTTGCCGGGCAAGGGTTTGGGGCACATGTTGGCCACAGGGATAAACTCTACTTCACGTGCTGATATGATGTATGAGCCTGAATAGATTAGTTCTACCAGTTCCAATTCGCCATCGCCATCTATGTCGTAGCGGTTCCATACTGTGACAATTGATATCTGTCTTGAGTCTGGGTCAGCACTTGATGCTGAACTCACAGGGATACCCATAACAGGCACAGAGTCACGTGCGTGGATGGCCAGGTTGTTCAAGACAGATCCTGCTTGGTATGCACCGTTCATGTTGTATTCAGCGTGTGTTCTAAATTCTTCCAGATTGATACTGGGATATAATTCCAAGGCCTCTTGTATGCTCATGGGGTCATAATAACCACAGAAAGGTTGTTCACGCATTTCAGCCACAGTGGGATCACAGATCCAGTAGTGCTGTGCAATAGGGTGAAACTTGATGTTGATGTTGTAGCCTGTGAGTTTGTACTTGGCAGTGTATATGGTGTTGCGATTGATGGCGTCTGTCAAGACTGATTGTTCAGCTTCCAGCACAGCAGCAGGCTGATCCATGGGCTCGTCTGTGTCTTCAGGGTCCAGGGGCAAGTTTTTGACCATGAGATCCAGTTGTGCTTCGTCAATTGCTGATCTTGCTTCGCCTAGATTCTGTTGTATCTCTGCCAGGGCTGACTGTAGATCCACACTGGTTCTGCGTCGGCTCTGACGCATAGCAGTGAGTCCAGAGTCAGCTGCTTGTTGTTCAAAAGCCAGCAACTGATCTGCTGTGCCTTCTGTGGTGACATAGCGCACAATCTGTTCACGAATGGGTTTGATCATCATCATGCCGTTTTTGTGCATGGCAGCATCCATTACCCAGCGTTCCATGATAAAGTGCGGGTCATTCATTTGGTTCACAACCTTGCTCACCATGTCTGTGGCTTGTCTAGCAGCTACTTCATCTTCTTCAGAATCAGCCACAAACTCAAAGTTGATCTCGCCGTGTGGCACAAGCCCTTTGGTGATCACAGCAGTGGCATAATCCACAGCAGGTTTCACAGTGGGGTGGATATAATCTATGCCGTTTACAGGCGCTGTGCTGTCCGTCACAGCCAGAACCAAGTAGTGGTAATCACTAGCACGGTTCACAGCGTTCTTGGTTCCTAGATAGCGTAGATAACTTGCCATCTTCACGTCCATTTGATTCTTCATGCGAACAAAGATAGCGTTTTGCTTTCGGTTCTGATTGATCTTTTCAATGGGTATATTTTTTATGTCCAACATCGGGGTTTCCTCGGGATACAGTATTTAGTGGCATCATAAAAAGCCAGGCTAATGCTGCATTATTCTGGTGAGTATGATCGTTTCCAGGCAGGCCGGGTGGAGTCGTCTCTACGTACATAACGATCACGCTGTGCTGCCATGCGCTGTTGTGGTGTTCGGTTGTCCCAGGGTTCAGCAAGACCGTTTAGACAGCCCAGTATGGCATAACGAGCACTGTCAATGCAGTCATCAGGATCACTGAAGCGGCCTTGTTGATCCACATAGTAGTTTTGTGCTTCACGCAGGAAATCCACACAGTTCTCGTTGATCATTAGACTACCAACTTCCAGCATTTGTCGCATTTGGTTGATGCCGTAGCTTTTGTGATTGGTCACTCTGCCTTCCGAGTCAGGTGGATTCATAATGGCCTTGGCATGCACATTGAGTTCATAAGATTCAAACAGTTCTCTTATGCTGGATGCACTCATGGTGTATCTGCCAGCAGTACTTGCGTCAGCAGGTAGCACAATAGGAGTGCCAAACACTTCAGGACGAAGTAAGTGATTGATATACTGTGTGGGCACAGCTTCTTCAATGCCTTGAACCAAGATCTGTTTGTGTAGGTATGCTGTTCGTTCATAAGGATCCCAATACATGAGACTGATCACAGTCTTGTCGTTGACCAAGCCCAAGTCAAGTGCAATAATTCTATGTATGTTGGGCAGGCTTCTAAAGTCAATTTCACTAGGCTTGTAGGTGGGCCAATCGCGGATCTGGAACACAGCACCTTTACCTTGAATGGGCTTGCCCTGCATACGTGCTTCACGCTCATGTGGCAGGTAGTCGCGTTCCAGTTGGCGTCGTGTTTCCATCAGCAAAAATGGTTCGCCCCAGGGATCATATTCAGGCACATCATCCCAGGCCACTCTAACATAATCGTAGCCCTCTTCTTTGTTCCAGAACTTTGACACCAGGCCGTTAAGACCCTTGAGTGGTGTAAAGCTGCACAGCACCATGCCTTGTGTGGTGGCAGTACGTGTTACTATTTCAGAGAAAAAGTCATCTGGAGGCTGCTCATCAAACACCGCAAGGTTAAGTTTGAATCCTTGCAGCTGACGCACCTCTTGTGTGTAGTTGGCAAACAACAAATAGCTCTTGCCACCTGTTGCATGTTTAATCTCTACACCAATACAGTTGGCACCATCACCTCGCATGGTGTCAATTATGATGGCGTCTCGGGGTATGGCTCCTGTGCCTAGTTGATCACGCAGTTTGACATCTGGTGTGCCCAGCAGCTCTTGTTGTAGCACCAGCGCAACTTGACTCCATCCTTCGCCAGCCACCATTACAGTAATGGGCTTGTCAAAACGGTGGCCTGTCCACCAGTCGGGATATGCTCCTGTAAGGTGATAGGCAGTTTCATAACATGTTGATACTGTCTTACCAATCCTGTTGGCAGCCAAGATGCCTCTACGATCTGTAGTGGTGTTGAAGAATGCTCGCTGATGTTCAAATGGTCTAAAGTATTTCAAACCATTGTAGCGCATGTCATCAGCTACAGCAATGGTCAAGTCCTGTAGCTTTTGTTGTGCATCTGTTGTGAGTGTGTGCCAGGCTTCAGAGGGGATGCTGTGCTGATCCATGACCCAGCGCAGGGCTCTACGCATGAGCACAATGGGATCAAGCATTATTCAACCGCAGGCAAGCGCCAGTCTTGACGCACTTGGTTAAGGCTTTTGAGAGCCAGACTCAAGTTCAGGATGTCTTCTGTTGTGGCCAACCAGGTGGTGGTGTCAGTGAGCACTGTGTCAGCATCTTTGGTCAAGCATGCCTGCAAGCGTTCACTCACCAATCTCATGTGATGTTCTATCTGATTGGGAAAGCGTTGGGTAAACGCTTCACGGTTCACAGCATTGACCTTTTGCAGGATCTTGGTATCATCCACACGCCGTGCTTCTACGGCTGCATGTATCTGACCATCTCTTATGGCAGGATGTGTGTCGGCCATTATGCGTCCAGTTCCCAAGGATTGATAGCTGCCTTGTGATTGAGTGATATAAAGTCTCTGTCCACGTACTTGACCCACTGATTTGTGGTGTTGTATCGGAATGTCTGCATCATGGCCTTGAGTCTGCGACCAATGGGTGTAAAGCTGCCATCAGGACGCTGCACAATCTGTTCACCTGTTCTGGGGTCTACCCAGCGAATGATCTCGGGACGAATCTTGCCCCACTTGTCAATCTTTTCGCCATGTGCTCTGGGTTCAATAGGACCAATCACTTCATAGGTGATCATACCATTCTTATACTTCTTGAATGTGCAGTGCATCTTGCGACCTTGAGAGTGATACTCCGCATCCGAGTGTGGCACAAATGCAGTGAAGAATTCATTCTGTAGATCTTCACGGCCAGGAATGGCAGGGTCTCTGGGTGGCAGGGTCTTGAGTGGATCTTCAGGCACCATATCTGTTTTGTCTAGATAAGGATTGTCTCGGCCAATGAACTTCTCTTCAACATTGATGCCGTTGAGTGTGTCCATGGCCACTTGATACTTCAGCTTGTTGGCACGACCTTTTAGGTTCAGCACAATGCCTGTTTCATCATACACAAAGCGTTCAAGGTCTCGAGCTGTGGGAAAGTCTGTCATGAGACCTTCTAGATCAAAGTCTCGTTCAGGTGCAGACGGTGCTGCTGGCTTTTTTAGTTTAGGGGGTTTTGCATCAGGCTCAACTGGGGCTGCAGGTTCTACAGCGTCATCCCAGATGTTTTCTGCGGGTGCGGGGGTTGGTCGTTTGTTCATGTCTTTTCCTTGTCAAAACAAATCTTGAACTAGAACACACCCTGTGTGCTCTAGTAGGGGTTGATCAGTAGCCTGAACTAGCGCCTAGTGCACCTCGACGGGCAGCACCTGATTTCTGTTGCTTGGCAGCGTTGCCTTTTGTGGGGCCACGACCAACATTCACAGTGGCCTTGACGGGCTCCACTGCTGGATCTCTAACACCACGCATGAGTTCACCGCGACGGGCCACAGCGTCTGTGACCATGTCAGCCAGTGCTGATTTCTCTGATCCTGTCTTGCTTTTCTCGCTCATGGCGTCTGCACGTTTGGATCCTGTGTTGTGGTTGCCTGTTGTGGGACCACGTGACTGGTTGATCTCTTTGGCCTGCATATTTTTAGTTGATAATCTCATTGGTGTTTCCTTATGCTACAGTGTAGCCTGATACTTGACTCACAGTGGCAGCGGCTGCTTGAATCTGTGCTGGCAGTCTAAATGGTGCACCATCCAGTGTGCTCACTCTTAAAGCCACATTCACAGCATTGGCTGTGGGGTTTAGAAAGGTAGTGCTTAATGGTATGCCTGCGGGTGCAGTTGGTCCAACAGCGGCATTGGTGTCCGTGTTGACCCAACCGTATGTGGCCGGCACACTTGTGACTTCAACATAGCCATTCAACTGATAAGCAATGTTGGCAACGTTGGCCAGGCCAAACACACCTGTTGTGACATTGGCAGTGATGGCAGTGCCTACATTGGCAGTGATGGCACTGAACACCACCTGTTGTGGTGATGTCACTGTGTCAAATTGCACAGCGCCTGTCACAGGAGGAAACACAGTGCCTGACGCCACAAAGCTCATGCCTGTTGTGCTTCCAGCCACAGTGATTACATTGGCTCCTGTAGGGGTAGTACTCAACACAAAGTTGCTGGACTGATTGGTTCCCACAATGTAGTAGGTGGTGGGATCAGTGTAGCCAGTGATTGAGCCTGTGCCACCTTGAGTGCCAGATACTGTCACAGTGTCACCCACACGGTATGAACGGAAACTGTTGGTAGTGAATCCACCGGCTGTGTTGGCTATCACAACGTTGCCTGGATTGATGCCTGGTGTGGTGGGTGTTGTGGTAATGGTGTAGAGATTCTGACTGCCTGTGTTGACCACAGTTTCTAGTGCGGCGGTTATTTGAGTTGGCATTATAGCACTCCTGGAGTAATAAACACATTGCCTGTGGCTGAATCACCTGCCACTGACACATAAAGGTTGCCTTGAACATAAGGCACTTGTGGTAGTCGAATCATTGCTGTGCTGGAGGGACCAATCACAACGCCGATACCATTGGCACCAGATGTGGGTATGGTGGCATTGGTGTCTAGTGCGTCAAAGCTGGTGCTGACCACAACCACATTGGCTGTGTCCACATTCACACAGTAAAGCACATTGGGCAAGCCTGCAGATCCAGGAGTGATAGTAATGCTGGTGTCTGTTGAATCATCTGTGTATGGGGCAATGATACTACGACCAATGGGGGAAAAAGGCACGCTCATGGTCAGTCCTTAATATTGGCTCTTGGGGCCGTAGTTGATGCCACCAGTTGAAGCCGGAGCCACAGGACGAGTGCCTTTGGTCACAGCACCATAACCTGGACCACCTGTTTGTTTGGCACGGATTGAATCAGGATTGCTAGGCTTCTTCACTGCCATCATGGAGGCTGGACGAACCTGACTGCCACGGTTGATTGAATCACGCACACTACCTTGAGCTGGCAGCTTTGGTGTGCCACTCACTGGAGGACACACATAAGGGTCTCGAGTTACTGAAGCGGAGGCTCCTGGACGACTGGCATCTTCACAACCCTGATTGCCCACAGTGGGTCCACGGCCTTTGTTGACCAAGCGGCCATCGTTCATGTAGCCTGTGAATCGATTCACGTGCAAGCCACCACGCACCTTGCCTGTAGATTCCATGCCTGCGCCATCAAAGCCCAGTCCGGTATCCATTTGTGTTTTTGAGTTGGGTCTCATCATTTTGTTTTTCCTTTTGATTTGGGTTTCTTTGCTGTCATTGCGCTCTTGCGAAAAGCCTCTGCTGTGGGCGCACCCTTGGCGCCTGTTCGACGCATACGCTCTCCAGACCCTGACTCAATGCGATCACGCTTGGCCTGGATGTTGGCATACAATCCTGCTGGTTTCTTTTTCATATCAACACTTCCATCTTGCTCTAGCGGCCCGACCGCGCTCGCCAGTCCAACCTTTTGATCTAGCACAGAAACTGTCATGGCGTGCGCCTGTTGGCGTAGGTGCCTTAAGATTCGAGCCTGTCTCACGATTATACTTCTCACGACCCTTGGCTGTCAAACCTGCGCCTTTTGATACGGGCAGTTTCTCACCACGCTTGACTGATAGTTTGACATTCTTCTTTGGCATAGTGTTATTTAGTTGTGGCAGCAATTTCAGTTATCTTGGCCAAGGCGGCTGTGAACGCTGCTGACTTGGCATCAACTTCATCTTGTGGATTACTCACTTCAATTGAGTTCATGGTGGCCATTACCTTGTTCAAGATTAGATTATGGTACTTGGCAGTGAGTCCCGAATCATTGCCTCTACGAGCAGCCAGGAAGTCTTGAGTCAGTAGGTCAGTGTAGCTTTGACCGCCTTGCAGTTCAATTGAGTCCAGCAAGGAACTGATGGTGACCTTGGCCACTGAACCTTTTGGGCGTCCGGCATTAACTCTAACGCCTCCACGGCTTGACACCTTGGGCCGTCCCGTTTTGGCGTTGACTTTTTTTTGATTTGATTCCGTGCTCATATTGATTACTTATGCGACTGCGCAAACACAATGGGTTTAGGCATGGGTTTTGTTAATTTTGCGTCCGCATACAGTTTGAGTTGCAGCATGAACCATTGCTGACATTCCTTTTCCTTTATGCCCGAACGTTCCGCGATGAGTGCCAGTCTTGCCATTTCAGCCTGCACTTCGATAGGATGTGCAAGTTCATGTGCAGCCGCCAACCAGGTGCCAAATTCTGCGTCTGCAATCATCCACACATCATCGCCTGCTCTAAACATCACAGGCTTTGACTTTTCTGGTGTGGCAATCAGCCTACCGCCCCAGCGTTTGATTTCTGCTATTTCTTTAGCACGTAGTCGAGCTTGACCCATTCTGGTTCCTCATTATATACATATTTAATCCAAATAAATACAGCCATGCCAGTACAAATCATCAGTCAAGTGTATCGTCGTCGCTATGGCGTGTGGGTGATGAGCAAGACTCCCGGTATCCGTTGTGTAAATCAGCAACAACAACAGGAGTTTGCTGAATTATGTCAGCGCCTTGGCCGCCCAGCTCCGATCCAACACCACATCACTGGGCCCTTGACCTTGCCCTGTCCGTAGTCCTGCCTTGCGCTGTGCATTTTGACGTCTTGTGATGATTATAACATTCTCCGTGCTCCAAGGTCTACTGCAATCTAGCCGAGTTATACACAGCTCCTGACTGCTGCGTCCACGTCTGTGCCACATGCCTGCCCAGTGTGCTTGCCATTCATCAAATGTTAAACACCAGCCTTCTTTGCGATAGTTGGCCTGGTTCCTGCACTGTAGCCATGCACAGTAGCTGTCATGTGCTAGAGGATCAGGACCGCTTTTCCATACATGGGGTCGTAGGCCTGTGCCTTTGCCAATTCTATTGTTAACGGGTTTTTCAATTGTTGTCATTTCTATTTCCTTTGTTCAATTCAGTGCGACTACTAACAGCCGCTAGGTTCAGTGCGGCTATATGTATATAATATATAATAATATACTTTTTTTATTACTGTATATAGTATTAGTAGTCGCATTCGCTTCTTACGGCACCGCTTGACGCAGAAACCACCAGAAACTACGGTTTAAAAATGCGACTATGGTTAGTCGCGTTTGGGTCCTCCTGTGCGATTCACAGTGCTGGCGTACTGATATGGCTGGTCTGGCAACACAATGGTCACACAGTATCGCTTTTGTCTATCAGCATCAAAACCTGCTGCTCGCAACCAACGTGCTGCTGTGTTGGCTTCTTTGCGTCCCACAGGATACACACTGCACTTCTTCAAGATCTCTGTTGCGTTCAACCACTCACCCAGATTGTTCTTTTTTGCCAAGGGATTCAAGCTGATTCTTGATTCCAAGGTCTGTTCCACAGGATCAATGGCTCTGTGTACACCCTGCAAGCGTTGCATCTGCTGTCGCTCGTCTGGACTCATGAACCAACCAAACTCGTTGTTGCGCAGCCTGTCTGCTCCTGTGCCAATTTTACTGGCCACATCACGATATTGATCACGCATCTGTGCCCAGAACTGTGCGGGATCAATCTGACCCAGATCAAATCCCTGCACACGCAACACCCAGAAGCGTCGATTCTCTGTGTCCTGCAAAAACTCCTGCTCATTCACAGTGGCATAGAACACAGTGCGTCTGGGATACTTGTTGCTGGTGCGTTCATAGGGCGGGCGGATCACATCAACCTTTTCTGTGATAAACGCTTTCAAGGCTTCAATGTCGCTGCGCCTGAACGTAGCGTCAATTTCACCCAGTTCTGTTATCCAGTAGCCCAGTGCTTTCATCTGTGTGTCCTTGTTCTTGGTGTCAATGATCACAGCATCCTTGTTCCAGATGTTGTGATACTTGGCAGGGATCAGTTCTTCAACCCAGATTGTTTTGCCTGTGCCTTGTGGACTTTGCAGTGTGAGCACACCCTCACAGGAGAAGTTGGGATGATACAGTGCTGCCACCAGGCTCAAGGCCCATTTGCGCATAATTGTATGCTTCATGGGATTATCTGTTGCTAACTCCACCGAATCATAGTAGTTCTGTAGCCTGTCATGACCGTCCCAGGTCAAGGTATCAATCCAATCACGCACCGGGTGATAGCTGTGTTCATTGGCAATCTTGGCCATGTGTTCAAATATATCACTAGGGTTTAGATCATGTTTACGAGCCAAGCTCTTGATGTGTGCCAGTTTGGCATTCATTGCTGTGTCTATGGAGAAGTGTTCGGTGGGAATGTCAATGTCCATTTCCTTGGTCATCTCGTTGTGCCTGATTCGAATGCTGTAGTGTTTCAACAAGGCATCTGTGTTGTCACGTGTGGGACGCCCCGCACCTCTAGGTGTCAAGTCCGGCAACACCAACTGCAGGCTTTGTTTAGCAGTTTGTATCTGCGCCTGCAACAGATCCAACTGCTCTGGTGACAGGTCATCTATTTGTATCTTGCTCATGTATTTTCTTTCTTTGTTTAATCATTTGTTCCAGCTGTTCCAGTTCTGCCAGTTCCGTTTCATACGCTGTGAGTGCATCTGTGTGTGTGATTTTCAAACAGTCCGCACCGTGTCTTTGCTTTAAAAACCAAATCACAGTGCCCATAGTGATCTTGCCGTTGGCTCGGCCAGCTGCCCATACTTCACGTGCCATTTCGGGAGTTTTCTTGCTCATCATGCCTGTAGTAACATACTGCCAATCTGATACTGTGTAGCCCCCGGCTTTGAGTCCCCAGCCAATGTCGCGCCACTTGGCATATTCACCCACGTAGGTTGATTTCAGCAGGTCCAAGATGCGTGTGCGTTGTGTGGGGTTGAGTTCACGTGGCGGTGCTTGGTTATGGCGTGCCATTTCTGTTGCTTCCCACACATTGTACTGCTCAATCAACTGGGCAACTGCCGCATCGCTCAACACATTGGGTCGGCATTCCCGCAGTTGGCAGTTGGGTGTGCCATAAAAGATTCGGGTAGCATCTTTACAAGCAGCATCTGCTTGTGTATAATGTCGCATGAGCATCTTGTTCAGTTTCACAACATCAGTGGCTGTGGCAAGTGGTGTGGCCAAACGGAACATTATGCGGAACCTGTGTGCTGAATCAGTGTGGCTGGGTGTGGCATAAAAGCCTGCCGCATACTGATTGTATAGCGCATCTTCAAACAGTTCCGGGATAGTCATGCCAGAATCAATATCTACCATGATCAAGTCCCGGCTCACAAACGTGGCTTCCTTGCGATTGTCGCTGCTCAATTCTGCTGATGTAGCCAGGCCTTCCGTGGTGATCAGTTCAAACACATCTGGCCAGTCTGCTTCGATGTTCTCCCAGCCCCAGCCTAGATTAACTCTTTGGCCGTTGTATTCATAATAGGGCCGACCAGTAGAGTCCTGCAGTTTTTGGGGCTTGCCCCGTAGTACTGTGTGGAAACTAAACTTCATTCTCCTTCACCTTCTGCCTCTATGGCCGCAGCCGCAGTCATGGCAGCTTGTTGTCTTGCCCGTATTTGGCGCAAGATATCACGTGCTTGTGTGTGATCTGGATCGTTAATGTTGGGTTCCACACGCACCTGTGGTGGTTGTGCTTTCCAAGGGTCCTTGAGCACATCCATGCAGCCTTGTTGTGACTCTGCCCAGACCTGGTGATTGTGTATCACTGTGTTGAACTGTTCGTAAAACAGTTTTTGTTCTTCGTATTGTGTCATTACATTTTCCTTTTCAATATGTGTTATTATATAACAAATGTATTTATCTCGCAAGCACAAAAGGCAATGTTTTACCAGGTAATTTTGCCTGAATGCATAAATATTTTTGTCAGTGTCAGGGACACCCGAAAGGGTGTTAAACGCAGAGAGAGACTGGCTCTCCCTCGTGAATGGTTATGCTATTCTAGAGTTCTTTTAAATTGCCACGCCATGGTAATTCCTGTCACACCAGTCCCCTGGCACTGATCTTTTATGGATGGCAATGACTTATATTATGGACTGCATGGATTGGCCGCAATGGCTAGATCTCAATATCCCTGACTCGGCCTACACTGCTGGAAGTGATTTTCACGACCCAGACCTTATCTTGATCCGCATAACTGATCCTGCGTACAGCACCCTAATCTTTAACAATGTTCCTGACTTCCTGGATGTGCTATGGATGCACTAGCATACACCTGGCGACCAGCTGATGGTCGTGATGTTGCTGCCATTGTGGCTATGGCTGAACATGACTTCCAGACTGAAATAGACACCATATTTGAACCAGATCCTGTGGCCTACAGCAGAAATATAACTCTAGCAGTGATCAACCAATTTTACCTGCCCATGACCGAACTTGTGAGTGTTGCTGTGACCCCTACTGGGCAACTGCTGGCCTACACCTGGGCCAAGCGAAATGAACGTGCGCCTTGGAGTGACAACGAAATGGTAGTGGTTCGCATGGCACACCTAGCCTTAAGTCTACCTGCACGAACCAAAGTCAAGTTAGTCAACGACATGATTGATCTTTGGGAAGCATTTGCTGCTTTTGCGGCGGTGCCTATCATATGTTCAACCACCATGCGTGGTGATCAAACTGGCTTCTTGCGCATACATGCTCGCCGTGGTTACGACGTGCGTGGCAGCTACGCCTACAAGCGATTGGGATAGGTTCGGCTCAACCATGCCAGGTCAGTGCGTTTGGGGTGTGATTGATACCAACCCTCGCCACCATGTATGTCCTGCACCATTTCAAAGTATTCTTCATAGGCAGGTGCTACTCTTGACAATGTAAAGTTCTCACCCCAGGTTCTACAGGCTTGGGGATCTATGCGATCAATGTTTTGTGCAGCCCACATGTAGTGATCAAATGTTCTACATCTGTAGCCTGTGATGCCATGTAGATTGTTTTCGGCAAATGCACCCCAGTCGCTGGTGATAGTGGGTGTGCCTGATAACAACAGCTCCACTTGCACTCCACCAAAAGGTTCCACATACTGACTGGGCACAAATGCAGCCCTAGCATTGGCCATTAGTGCTCGGCGTGTGGCTGTGTCTGCGTAGCCCACAAACTCCACATTGGCAGGGAAGGTCAAGTTGTCAGGATTCTGTCCCGCTATAATGAATCTTTGTTTGGGCATCCGCTCTGCAATTTGGGTAACAATATGCACACCCTTGCCTGAATACACTCTGCCCAAGAACAAGAAGTAATTGCCTTTGTCTTTTTTAAACTCAAAGTCTGCTGGATCAAAAAAGTTGGGGATCACACACTCATAATTGTTTTGGTCACAGTTGCCCACTCTTGACAGTCCGCAGTAGGCATGATAGATCGCATATGATTCAAATATCTTGTATCGGGCCCAGTGACCACCTGCGTAGCCAATTCCAGGTTCTACCACAATCATGTCTGAATGGAAGTCACACACAGCTCGATTGCCCGAGCCCCACCAAGGCAGCAGAAAGTCACCGGGCTGTTTGCGTTTTTGGACGGCAGCCACAGCATTGGCATCATATGTTTTATACACAAGATCGTTTTGGTCAAACTTAAAGAATTTGGATCTGTAGTCGTGTGTGCCGTACACTGATTCATATGTGGCCGTGTCCACCACAACAACATCCTCTGTTGAAGCAGTGGCCATGCCCTCTACTGAATAGGTGATGACTTCGTGACCTCTTTCGGTCATCATACGTGCAAATTTAAGGGCTTTTTGGGTGTAGGCGCAACCCACATAGTCTAGGTTACAGATGGCGTGCTGTGGCACAAGTGAATGGAATCGCATTTCATGTCTTTCTCAATGTTTTAGTTATACTGCCCTAGTATACTGATGTTAGATCTGCAAAAAAGCAGGCCGGGGGCGTTGTAAGTTGTTGATTTTATTGAAGTTTTTTAGGCGTTTTTCAAGGTTTAGTCCAGGGTGCTGCTTAACATCCAGATTGATTTGGCAATGTCCAGGATCTGATCCTGTGCATAGTTGCTTATTTCCGCATGACCTTCCGAATCAGCCACTGCCATGAGTTCTTCATAGCAGCCTTTGAGTTGTTCCAAGTCTGTTCTAACCAGTTCAAGTAATTCATCTGCGTCTCCTTCTATGGGTTCATCTGTTATTTCACTGCCTGCCATGATGTCTGTCAAGCAGTGTGGCATAAACACTTCAAGAGTACGCAGTAATTCTGCTATGACATCTACTTGTGCTTGGCGTCGTTCATACACGCCTTGTAGCAGTTTGTGATCGGATCTAAAGGTGCGACCCATGATGTTCACATGTGCCACGTGTGAGCGATAGTATGTGACAAAGTTGTCGCAAAAGACTTGGGTTAGTTGTTGTTGTGTTGTCATAGTATTACTTACTCTTTAATTTTTCTTATGATGTCAATCACATCAGGCGCAGACACTTTTGGCAATTTATCCCATCCTCTTGATGTTGGCGTGTAAGTTGGTGTTGCTGGGTTAGTATGATCTACAATGCGTTCAAGTGTGCCGCCAATGAATGTATAATCGTAACCACTAGGATGTTCCCATATAATTTTATTTGGGCCGCCATCAGCGTAAGTCATGTCATCAATAGATTCATTAAATCTATCATTGCCTGTCTTTTTTCTTTCATAAGCACGATTTAAATTTCCATTAGGAAGTTTTCTCACAATGTAATTTTCTGTGCCAGTGCCGCCAACAATGTTGACCTTTTGTTCGGGTAACAACAGATCTTTAAAACCTTCAAACATTTCTATCTTGTCCAAGGCTTGTGTGTGTGGCAACGGATTATCATATGTGCCGCCATTAAATCTAGCATCGCCAGTTTTCAAAGTGCCAGTGCCTTCTTCCGGAATCATGTTAATTACACCAGGTGGTGCTTTTTTACTTGATGATTTCTTTGTTGGTTCTGTATAATATTCGCCAAACAACTCCACCATGCGTTGGTGATCTAATGCTGTTTGTCCTGGTACTCGGTCTAAAGGCTTTAAACTATTACCAACCAATATATTTTGTTCAACAATAGGTCTTAAATCTTCTCTGCCTGCTAGTAATCTATCACGCAAAATTTTAACATTATCTGGCATTAAATCAACACCATAAGTTGTTTCTAACGCTTGTTTATGTGTGCTGCCATTTTGCACCTTACGCAAAACAACTTCACTCAAAAATTGACCATCTCCAGCAGCAGGATCTAGATAAGTTTTTGTTGGATCTTTAAACACTAATTGATTGTTTTTTTCCATTGTAGTTAATATTTCGTCAACTAATGCTGTAGGAGTAAACACTTCACCTGTTGATTTAGTTCTGGTTTTTGCTCTTTCTACGCCGGCCATGTAAGGTCGATTTCTCATGTGGTCCACAAGAGCATTAAATGCAGATTCTGATTCACCTGTAATTCCTGGCTTGTAAGGAGTTTGCACTTTTTGCATCATTTCATCTTGCTTTAGCCTATATGCGTCTGCTTTGGCCTGTTGTGCTTTTGTCATAGTTGATTGTACAACAGGTGCTGGTGTTTCCACAACTGATTTGGCAGCATTCTCTGCACGAGTCTGCGCAGACTTTTCTGCTGGTGTCTTGGCATTGTATGCTTCCACGGCTGCAATCTGTTCTGGAGTTTGTGGTGTGAGGTTGCTACGCAATCGATCCAGCGTTGTTTGGGGTGCTAGAGTTGCAATTGCTGGGGGTATGTCTGTGGGTGCAACAGGTGCCACTGTAGGTGTGTCTGCCGTAGGCGGTGTGTATTTTGCACCGCTTGCTTGAGCCCGTTGTTGTAGCTGTGCTAATAGCTCTTGCCCTCGAGGTGTAGCAGCCAGACTTTGTGAAGGTGATCCTGCTGGTGTAATTCTTGCTGCTGCTGCGGCTTGCATCTGTTCAGCACGTGTTTGGCTTGCTGGTTGATAGCGGCGAGCTGCTGCCAAATATTCAGCATTCACAGGATTGGTCATGCCAGTAGTTTGACTCATTTGTTGCTGTACTCTGCTTAAAGCTGCTTGTTTTGCTGCTTCAGCAGGTGTCACTGGAGGAATTTGACCAGGAGCAATAGGACCATTGCCAGCACCAGGAGGTGGGGGTGGCCTACCGTATCCGCCAGGAGGAGCTGTAAATCCACCCCCACCAGGAGGAGGCGTGAATGCCTGTTGTTGAGCAGCCTGTTGTTGAGCAGCAGTCATGCGATTTTGAAATCCTGGAACAAAACCAGTCTTGTTGCCTAGATATCTAGCACCTAATTCACCTATACCTTGACCTAATGTTTTGAATGGTATGCCCGTAAGTGCTGTAAGACCCACTTCGCCCATGGCCTGTAAGGGATTGGTTCTAACACCACGTCCCACACGCTCGCCAAATGCCTGCATGCCTTGACCCTGTAGTGGCACCAGTGTTTCGCCTGTGAGTGTTTTGGGACTGATGGCCTGTGCCACACGTCCCATACGATTGCCAACCAATTCACTTGTGGGTCTTGCTTGACTTTGCAATTGTGATATGCTTTGCGGCGGAACTCCGGGTATTTCACCCATGAATCGTTGTGCTGCTGCTGGCGGAATGTATGTGTCTTGCAGTGCTGCCATGGCTGATGTTGCTGGATTGTATTGTTTGTTTACAAGTCCTTCCACAGCGCCTCGAGCAAACTGAACTGGTGCTTTGATAGGTGCTTTTAATGCTCCAGTAATATAAGGTTCTGCGTCATATATTTTTTTTGCTACACTTTGACCTGCACGATTGATATATGGTTGTGCTCGTGCACCTGCCAACAACATGCCACTGCCCAGCATGTTTTCCACATCAGATCCA
>Ga0049081_10000286_pt1 | contig 19835 bp, 22 predicted proteins | sample GreLakmeER78MSRF_FD_66717 | JGI IMG/M metagenome (GOLD analysis project Ga0049081, IMG submission 66717) | Freshwater lentic microbial communities from great Laurentian Lakes, MI, USA - Great Lakes metaG ER78MSRF | ecosystem: Environmental > Aquatic > Freshwater > Lake | place: Great Lakes...
AAGAGCAAGCATGATTTTTCAAATTTTAGAAAAATGTATCAAAAAAGAAACGATAAAATTGTTCTACAATGGAGAACAGTTAAGAGATTGGGTTCATGTCGATGATGTTGTAAAAGCAAATATAAAAGCTGCCAACTATTCTGGATCAGGTATTTTTAATGTTGGATATGGAAGATCCTGTTCTTTTAATCATCTGGTCGAAACTATTTCCTACATGATTTCCAAAAATCCAAAAATAAAATATATTCCATGTAATTTCATAAAAAAATACCAATCTCATACTGCTGTTGATCTTTTTAAGTCGAACAATCAACTAGGATTCTATCCAGAAATATCATTGCCAGAAGGAGTTAGACTGATGTTATAAAAAATGCCATCCTTTCGGATGGCATTTTTGGCTAATTAGTAAATTAGAATTTATGATTCTCTTCTCAATGAAATATAGAGATTATCTTGATCGACAGAGGTAAAAAGTGCTTCGCAACCATTGCTGAATTTAGTTGCAGGATTTCCACCTTCTAACATTCCATTAACACTTTTCCACCAATTGGCTTCTTCTTTGGTAACATGTTTCTTGGAATCGTGCTTTTTGCCATGGTGTTTGCGTTTGCGAAGTTCGGCAAAGTCATGACCAGTAATCTTTCCGTCTGGCTTGCCTTTTGGTCCTGAAACATCGAGTTTCTTTTGTCCGCCCTTCAGCATCTTTTTCTTTTCAGTCATACCACAGCCCATGTATTTCATCTTTTTCTTTTCAGTCATATCAGAGTCCATGCATTTCATCTTTTTCTTTTCAGTCATATCAGAGTCCATGTATTTCATCTTTTTCTCGTCAGTCATACCACAGCCCATGTATTTCATCTTTTTCTTTTCAGTCATATCAGAGTCCATGTATTTCATCTTTTTCTCGTCAGCCATACCACAGCCCATGTATTTCATCTTTTTCTTACCATACATTTTGGCTTCCATGCGAGGCATATCTTCTTCTTCATGATCTTCATCATCGTGGCTCAACATATCTTCATCACGACCTTCTTTGTCATGACCTAGCATATCATCTTCATCTTCATCTTCATCTTCATCTTCATCTTCATCTTCATCTTCATCTTCATCTTCATCTTCGTATTCATCTTCGTATTCTTGATCATGGTCTTCGTCGCCATGACCTAGCATATCATCTTCATCTTCATCTTCATCTTCATCTTCATCTTCATCTTCATCTTCATCTTCATCTTCATCTTCATCTTCATCTTCGTCTTCGTCATGATCTTCATGGTCGTGATCATCTTCATGGTCGTGGCTAATCATTTCTTCGTCTTCGTCCTCGTCTTCGTCACCATGCTGAGTGATCATTTCTTCATCATCCATCATATCTTCGTCATCTTGCATTTCTGTGTAATCAAAAGATTCCATCTTGCAGAGATTGCACTTTTTGGTGCCACTCTTTTTAGCCATTGAACCACACTTAGCGCCGCACTTAGAACAAGTGCCTTGTTTGTGCTTGCGCTTGCGTTTCTTGCTCTTATGAGGCTTATGATCTTCGGAATCAAGCTCTACATCAACATCTGGCTTGTCTTTTGCCTCTGCTGGTTCAACGAGATCGGTGTCCTCGCCCTTCATCTTCTTTTTCTTTTTCTTGAACATTCCTTCCTCAAATCCAAACTGAGATTGAATGCCAAGGTTCGACGGTCTGCCCAATCCTAAATTGAAGCTAGGGAGAACAGATTCATTTACCATTTTCCATTGCTTGTATGACAACATTGTATTCCTCTCACCGTCATTTGAGGACGGGGCTCACCGTCAAATAATGACGGATAAATGAAACTAATCTATATATGTACAGTTAAAATTTTTTATTCGGTAAAAGCATGAGAAAACTATTGGTTGCGACTATTATCATCTTTGGTTTTTTATGCATTTATTATTCAATTAAATACAAACATAAAAAAAATATTCAAAATGAAACAAGTTTACCTCATATGGAAAACAAGAAACCAATTAACAAAAACATTCCAGTTATAAATAAAATCAATGAAAAAAATGCAAAAATTAGATCGGTTTTTCTCAAGTCTATGCCAATCAAAATCAATAATGGCAATTTTACTTTTAGATTAACTGGTGATTTGGCTCACGAAAAAGAAAAAAACTTTCGTTTCATAGCAACAAGTAAATTAACTGGTAGGGAAATGGATTTGGGATCAAATAAGGAAATTTTTTGGTTTTGGTCTAAAAGAATCAATCCTCCAGCACTTTACTTTGCCAAGCATGAAGATCTGTCAAAAACAAATCTTAAAACCCCATTGAATCCTTCTTGGATGATTGAATCATTGAATGTAGGACTTGTTAATCAAAAAAATATACATGGTTTTACAGAAACTGATATTTATCTCCATCTTTTTGAAAAAAGGCTATCTTCTTCTGGGGAAGATTGCATATTCATGACAACAATCAATAAATTAACTGAAAATATTTGTTCTAGAAGATTGACAGACAGTAATGGAAAAGTAATAGTAAGCACGGCATATAACGACCATATAACCACGATAGAATGGAAAGATGAAAATGTGACTATGGAATGGGACACGAAGGGCAGACAACTTAATGTTGATCTGCCCGAATCTATGTGGAAAATTCCCGATTATAAAAAGAAAATTAATATGGCGATTGAATGATTACTTGTTCAAAGATTTTCTAATTGCATCTCTTCTGAGAGCCTGAACTTTTCTTCTTTCCAAGTTGACACCTCCAGAATTGACAGGCGTTTGTGGAGGAACAGCCTGATTTCTCACTTCGGTAGGAGTTCGGACTGATGCCACTCCTCTTGTTGTGGATCTTGCTGATGTGATAGGCCTAACCATTGGTGTTCTGCTATTGCTTCCAACACCTTTTTTGCAACCACAAGCCATAGTCCTCCATTTCCTTATAAGGGATTTCTTGAGCGTGTTTTTGAGATTTTGTTCTTTCTTTCATGAACCGCTTTAATTAAACTCGCCAACGCTTGCTTTTCTTCCATTAGATTGTCTGGTGGCATATTCATGGGTTGAGAGGGGCCAAAATTTGAGCCTCCTCCACGGCAACCACAACCGCCACTTTGCTTGGGAATCGAATCTTGTTTTTGTTCGTTTTCCATACTCTATTTATCCTTGGGGAACAGAAAAATGCATTCCGAAGATGAAATACAAAATCTTGTCAAGACTGCTCTTGATCTAGCTTATAAAAAGTTTCAAGAAAAGAAATTTGAAATAGTTTGTGTCATTGCAGAGCAAATAATCAAGATTATGCCAAATGAGTACGCCGCCATGCAAATTCTTGGTCTTTCTTACAGCGCACTTCAAAGACACGACGAATCAATTAAAATCCTAAGTGAGTGCCTTGAAAAAAACCCAGATAATCCCGAAACACTCAATGATTTAGCATTATGCGAGTCAAATCGTGGCCTTTACGAAAAAGCAATATTATTGCTCGAAAAAGCAATTCAAATAAATCCTGAAATGTCTGAACTGTATAGCAATTTAGGGCTTCAATATAGACATAAGGAGCAACACGAAAAAGCAATAGAGTGTTTTAATAAAGCCCTCCAAATAAAGCCTATTCCAACCACATATGCCATGATGGGAGGCTGTTATGGTGAATTAAAACAACTAGAAAAAGCAAAAAAATACATAAAAAAAGCAATTGAAATGAAACCTGATTTCGCTGCTGCCCATGTTGATCTTGCTTCTATTCTAAAGTTGCAAGGAAAATGGCCTGATGGATTCGAGGAATATGAATGGCGATATGATGTCCACGATCAATTGCAAGTATGGAAAAAAATATATGACCCAAACAAAAGATGGCATGGAGAAGAAATTAATGGCAAAAGAATAATCATACACACTGAACAAGGACATGGAGATGCAATTCACTTTGTTCGTTATTTGAAACCTCTTAAAGACAGAGGTGCCTATGTTATTCTGCACTGCAATGAGATTCTGCAAGGCATATTTTCTTCTTTTGCTGACGAAATATTCACGCAAGAACCAGACAAAATGAGTTCTTGGCAAGAAGGGAACGGAATTCCGAAACATGAATATCATTGCCCGATGTTGAGTCTTCCTCATATTTTCAAATCAATTTACACTTATCCATCATACATTAAAGTTGACCGTAAATTTGATCTATCCAATTACAAAGATTTTTACAAAATTGGCATAGTTTGGGCTGGCAATCCTCAACACCCGAATGACAGACAAAGATCATGCAAACTTGAGTTATTCAGGCAAATTAGTGAAATGCCAAATGTTAAATTATTTAGTTTAATGAAAGATACAAGAACAAGAGCCTATGTCCATGAAAATAAACCTATCGACTTAACAGATGGCGCAGAAGACATGAAAGTTGTTGATCTAAGGGACCAAATTCATGATTTTGAAGATACAGCAGCAATTATCAATTCTCTTGATTTAGTGATTGGTGTCGATACAGCAGTAATGCATCTAGTAGGAGCCATGGGTAAGCCTTCCATTCTTTTACTGCCTTGGAATCCAGATTGGAGATGGGAACTGGAAGGGTCATTCACAATATGGTATGGCAACATGCATATAATCAGGCAAAAAACAAAAGGTGATTGGAAACCTGTTTTTGATGAGGCTAAACAAATATTAGAAAATTATTTAATCCGTCATCTTGATGTTATTGATTAAAAATAAAGCAACCCCTGATAAACTTCATGGTCAGGGGTTGCTTTGATAAATTATTTTTTTAATCAGCGAGATGGGCGAGAAGAAGAGCTAGTGGTCTGGGTGGTTGCGCTCTGGGCTGGAGTCTTAGCCACTGGATTGGTGACTGGCGACTTCTTTGCGGCCTTCTTCGTAGCGGTTGCAGCAGTCTTCTGCTTGCTGGTTTGAGTGGTTTCGCCAAAATTAACATCACTGAAGCCATAGGCCTTTGCGAAGTTGCGAGCGGCACCAACTACAGCCGAACGGGTTGGAAACATAGTTGAATTGTCGGCCTTGCGAACCAACTTAAAAGGACGACCACCACACATGGTGACAGTTCCTTCAAAAACTTCGGCATCGCTGGTGCCTTTACGACTGGTGATGCGAACTGGTAGAGTATTACTCATTGCTTGCTGTCCTTTCGCCGTCTCAATGTGACGGATTTCTTCCTAATGCTTGGTGGCAAAATCCACCGAACAGGAAAATTATAAAAGAATTTAATGGCAGAATCAAGAATAATTCAAAGATTTCATCATAATTGGATGAAAATTTTTTATTTTGTCATAAGGAAACTTGATGTCTGGAGGTAAACATTCAAGGAATGTGGGCGACAAAGAATGTTTGTTGCTTGGTCTTTCACGCTTTTTATGGAATTCGCTTATAGAATTTGCATATTTGGAAAAAAACTTGTTGACATCTAAAGAAGGAACATTCTTTTCCAAATCGAAACTATCAACCACACTTTCAATTGTTTCGCAGACAGACTCTAGTTGTATTTTTTTACCATCATCTCCGATACGACTGAAGTCAATAAACCACAACATTGTTTCTTCGTCGTACATGAATAATGGATTTCTAAGACCAATTTCTTTATGAGCTTGAATGTAGTCTTTGATCTGGCAAAACCACATCCTTGGACGGCCATTAAGATAATTTTGAAAATAAAACCAAGCTATTATTGACTTAAAACTTAATATAAGAACATTATTTTTTCTTTGGGTTTGAAAAGCATTCCTTAAACAAAACTCACAAAAAAAAGTTGAATCTGGTCCAAGTTTTTTACAATAAATATAATTTTTTGAATCACTTTCGCATTTTTTGAGGCAAAATTCGCAGTAGCGAATAAATAAATCAGATAACTCTCCTGATGATGGCATCAACAGGGTTGACAGTTGAATTTGACTCACATTCATAGTTTGTAGTTTCATGTGTGATAAATTTCACAAACTGCATACATAATAATAAGTGAGTCATCAAAACTCAATATGAGGCAGAAAAATTATGAATACATTTGTTAAATGGGCAGAAAAAACCAAAAAAGAACTTCCTGTTTACATGCAGGATGAAGCAACACGCCGTGCTGGAATTGCTTATTGGGCTTATCCAGATGCATATGTTCGCAATCAATATCCAGATGCTTGGTTTACTCCATACGCAGCCGATGCTCCATTCAAGCTTGGTTACGGAAAAGGTGGTCCTAAGGCGAATAAGCAGGTGGATGGCTGATTAAAAGTTTCATTCAATGGGCAACTGACAATAAGTTTGAACTACCAGTTTTTCAAACAGATGAAGGCGGTGGCAGCACTGCAAGAGGTGGCATTGCTTATTGGGCATATCCTGATGGATATATCAGAGCGCATTATCCAGATGCTTACTTTATGAGTCGTGCTGCTGATGCCTTATTCAAGATGCATCCCGGCCCGCCAATCACTAAATACAAACACCATGTCAGTCGTCACATGACATCTCCCAACTATGCGATTGGGCCAGATAGTGAAATTGAGTACGAAAAGGAAAAAGATTACGAAACAGAATGAAAACAGAAAACCCGCTCTTTTGAGCGGGTTTTTTTGTCTAGCTTCTTGCAATTTTAATTCGATTTGACAGGTATAGAAAAATTTTCAGCACACATCTATACTTATTCAAGCTTAATTATTTGTCCTTATATTATGATTAAATCTTCGCTTTTTTGACTCTATTTTTATGATCTTCGTCATTGATGCTTTGGGTGTCATTGGGAACCATTTGTGGAACCCTCTCCCAATAGCCCCATTGATCATCGTTTTGCGGGTTCTGGAATACCATTCCTCTCTTCCAATACTTGTTCAATAATTCTTCAACTCTTTCTTTTGATAGTCCAGATTCTTTGGCAATAGCAGCAACACTTCTCCATTGCCATTTGGGATTCCTAGCCAAAGCGATGAAAAAATCCTGTTCTTCGTCTCCGGCCTTGCATCCCTGCGGGTAAACATCTGTCCATTTTGGTGGATTTTTCATGATTGCTCCAATCAAATCATCATTTACAATAATAAGAATGATTTATTGTAATTGTTTGAGTTATTCAAAAAGTATTTTCTTTACATACTATATTATTATACATGATGGCGAGAAAATAAAAACTCGTAATTTTTGTTTTTAGCAACTTGTTATCCAATAAAGCATCATGAGAAAGAAAAACGAAAGAGCGAGGCAAAATGAGATATTCTCCAAAACCCAACCGACTAGAACGCAGAACGATCAATGCCGAAAAACTTGCCAACAATATGGGCGGTTCAGGCCTTTACATCTATGAAAACAATACGAACAGCGATCTAAAATTACCAAAGCCAACCGCTTCTGGTGTGCGTGTTGTTGGTCCTCGCAAACGATTTCAGGGCGATAGCTATTATTTGATTTGGGTGGGCAGGCCTATGAATCTCCTTCGTTTAATTGAAGAAATCACACCCAAGAAAACAACGCAAGAAATTGCTGAGGAAATTGCAAGGAGAAATTCCCCTATGAACGAACAAAAATTGATTTTGGATCAGCCAGATACCATCACATCAAAAGGCAAGATTGAGCATGTTGTCGATAACGAGCATCCAGTCCAACCTCTGAATGATTCAACAGCATCCAAGCCAGCAGTTGATTTTCTTCTCAATGAGAATCCACTTGATGGTGTTGCTATCACCAAAGGTTGAATAATCACTTCTTCTTGTTGCTGAAAAAAAGCCATGCAAGGATAAATACCTGCATGGCTCACCGCTGGATCAAGCAGCGGAACGATTTCAGTTGCGGCCCCGTTGCTATTATGAATATACTGAAATGGATTGGCGAGTCAGTGACTTATGCCAATGATTATAAATATTGGGTCAACAAGTGCAAAACAGAAAAATACGGAACATCATTACATGATTTTGTCAGTGTTCTGTATAATCTTGATGGTATCAAGATATCTCCACGAAATGTGCCAAACATAGGCGTTATTGAAGAAGCCATTCAATCAGGAAAAGCAGTTGTCATGAAGTCTGCCTATGTTATAGATAACACATACGAAGGTCATTATTATCTTATAACAGACCATACTGATAAATCATTTTATTGCATAAATCTAAACGATAAACATGGTTGGGTTTCCAAGCCAAGTTTCAAAAATCAATGGCTACAACACCATACTAACTATTGCCATGAATGCGGAATAGCTCCATACGCTTGGATAATTAGAAAGTGTTAGCTCTTTTTCTCAGAAATCCATTCCGAAAATGATTTGATTTGTGGAAGACGCTTTTTGATTTTTTCGCAAAAATATGGCCAATTAGAAGAAAATCTTGGATGTAAATTCAACTTGTTAACATCATCCAGTGACACCCATTTTGAATCACTGTGTTCATCAGATAATCGAACATCAAAAGGTTTATCTATAGCGTAAAAAAATGTATGGAAGTGATGTCTTCCATCTGCATCGTCATAGTGTCCGAACCTATAACCGGAAAAATGACCGCATTCTTCTCTTGCTTCCCTTTGGGCAGCATCAATGATGTTTTCACCATTCTCGACTTTGCCGCCCGGTATGCTCCATTTGCCAAAATGGTCGCCCTTTTCAGCCCTTTTTAATAAAAGAATTTTCTTACCATCGGTAAAAATTATCCCCGCCCCAGCTTTGCCCCAATATTTTTTGCCATCCTTGCCAAAATGATGATATTGTTCACGCCAATTCATCATTTTGGCCCTCTTTTCAATGGAACTGGTTTTAATTTTTCACGATGATTGTCTGGCTGATCTTTCAAGTGATGCATTGTGTTAATCACTTCTTTTGTTATTTCAGAAGCAGAGTTTCCAGAACATTTTTCAGATTTTGTTATGCTTATTGTTTGCCTGTCACGATTGTAAATGCCTTTATTTAGAATAAAACATTTATGATCAGGATTCCATGTTACACATCCAGTCCACTCTCCATCATCCCAGTTTCTAGAGGAGATCAAAAGTCTTAATGGCTTCTCCGTGTAAACATGTTTTGTGTGATATCCCGCTTTTTTCAAGGCTGCGCTTATGTAGCCCAAACAGATCTTTGCAAATCCTTCTAAAGCTTCTTCTCCAGTAGTTCTGTAATTAACTTCAACTGAATATCTTGATGTCTCAACTGCTTCAATCAGGCTCTCAGACCTGTATTGATGGACAGTTTTCATATTGCCACGAATGGCAGAACCAAAATATTCAAGGCAAACATCGAGAAATTGGGGCTTAGTGACAACTTGAATCTGAGTCCCTTCAAGATTTTGCTCTTTTCTCCAATCATCAAATTTTTTCATTTTACCCTCATGCTATATATTGTATGTTATACATTAATTTCTCAGAATGGTTGTCTATTCAAGAGAGCTACAACCAGCCAATAAAAGGCATTCAATCAAGATCGACTGCAAAATACAAAAAGAGCGTAGGCCATTATCAAGAGCAATCGACACTTGGAACAGAGGAAGTTGATGCCAGACAAGTTATGTCATTATATGGAAGAGTAAAAGATAGTGTTGAAATGGTAAAGATGTACGATCAGACTCTTCCAGTAAATCAACAATTGCTGCGTGATGTTTCAACCATAGCAAACTTGAGTGGAGGCTCTGCATTTGGAATGTTTGTCAATAGTGACAACACGAATGTAATAGGCCAAGATGTCATGCAAAAAATTAAATTAATTTATCCAAATGATCCAATGATTGATACAAAGATAAAAAAGCTTTCAAGGAAGAAAATATTGGATACTCTACCTGATGATGTGAGAAAACAAATTGATCCCAGAAAAATACAACCATCAGACATTATAAAAATTGATGTGAAAAAACATCTTGCAAAATATGGAGATAGTGATGCTGCTGTAATAGAAATAGCCAGCACAATCGTCCATGAGGCGACACATGTTAAGGAATATGTTGAAACAGGAGAAACTTTTGATGGACCCGGCACAGCAGTAGAAAAGGCAGAAGCTTCTTTCAAAAGCTGGGTCAAGGCTAACTGGCCCACAATATCAAGAAGATTCAATTTCTCAGGTCCATATCCTTTTTGAGTAAAAATAGATAGTTTGTATATGTATGATAAGGAGAAACATGCAAAAACTTGACGAAATGCAATATTTGGCTGGCGTAATTAATCAGGATCACTTCTACAGCAATGGTTATGACAAGGTTGCGATTAAAAAAATTACTCGTAGAATCAATAGAATCATTGAAAATATTAATTACACTCTTGAGAATGCCGAAGAACCAACATCTGATGATACAAACAAACAAGCAGCATCAGCTTCTTCGTTTTTTGAAAAACTTAAAAGCTCGCTTGGAACTCCAACAAATAATAGTCTTCTTAAAAAATCACCTGCTGAAATAGAAAATTTAGGAAATTTAGCTGAATCTAAAGTCGAAGAATTCAAAAGAAATTTTGAACAAAATTATCCAGAAGCTGCTGCAAAACTGAAAAAAGAAGCTTTGTCTGATGCTGGCTCTCTCAAAGCAGAACTTCCCCTTACAACAGAAGGCATATTAGGAATGCTTGGTAAGGGCGCAGCCTTGATTGGAGGCGGATTATTGTGGGCGGCATGGAAAGTAATTAAATTCATCTTGCTCACAATACTCAAAGTGATCATAAAAATTGCCAAAAATATTTTTACTTCTCATGGCAAAGGTGTTCTTCCTTTTGTCACAATATGCTTTGCGATAATATTCCCTTGGCTAGGCTTCGTTAAGGAACCAATATTCCTCATCCCTGCTGGCATTTATTACATGGTAATGACAATTGGGGCTTTAATGAAAGTTGGCGAATAATTATAAAACTTGAATCACAATTCAAATTAATGATATTGGCCATCATTGATTTCCCACCAAATCTTGTTTATTTCAGTATTGTTTCTTTTCTTCCAAGGTTTCTCAAGAGTGAAATGAAGAATGCAAACATCATTCTTCATTTCACGCCACTTATGAGGAGCGACATCATAAACTCTTCTGGTGAAGTTATAAATTGGTTTTAGTCTATGCCATCTATTTGCAAAATAATGATTAAGCAAGCCTTGATCAGATGGGTCTTTAGGTGTTTCAACTAAGTCTTTGGCCTCAAGCAATTCTTGATATACTTTTGAAGAAGGAGTTAGAACCATTACTCCCGAATTAAAATAATCACCTCTCCATCCAGCCCTCAAAGCTTTTCCTGTTTCCGTGGAGAATGTTGTTTGAAAACTAGAACCCGCTGCAAATTCATGCTCTAAGTCAAAAAGATGATCGACATTCTTGATGACAACCACATCAGCGTCAAAATAAATTATTTTTTCAAATTCTTGATTCCAAAGATGAATCTTATTGTAGCAATTATTGGCAAAATTTGGATTGTCTCGATAGTTCTGAGGCTTGCATGTTTTTGAACCAAGGTATTCAGTATCAATTACCTTACATCCGACAGATTGAAGCAAAGACTTATTTTCAGCCGAAATGTCAATTCCTATCACATGTAAATTGCTACTTCCAACATTGGAAAGTGACCTTGCAAGACAATAAGCTCCCGGCACATAATCATTACTGGCTACTGTGAAATAAGCGTTTTTCATAGTAAAGTTTTCTCGCCTTCAAGTTGCAGAAACAACTTCTGAATAAGCAATTATAAGAGTTTGTTTCATATTCAAAAGGAGCGGCAAATGACAGAAATTCAAATTTTGACAGTCATCATTTTTTTTAATTTAATTGCAGCTTATCTTTTAATCAAGACATGGAATTACCTTACAGAAAGTTAAATAAATCATGTAAAATATTTTTCTGTGGGTTTTTATATAAGCGGTAAAAATCAACAAATTCTTCATGAAAATTAAATTATTTCGTTAAAGATTTTGCCAAAAATATTACATCATCTTGATTGGAAGCAAATCTCCGAATCTTACGAGCAATCTTTCTTCAAAATCCTTCTTGTCTTGTATTCCTTCTGCGAGTATAGCGGCTCCATCAAGTTGAACTCCACCACCGGGTCCGGGTGGATTGGCGATTCTTGATCGTATTCTTCCAAGAATAATTTTAGCAAAAGCAAGAGCGCCTTCTTGCATAGCTTGTGTAACGAGTTGAAAATCCGGTTTTCTTTGAAGATATCTGACAACTACAGGATAAGTTCTGTATGGAACTGGATACAACTTGACATGGCGATAACCACCTAAATATTCCCAACCACCTTGCTGTCCTGATATGCGGTTGTACATATCTTCATATTGTTTGTAAAGAATCCAGTCTCCCATTTTGCCCCACACAGGCTGTTGTGGGTTGATACCACCAGCGATTGAACCATAAGCTCCAGCACCCATGTATTCCAAAGGAATTACACCACCAAGGTCTGATGCCGAAAATGCGTAATTAGCAGTTTCTTTATAAGAAATTTGACGAATGAATCCTACATCTGCTGGCATTTCGTAAACACTTTGGCCGGGAACTGTATAAAAGCTGTAGTACTGGAAATACTCAGAAGGAGCATAATCCTCAAAAATCTGAAGAGCGAAATCTATGCTGTTTTCAAGTTGTTGATCGTCTAATTCCAAAGGAAGAACAGGAGCGCCGAGCATTGTAAGGACATAATCTTTAATTTGTTCTCTGACTTTTTCTCTATTTCTTCTAGCACCGATTGAAATTAAAGGATCAGTAGGTCCAAGACTTCCGCCTCCATTACAACCAGAACCGCATGATCCACAGGAAAGCTGATTGTATTGATCTTGGGTAGGCCTAGGTATGTAAATGTTATTATTCATGCTGCCCTGCTAAAAAAATGATCGATGTTATTTTATATATTATGAAGGTTGGATTTAACTAATATCCAAATCCCCAATATTATTGGTTGAAGAGCAAAAAGGAAATAAATGTTGAAGTCATTCAGAGATTATCTAAAAGTTGAGTACAAAAAATTACCCATTCTGATTGATTTTGATCGATTTGATGAAATGGCCCAGCAGAGACAGGTTGTTAGAAAGCCTGTCAATCTTGACGAGGATGATATTAATTTTTTGAATCAATTTGATTACAGCAAGTGGGGAGACGCAATCCACCAAAGATACAATCTTCTTTTTGATGAAATTGATAGATTGCATAAGGTAAAACATGCGAGAGATTTTAAGGTATTAATTGATGGAATCAAAAACTTTTTGAAAGATAGGTCTAAGGAAAATGTAGATTTCTTAAAGAGAATGCAAGAACCATTTGACATGAGCCAAGATGAAATCGAAGAAATTGCAAACAGACAACCTTTGAGTGATATTGAAGAACTAAGCGATCATGAAATAGAAGCTTTGGCAGAAAAGTATGCTCAAGATCATTTTGATAATAAAAACGAAGATAATGTAGGCATCATTAATGATCCTGATTATCATGATTTTGTGTTTTCTGGAAAAACACGCATTCCGGTAGAGGGTTCTCCTGCACAAACTATTGGTTCAGGAAGAAGCGCAAAAATTACCGTTCAAGCAAAGCCATACATTTTAAGGCTTTATCACAAGTTGGAAAGAACTGAGGGTGAGGAACACCTTCATGGATCTGGATTAGAAGGTCTCAAAGCAAAATACGGTTATGAACTAAGCCATCCTGTTCGTGGAATTGGGGAAGACCCCCATGTTACAAGAGGCATGACATTCCCAACATTGAAACAATCAAGGGAAGTAGCCAAAAGGTTTATGGAACTAAATGCTCATCGCATGTTTGGCGAATATGGACCAGATGTCAAGTGGATGGATTCTGGTTTTGAAGATTCTTTTACAAGAGAAGAAGCAATTAGAAAGTATAAAAAAACTGTAAAAGAAAGGGAAGGTTGTCCATCAACAGGTTCAAAATTGGAATTGGGCCAATCAACTGACATAGATGCCGATCTTATTGAAAGAGAAGCAATTAAATGTTTAGTCGCCGACATGAAAGCTGGTAAAAAATTTAATGGACCTCCTTATCCTCCTGATCATCGAGATGGTTTACCTCTCACTATTGGCGTAAGAACCGTAAAGGGCGAGAGAAGAGAAGATGTTTTCGGACCTCCTCTTTATTTGCCTTTTAAGAAAAATGAAAAAGGCGAATGGAAACCAGTTGTCAAACCAGCACATTTTTACAGAAGGGTGCATGTTGGAGAAAGAATTCCTTTAGAAAGCAGAATAGGTCACAACAAGCAGTATGTAAGTATGAAGGATGTTAGTGATCCAACTGGGGAGGAGATCAGCAAAGATGCTGCTCTAAATATAAACCAAAATACGACAAAGAGATTGCGACTTATAAAAGCCACTCCAGAATACAAAGAAGCATACAAAAACATTATGCAAAGCCAGATTAGGGCCGAATTTGCCTTTGATCGTTCGGGTGAGATAGTTGTAATGCCTAACAACAATGGTAAAATGTTTTATCGGATTTTGTTAGGTGTTGCTAAATGCATAAACAGCAAACATTGCGGTGGTAAGACAACCCACGAAATGTCCATCATGAAGAGAAATATTCCAGCCATTTATGATTTTGCTTATAAGTATGTTGAAGATCAATTTGGAAGTGAAAAATTTTTTAGCAAAAAGACTAATCAGTTCTTAAGTGTTCCCCAGCTTCATCGTGCTGCTGAAAAATTAGCACACACAGCAACCAATTTACTTTCTCAAAAGCAACAAACTGTTGGAGGAGGAACAAGAAGAAGGAGAGCTAAATCAGAAGAAATGAGAAAGGAAAGAGAAGAGAGGCCTCTATTCCCAACAAGAATACAGTATACTGGAGATTATCTTAATTTCTCTTATGATCCTGAAAATTTTGGAAAATATTTGACTGATTTGCACAATTTGGAAGCAGAGGCTAGAGAAGAAGAATCCGTAGCAAACCAAATCAAAGCAAAAAGAACTGATACCATTATCGGTAAAAATGAACTCGGCACACTTCTGAGAAATACTATCAACAAAGAAAACGCCATTGTTGAAGATATATTACAGATACTTATAGCAGCAATAAGAAGTGTCAACAGACTATCTCCAGAAATATCAAGACAAAATGCAGAATCACAAATCAAGGAATGGGAAAAAGAACTTCTCACTCCCGCCGCAATGATTGATAGGATGAAAGATTTACCAGTAATCAAAAAAATGATGGAGGAGTCAAAATCTCAGATTAAAACCAGAGGTGTGGCAAACATGCCAAATATTATTGTTCAAAGAGAAATTAATGATGCAAAATCAGAATTGGATAATGATTTAACATCACATGATGCAGATAGTGCTTTCATTAAGGGAAAATATGGTCCTGCTTTTCCTCCTCCTTATGGTCCTCAGGAGCAGGAAAATCAATATGGCACATATGTTAGAAACATGGCTCAGGAATTGCAAAGCGATCCATCTTTGACTGGAGACGCAGCGGGATTTAACTATGTTTTGCAACAAGTTCAAAAATATATCAATCAAAGATTGGGAATAGGTGAAGTACAAACTCCACCAAAAGATCTCACTCCAACTCCAAATGCGAATTGGGTAAATTTAATGAACAAAGAGCAAAATCCTCAGAATTTGTTCGATATTGTATCTGATCCTAATTTTGCCAAAAATGCCATGGATAACATGACTGCAAAATTAAAGGGTAGAATTGATAAAATCAAAAATAAATTTACTCAGAATGATTATGAAAAGATGATGAAAATTTTAGATGATACTGGAAAAAGAGCGCAATCTGATGAAAAACTTGCTGGCGATTATAGAATAAGATTTAGGCCCAGAACATCAACTAAAGACGAGGATGAATAATGAGTTGGATGAACATGATGATGAACCCAAAAGTTCATAACTTAAAAAAAGCTTTGTTTGAAATTCTTAAAGAGAGATACGCTCAAAATGACAATATTATTGAGCGTGTTGGCGCTTCTCTTGTAACTGATTCTGACATGAAGGATTTTATGACATTAGTTACAAGCATATATGAAACAGCATATATGAAATGCGTAAATGATCATCGTGAGCAGTTAAAGAAGGCTGGATTGGTTGCAAATATAGTTGCCAATAATCAATTTTCAAAAGATGGCTGATAATCTGAAAGGATGCAGCTAAGAATCCAGCCATTTGCCTTTTGATCTTTCTTTTTAACTCTCCACCATCTTTTGTTGCCAGTTTTTGGGAAAAGGACTGATCCCAAATTAATTGTATTTGTGTCTGTCCATATTTCGTAGATTAGGTCATTTTCATTTAATAAAACTGCTTCAAAACTTGTTGGTTTTTCGTATTGGATTGTCTGGTATGTTTCTCCATATAGATCATCCGTTTTTGTTCTCAAGATTGCTGGAAGACAATGAACAAAAATCTTTTGGATTTCTGGTTTTGTTTCTTCTTCTATTCTTTGATTGTCGGGAGCGGTTATCACTTTCCTTTCAAATACTGGTTCTTCATTTTTTTCTTCTGGTTTAGTTTCCTTTAATTCATCAACAAAATTATCTTGAACTACCAAATCAGACTGAATTGGCGTTAATTCTGTTTTATCTTCGGCTATTTCTGCCGTCCACTTCATATTATGAAGAATGAATTTTTCATTTGCCCAAAGGCTTTGTTCTTTCATAGCGGGATTAGGCTTTTGCAGTTTATATGTGCTGCCATCTTTGTTTTTAAGAGCCATAAAATATAGTAGTGATGAAAAACTATGATTTTTTGAATCACACTCTATATAACTTTGACGCAAGACGAGGTTTTTATGGCTTTAGTTGTTCCTAATACTGGCGATGTGCTGATGTTGAAATATATAGTCAACCAATTAGCACAAGATGGCGGCTCTGGTCCTGTTGGGGGCCAAAGAGTTTTGCGTCTCTTTACCAACAATCTTGCTCCGTCAAAGTCAACAGTCATTGGTGACATAACGGAAACTGCCATTGCCGGTTATACTGCGGTAACCCTTGCGGGTACAAGCTGGACAGTTGCTACTTCTACGGCAGGAACTAATTCAGCAGTTTATAGTGAGCAGGCATTTAACTTTTCAACCGCAGCTACTATTTACGGTTATTACATTACTACAACAGAAATGAGTCCTAGCTTATTGTGGGTGGAAAGATTTTCCACGGCTCCGTTCACCTTACCAGCCGGTGGTGGCGAGATCGCAATTACCCCACGACTTACATTAGATTAAAATTACATTGAAAATTCTTACTATAAGAAACCTCAACATATTTTATGTTGAGGTTTTTTTATAAAATCTGATTAAAAATTAAATTTTTCAAGTAAATAAAACAAGAGGTAAATTATGATTACATTCGACTATTTGAATTTTATTTTGTCTGAGGCCAAGAAAAGTAAAAAATTTGTTGGGCCAAGAATGAGTGGCAGCTATGACAGATATTTTCTGCCATTTCATGCAGACATTGAATCAAAGTGGGAAAAATTTAATGATGAATATAAAAAAAGCTTTAATCCAAGCCTTACTCCTCCAGAGTCCACTGAGCGTATCTGGACAAGCGACGATGAGAGAGAACGCAGGCAAGGCGTGGCAGGCAAGAAGGTAAAACAAGCCCAGCCAAGAGGAAAAGGATCAGGCACAAAAGGAGAAGATTTAGAAGCTTCTTATGCAGTTAAGTTTAAGAACAAATTTAACAAATTAGTTGCCAATACTCTAGGATTTTTCAGCTTTGATGCTGAAGGTAAAAAAAATTATGCAGCCATCAATTTCTACGGACAATTGATGGCAATTTGTTCAAACCAAGCAAAGAGACTAAATTCAAGACTCAAGTCTGATGTGCCATTGGTTTTCGGAGGCATGGTAACAAGACTATGGTCTACTGAGAGACAAGAAGTCAGTCGTGGAGTCGAAGGTGGCGCTGGTATTCTTAATCCAGAATCAGAACAAAACAAAGAAATCAAGTCAAAATGGATAGTATCCAAAGATTCTAGCGGTAGACAAGTAGGACATCTTGATCCAAAAGATTTTAATGATGTGGCTGATACGCTGAGGGCTAATGCAAGGAATGCCGCTAAAAACTTTATTGAAAACGAAGACATAAGGTTTAGGAGAGAAAGTGGATATTCTCAGGACTCTAAGGGAAGGGATGTCGAACTTGATCCAAGTTCTAAGATAACCGGAGAAAGAGAATCGATTGGAAAAGTTGAATTGGCTCATAACATGTATGAGCTATTCAAAAAATACATCGACACAAGAGATGAAAAATTCTATGATGATGCCAAGAATCTTTGGGACAACATCAAGTCCAGAGAAAGATTAAAATTTAGGCATTCTGGGGAATGGCAGAGATTTATAGATGAAGTTAAAGGTTATCCAAAAAAAATAGCCAACGAAAAATTAGCTGAACTATCTCGTCTTGGAATGGGAGCGGGTACTGAATTCAAAACAGGATATGGATCAAGAAGAGCAGAAGTTGTCCATCGGGCTTTTATCGACAAAGTAAAGCGTAGGATGGAAAGTTATGTAAACTTTTATGAACTAATTTCTGATCCTAATTTTTATAATGAAGTCCAGAAAATGGCTATTGATAATTATGAAGAAATGAAAGTTCACAATTCTGGTCCAACAATTCGGTACAAATTCCTATCTAACGATAGGAACCCAATAAGTAATTATGTCAGAATAGATTTTGTGAATGCATTACTCAAAAAATATCCGATTTTCTCCCAAGTGGACTATTCTGAACCTTTGAATCTAATTAAGAACTTTGTTCAAGAATCGTTGAATGACTATGCAGCAGGTGCAAAAAAGCTGCCTAAAATGAGCGGTAACGCTTTGAGAGGATATAAGCAAACAATCGAAAAATTCAAAGAAGCAGGTGAAATTGCAGATATAGTTTTGAGCAAGGGGGAAGGACAAGAATTATCAGCTTCAGAATTAGTAAAGCGTTCTGTTGTTCTTGGCAAGCCAATGAAACTAGACAGGGCAACTGAGCTTGTAACCTTGGTTGGAAAAATACAATCTCAGACTGAAATAAACGCAGAAGATTTGATTCCGGGTGACTTTGAAGTTCCAGAAAAACCATCTTATAAGCCACAAGTGGAAATCGATCCAGACTACGACACTCAATTTGCTGATATTCAGGCTAAGGCAAAAGAGGCCGAAGCCAAAGAGCAAGAAAAAATCAATAAACAATATAATGCTGATATTGAAAAGGTTCAAGAACTTGAAAAAGAAGATGATGAAAGAGAAAAAAAAGGTGAGCCCAGAATGTATGTCAGGGACAAAAACTTGCCTCTTAGTCAGCGTGGAGATGATATTGACCTTGGTAAAAGAGGAACTTATCTTGGCGACTTGAGTAATTTTGGAGTCCCTGTTGAGCCATTGGCGACTCTTCGCAAAAGAATCAAAGCCCTTGGCCATTTAGTTGTTTATGGCCCAAGCGCAATTTATGGCACAACTATAGATTATGGCCAAGAAAAAAGAGGCGACTATGAATCTGGACCAGAAGTAGAATTCGGTCCAAGTTTTGGAAAACGAGGACCAAAATTGCTTTATTCGCCAACTGATCCAGAATACAAAACGGGCGCTTACACTATGGAACCGGCTAAGTATTATCCCGGTGGCAAAGCAAGAACTTCTGAATACAAACCAAGAAGAGTATTAGGTATGGCTCGCAAATATGACGACATCATGAGAGATTTGCCTGATACAGTTATGACAAAGCCGCCAACTACTTTGACTACTACAGTTACTCCTCCAAGAGGAAAATTTAGTTGGTCTGATGTTTCTTTGAGGCCGACTATGGCTGGTGATAAAACTACAGAGCCAATTTTTACTAAAGTAGGAGACTTAGGCAATCCCAAGTCTGATATGAAAAGTGTTAGTGGTTCTATGGGAGAAAGCAATCGCAATTGCTTGGGAAAATGGAAGCCTTTGCTTGAACACATCGTTGATTCAAAATTTCCTTGGATGAGGTAATTAATTTTCCTAGGAGGGAAAT
>Ga0049081_10000288_pt1 | contig 19773 bp, 14 predicted proteins | sample GreLakmeER78MSRF_FD_66717 | JGI IMG/M metagenome (GOLD analysis project Ga0049081, IMG submission 66717) | Freshwater lentic microbial communities from great Laurentian Lakes, MI, USA - Great Lakes metaG ER78MSRF | ecosystem: Environmental > Aquatic > Freshwater > Lake | place: Great Lakes...
AAAGAAGTAGAGGGTATTTTACCAGCAATTGACACCGCTATTTCAAAATGCACCAAGGTGATTCAAAATCACAGTATGCCTTCCATTAAAGGGGCCTACAAAAAAGTGGAATATAACACCTACATTGATGAGAATTTCGTAACGGTTGGTCAAGCCAATTTCTACAAAAGAAACTTTGAAAGTGCTGCAAGAAACTTTGAATTTGTCTCGCGATTATTTGCTGCAGATAAATCAAACTTTATCGCAAAGTTATGGCAAGCCAGGATTGATATTGAATTGGGAAATTTTTCTGAGGCATTGATTGCATTAGAGTCTTTAGATGACGTTGTTGAGGAACAATATGGAGAAGATGCGAAGGAAAACAAGAAAAAAGCAAAGTCTAAATCCAAATCGAGCAAGAAAAAAGCGAAGTCAAAAAAAGTGAAGGAAAAGGTGCCGGCTAAATTTCCTAAGAATTTACGCGATGACTTGGAACGGGTGAAAGCGGAATATTACAACAAGAAAAAAGAAACTAAATTATCAATTGCGGCTCTTGAAAAGGCAGTTGAGCTTGCTCCAAAAAAAGAAAAAGCACGGTTACATTTTATATTAGGGCAGTTGCATGCACTAAATAAAGCACCTTCTAAATCCAATGAAAGTTACTCGAAGTGCTTGCAATATCCGGCGCCATACGTCATGCATTTTAATGCAAAAATGAACAAAGCACTTTCCGGAAAGGATAAAGGAATTAAAGCTCAATTAGTGCGCATGCTTAAAGATGCTAAAAACAGTGAATATCGCGATCAAATTTATTACGCTTTGGCTGCGATTGAATTGCAGGAGAGCCACAAAAATCAAGCAACTGTTTATTTGACTCAATCTGCCCAAGCCACAACGACTAACAAACGTCAAAAGGCAATGTCTTATGAAAAGCTGGGAGATTTATCCTTTGATAAAAGTGACTATGTTGCAGCGCAAAAGTATTTTGATTCGTGTGCAACCGTTATGCCTGAAAGCTATCCAAATGGCGAGGAAATTAAAAATAAAGCAGCGAAGTTGAAGTCTTTAGTTCAAGCAGTAGAAACTGCCACTTTTGAGGATAGTGTTCAACGGATTGCACTCCTTTCAGAATCAGATCGCATGGAGTATCTAGAGGATGTATTGGAGCAAATCAAAAAAGACAATGCTCGTAAAAAAAGAATTGAAGCACAAAAAATGCAAGAAATGCAAGAAGCTTTGAATAAACAAAGTGAAGCCAGTGGGAAGAAGGGGTATTGGAATAATAACAAAACGCGCCAAGAAGGCCTTGCTGAATTTAAAAAGAACTGGGGGGATCGAGAAAATAAAGATGACTGGAGGAGAAGCGAAAAATTGCCTGCCAATTTTGGCGAAAATGAAAATGATAGCATTGCTTCTAACGATGTAAAAAAAGAAGAAGAAGATTCGTTGACGATTGAGTCACTTGCCGCAAATCTTCCTTTAACGGAAGAAGCAATGAAAAAATCCATTGATAAATTACTGAATGCCTGGTTTGATGCTGCCGTGATTTACAAAGATCAGCTGAATGAAGAGGAGATAGCCATAACCTATTTCAAAAAGATAGTAGATAAAAAGTACATTAATGAAATCGATTTAAGCGCGGCATTTCAGTTATACCGAATCAATGATGGAAAATCAATAGCAGAAACATACAAAGCACACATTCTTGAAAATTATCCAACTTCAGATTATGCGTCATATTTAAAAGACCCAGAATTTTTCTTAAAGTTGAAAAATCAGGCGGCTCAAGAAGAAAAAAAATACATGGATATATTCGAAAAATATCAAAAGAAGCAATTTTCAACGGTTATCTCTGCCATTGATGATTTTTTAAAAACGGCGGTTAAGTCAGATTTGAATGCTAAATTTAAATTGTTACGCGTAAATGCTTTGGCAAATGTAACGTTGGATAAAAAAACGCTCATTCCAGATTTGGCTGAAATCACCAAAGAGTTCCCCGGTAGCGACGAAGAGAAACGGGCCAATGAGATGATCCGTATTATTCAAACCGGGTTTTCTAAAAATGACTCACTCCCAGTTAAAAAGGAAAGTCCTTATATTTATTCAGATGATGCCATACATTATGTCATTGTTGTTGCAGAAAAACCGATCAATGTAACGGATGTCCAGAATAAGGTAAACACATTGAATGCAGAAAAATTTGTTAATTTGAAACTTAAATCTTCTACGCTCGTATTCAACGACGGTAAAAGTTTAGTGTTATTAAAAGAATTTAAATCATTAAAAAAAGGAAAAGAGTATCTTTCAACATTCAAGTCTAGTAAAAGAGAACTGGGAAAATTCAATGAGTTAAAAATAGTGTTGATCACTGCAGAGAACTTGAAAAAGTTACTAGAATTAAAGAAGATAGAAGAGTATGAATTATTTCACGACGAAAATTATTAAATCATGATAAAAAGAGATTTTTTTGGTTCTGAAAACAACGGAGGATTCAATAAGATTATTGAAGGCACCGAAATTACAGGAGACATCGTTTCTGATTCAAACATTATCATTGAAGGTGATGTAATCGGCAATGTTTCTTGTTCTGGAAAAGTAATTATTGGTAATACCGGTAAAATTTCAGGCAATTTGGTTTGTATTGATGCTGATATCGAAGGATCATTAGACGGCGAGTTAACAATCGAGAACTTATTAGTGCTTCGTTCTACGGCACGAATAACTGGTGATATTGAAACGGTTCGGTTGGCTATAGAAGAAGGAGGATTCTTTGAAGGTGCTTGCATCATGAAAAAACCAGGTGAAACTAGTTCAAGATTACTTCGTGATAACGCTGAAAAAACAGCCTTAGAGGACGAGGATTAATCGAGATTTTCTAAAATCATTGGGAGTTCATACCCACAAGACGCTAAATATCTAATCAGTTTGGCCTTTTGTTTTTGTGCGTCCTTTTCAGTAGAAAGCTCATTGATTTTTCGTTTCATCAAGTAATTCATGTTTTCCCTGAAAGTAGAATAATCTATTTTTTTAAGCGCATGTTCAATGGAAAGGCTTGGAAGTGATTTAGCTTTTAAACCCGCCTTGATTTTTTGTATACCCCAACGCTTAATCTTGACATGATCGTTAGTAAAAGCCTCGCAATACCTATCGTGGTCAATAAAACTTTTTTCTATTAAAACGAGTATAATATCTTCCCTTTCCGAATGAGGAACTCCTGATTCGCGCAGTTTTTTGCGAACATCAAACGCACATTTTTCTTGAAACGCACAATACCGTTCAACTTTTTTATATTCTTCTTTAAATTCAGTGGGAATAGTAGGCATTAAAGCTCTATTTCAATGTTTTCTTTTGATTTGAAACGATATTCTAATAATTGATTGTCGGTTCGACTGCGTACCGGTATCCATTGTTTGTATTTGAAAAACCATTTCCATTGACGTGAAATAAGTCCTTTAGTGAAATATGCTTGTAAATAGGGATGAACCTCTAATGAAACGCCTTTTTCTTTCTTATCAAGCACGAGATAATTGAGGTTTAGTTCAATTTCTTCAGCAAATAAAATACTTGCTTGAATTTCGCCTTTTCCGTTACATGTTGGACATTTTTCAGATGTTTGAATATTTGTTTCCGGTTTTACTCTTTGACGCGTTATTTCAATAACACCAAATTTTGAAGGGGGTAAAATATTGTGTTTTGCACGATCAGATTTCATGAATTCTTTCATTTTTTCAAAAAGAATTCGGTTGTTTTCTTTGTCGTGCATATCGATAAAGTCGATACAAATAATACCGCCCATATCACGCAATTGAAGCAATCGAGCAATCTCTTCTGCTGCCTCGGTATTCGTGGATAAGGCGTTAGACTCTTGGCCATCAGCACCTTTTCTGTTACCACTATTCACGTCGATTACGTGCATTGCCTCAGTGTGTTCTATAATTAAATAACCTCCGCTATTTAAAGGAACTTTTTTACCAAACAATGTCTTAATCTGTTTATTAATCCCGAACTTTTCAAACAAGCTAATGCGATTGTCATGTTGTTTAAGGATTTTTTCCTTGCCAGGAGCTATATCAGAAATATATTCCTTCATTTCGTCCAACATCACTTGATCATTCAAGTGGATGTGTGTAAAGTCACCATTCAACAAATCCCTTAAAATTGAATTTGTCTTATTTAATTCACCCAAAACACGAAATGGCGGAGTCGCTTTTTTCAAGTTTTGATGCATGGTCTTCCATTTATCCAAAAGGCCAAATAAATCTTGCTCTAAATCTGCTGTTTTTTTCTCTTCTGCAACTGTTCTTATTATTACACCAAAGTTTTTTGGCTTGATACGGTTCATTAAATCACGCAAACGATCCCGTTCAGATTGTTCTTTAATTTTCTGAGAAATGGAAATTTTTTCTGAAAATGGAACAAGAACTAAATATCTTCCTGCTAAGGTAATCTCAGAACAAAGTCTTGGTCCTTTGGAGGAAATAGGTTCTTTGGCTACTTGAACTAAAATTGGTTGAGAGGAAGATAATATTGCATCAATTTTACCTTCTTTTTCGATGTCTTTTTCCTGTTTAAAATATTGTAAATCACCAACATTTTGTTTCCCTTTCAAGGTCTCACGAGTAAACCTGTTCAGGGAATTAAACTGTGCGCCGAGATCTAGGTAATGTAAAAAGGCATCCTTTTCATATCCCACATCAACAAACGCTGCGTTTAGGCTAGGCACAAGTTTTCTTACTCGGCCTAAATAAATATCCCCAACTGAAAAATCTGATTTACCTTGTTCTTCTTGAAGCTCTATAAGCTTTCCATCACGTAACAAAGCAATCCAGACACCACCAGATCGGGCTTCTACGACTAATTCGAGATTCACTTAATGAAATTCTAAGTTAAAACTAAGAACCCACAAACCTTATGTGGGTTGAAAGAAATATTATTTCTTTTTCTTGTGACGGTTTTTACGAAGTCTTTTTTTACGCTTATGCGTAGCCATTTTGTGTCTTTTTCTTTTTTTTCCGCTTGGCATATCTTATACTTAAAGTGTTATAATTCAGTGTTTTGCAAAAATAAGGATAATTTCCTATGTTTTTTGGAATGCAAAGATAGAATAAAAAACGAAAAAACCCAGAAATATCGTGTATAAAGTCCTAAAAAGATTAATACAAAGATTCTTTTAATGAAGCTCGATAATCTTTAATTTCTTCACGGTTTACTTTGTGGTCTGCGTTTCGCAATAAATTCAACAAGTAAAGTAGGTTTTCATTGTCTTCAATCTCTATTGGATATTCATTTCCCTCTTCATCTTCTTCAAATTGAGCTTGAACATCAAACGCTGTCTTTTCTTGCAAATATTCGTATGTTAAACGCAATACTTTTGTAACAAGTGGATCTTGTTCTTTTTGAGCAATCTCACGCAGGTCTTTTAAATCCTCAATTACTCCTGTTGCGGAAACTCCATTCTTTTCAACTTTTTCAAGAATTGAATTTAATTTTTCATTTGCTACGTGCGTTTTCATAAAAGATTTTTGAATTCAGTATGCAAAAGTAATATAATCTCTTAAATAACAGTGATTTTATTCAAATGCACTAAGATATCTTTTACACGCAACCATGTTGATTCTTTTTCAACCTATATTCTAACCGTTACATTATCTTTGTGAAAAGCGGGTATGACCTATTTCGATTTAATTTTGAAGGGTGTCGTTACTGGGTTTATTCTCAGTATAATGATTGGCCCTGTATTTTTTGTGCTTCTTGAAACAAGTATAACGAAAGGAGTCCGTGCTGCCTTGGCGCTTGATTTTGGTGTATTATTAAGTGATCTTCTTTACATTTTAATTGCATATGTTTTTTATTCAGAAGTAGCTAGTCTTAGTAGTAAAGACAATCGATACATTATGAATATTGTTGGCGGAGCAATGTTTATGGTATATGGGCTTGTTTCGTTATTAAAAAAAACGCAAACTGCCAATGAATCAATTACGTCACCCGCTATCCCCAATTCAAAAGACATGGTTGTACTCATGGTGAAGGGCTTTTTATTAAACCTGGCAAACCCAATGGTGATTTTTTATTGGTTTAGTATTATGACGCTAGGTACAACTTACGTGAATGAGGCATCAACGGTACAGTCTCCCATTTTATTCTTTCTACTTGTAATAATTTTCACCTTTTTCTCTTTTGATGTTTTAAAAATAATAGGGGCTAAATATTTGCGACCACTTGTAACCAACAAACTGTTAAATGGTTTAAATAAACTTATTGGTATTGTCTTTGGCTTGTTTGGACTCTTTTTAATGCTCCGTTCGATTATTGAAATTTTACAATGAGATTAATTTATTTTGCTATTCTACTTATCGTTCTATTCCTTCCATGGGGACTATCCGCACAGATTAAGGTAGATAAAAAAAATCTTTCTAAAGTTCAATATGAGTTTTGGGATAAAAACAAAACAGTAGTCAAAGGAGTTGGTTCTTTCTACAAAGACAAAGTAAACCGAACAACAAAAAAACATGGGACATGGAGGTATTACACCAAAGACGGCAAACTAGAAGAAGAAATTAATTATTTTACCGATTCTCTGCACGGAAGATACGTGAGTTTTTGGAATGGAAAAATTCCGAAACAAGAATCCTATTTTTATTTAGGCATCCCCGATAGTAGTTATAAGAATTGGAATGAACAAGGTGTTCTTGTGCTAGACGGATATTACGATTATGGTCGAAAAGCGGATATTTGGTATAGTTATTATGATAACGGCAAATCAATGGCCGAGGAGAAATTTATTGCCGGAGTTGGTCTATTAGAAAATTATTGGATCGATGATAGTTTGCACACTCAAACAATAAAAAAGGGATTTGGCAGCACCAAAACGTTTTTCAAAAGCGGAAAATTAAAGGAGTTATTTACAGTGGAAAAAGGACTGAAAAATGGCGCTTACAAAGAGTACAGTGCGCGTGGAGCCCTATTAACCGATGGTTTTTTTAATAATGGTTTTAAAGATAGTTGCTGGACAACATACTTTAACAACGAAGGTGTCGAGAAAATCGCTTGTTATAAACAGGACACGCTTTATGGAGAGTATTTAACGTATTACGAAACTGGACTACTAAAAATCCATGGTTATTTTTCTCAAAGCAAAAAAACAGGAAGCTGGTCGTGGTATACGGGTGAAGGTGAACTTGATTCAGAAGGAAGTTTTGATAATGATTTGCAAGAAGGTACTTGGAATTATTTTTTTGCCACAGGTGATTTGTCTTATAAGGCAGTTTTTTCAAAAGGGAAAAGGGAAGGTGAATGGGAATATTTTTACAGTAAAAACAGACCGTTTAAAAGAGGGAAATATTCAAATGACCTAAAGGAAGGAACGTGGAAAACATGGTATGAGTCCGGAGCATTATTGATGGAGGGCGCATACTTGAAGGATAAGGAAGAAGGAGTTTGGAATAATTACTGGGATACTGGCAAATTGAAAAATACAACCACCTTTTCTCAAGGAAAGTTAAACGGCATGTGGCAGTCTTTTTCGCCTTTAGGCAAACTAAAAGTGGAGGGTGTTTATAAAAATGATTTGCAAACCGGCAAATGGGTTGAGTTCTACGAAAATGGTAGACCAAAGGATATCATCAACTATAAAGTAGTCCGAAAAAAATCGAAGGCAAATGATTTAATTCTTAAAGGGAGGGTCAAGCAAGTATCTGTAAAAAATGGTGATTTTATTACTTTTTCTAATAAAGATTTTCAAGTTACCGAGGAAGGAAAATACCGAAAAGGGGAAAAACATGGCGTATGGTTTGCCTATCATCCTGGGGGACGATTAATTGCAGTTCAGAATGAATATAAAAATGGCAAATTGAATGGTTTAACCCAGCAGTTTGACCGTCGAGGCAAGCGAATTCAATCATCGGTTTATAAAAATGGCCGTTTAGATGGACCCATGCGCTTATATAACGAAAAAGGGAAACTAACCAAGGAAATATTGTTTAAAAACGGCCAACGTGTAAGTAATGATCTCAATTTCCGCCCTTAAAAAATTGTATTTACTGAGGCATGCTGAAGCAGAATTGTTTTCTGCATCGGGTAAGGATTTTGATCGAAAACTATCCTCAACAGGCCAAAATAGCATTCTTAATGCAGCGCCTATTTATCGAGAATCACTTACTGTTGATGCTGTTTTTTGTAGCGCTGCATCTCGCACAAAGGAAACATTGAAACTATTAAATCTCAATTCAGGAACCTGTTCATTTCACACTGCATTATATGGGGCGTCTTCCGATGAGTTAATTCAATTTATACAAGGTATTCCCAATGTCTTTTCAGGTGTATTGTTGATTGGACATAACCCAGGATTGAGCGATTTAGCAACGTTCTTAACAGATGAATGCTATTCCTTAAAAACAGGTCAATTGCTTGAAATTGAGTTGGAATCATCGGATTGGAAAATGATATCGAGAGGAATAGGTATAGAAAAGAGAAACATCTTTTGAGTTTAGCCGTATGACGGGTTAATCTCTTATGAAAAAAACGCTTGTTTTCTATTTTCTATTTTTATTTCTGTTTGCTTCTTTCGGCTACGGTCAAAAACAAGCACCCCTATTTCATGTTTATAAAAATCAGGTTAAACTGGGAGTGCAAGAAATTTTTATGGGAGATTTATCAGGCTATTACGAGCGTGTTTTATCTAAAAAAGTTTCAGTAGAGTTCGGTTCTGGGGTAGTTTTAAGAAACTATCTCCAGGAGTTTGTTCAAGAAACCGTCCAGCCTGAAAGCCGCAGAATATTGCTCGGAATGAGTATGAATGCAGGTATTAAGTATTATCCGTTTATACCTGGTGAGGCATTGTATTTAAGCATGGATTTTAAAGTTAGAAGGTATAGAACACAATACAAAACCGTTTCAACAATTGGCAATGAAACATTGATTTTTAATGAATACGACCAGAAAAATATTTATCGGCTTGGAATCGGTTATGTCTATTGCATGGATGATCATGTCTTCTTGGATTTTTACAGCGGGGTTGGCTTAGCAGGATTAACCAATCAAAGTTTGGTTCCGCAAATGAACCCCAATACCAATGAATGGGAATTTATAAAGTCCCGGACATATGATGTTAAGCTACATTTTAATGTTGGGTTAAAATTTGGCTATCGTTTTTAGAAACAGTAGCGGGTAATGAAATTCGAAAGCACGTCCCTACGCCCAATTCAGAATGTAAGACAACTAATTTCCCTTGGTGATAGTTTCTGATTATTCGGTGAGCTAATGTTAACCCTAATCCCCAGCCCCGTGTTTTGGTGGTGTAGCCTGGTTTGAAAATGCGCGCATATTGTTTTTTGGACATTCCCTTCCCCGTATCTGAAATATCAATATGAATCCAGCTATTTTCCTGTGCAATTTGAACCTGTAATTTTCCTTTTCCTTCCATAGCATCAACTCCGTTTTTGCAAATATTTTCGATAACCCATTCAATGAGCGAAGGGTTGTGTCTTAGTAAAATGGGACTTTCATTGATAATGCGATAATCAATAGTTACCTTATCGGAAATACGGGTTCTTAAATAATCCAAAATATTACCGATCGTTACCACCAAGTCCTTACTCTCCATTTTTGCTCCTGAACCAATTTTTGAAAAACGATCCGTAATAATTTCGAGTCGATCCACGTCTTTTTGCATTTCTTTCACAATCATTGGGTCAATGTTTTGTGTCTCCAAGTATTGTACCCACGCCATGAGCGATGATAAAGGGGTTCCTAATTGATGTGCCGTTTCTTTGGCCATACCCGCCCAAACTTGATTTTGCTCTGCTTTTCGAAAAGTGGAAAATACTAAATAAGCCGTGAAAACGAATAATCCAATGATAATGAATTGAATGACCGGATACCATTGTAATTTTTTTAGTTCGGCACTTTCATCATAATAAATTAAGTTTCTTGTCCCATCCTTGAAGTCCAAAATAATAGGCGAATTTTTTTGTTTAAAATCAGTGAGGAAATCGGTTTTTTGACTCTCCGACAACTGATTTATTTTCAAATTATTACCAATCGATTTTCCCGTTTTGGAATCAACTAATAACACAGGTATTTGATCCTGATTTTCAATCAATTCCTTATTAAATGCATTAATAATCGAGTCGCGCTCTTTTTCAAGCTGTAAGAGCTCTTTGGAATCAAAATAGGCGCATGTCATTGTCATCCCTTCGAAAACATCCACAGTAAATGACCGCCCTGTATTTTTCCAAAGTAACGCAATTTTTTGAAGGGTGTCATCTAATAATTTGCTGCGTTCAGTTGTTGTTTTCGTTGGATACAATGCACGGATTTCAGCTGTATCTATGGCCGTGTTTTTATAATTAGTAACATTATTTTGATCATCCAATACAATGACTGGAATGTCTGTGTTCTTGTTTATAATTGAAAAAGCTAATTGGATACTTGCATCACCTTCTATGGGCGATAAAAAGAGGGAGCGTGTTGCATCTATCCACGTGTTCACCTCTTGTTTTTCCCGATTCCGAAGTTTGGTAAACGTACGATTGGTTAATTTAACTAATTCTAATTTCTTTTTAATAGCTTCTGCCCACTGAGTAGCCTTTTCCCGTTCCCGTTTGCTTAAGTCGGAAACCATTACATTAGACACATACAAGGAAATAATGAACAACACTACTGCGCCAATTAATAGAAAGATCTTCCACCGCTGTTTATTTGAATACAATCCCATTGAGTACATAAAAATAGACAAATTCCTTCAGTTTAAAAAAATGAAATTTCTTTTATTCCATTCGTTTCATTTTGATTCGTGTTCCTCGGTTTATTCGATTGTATTAAATTTACTACCTTACCCCACTATTAAGCGATTTTTATTCTATGAAAACACTATTCAAATTAGGGCCATTCAAATTATTTTTATTGGTGTTTCTTATTATTTCAATACCATTATTCGTTTTTCCAATTAACTTATTTTCGGGAATAATTGTTTTCGGCAAACTGGGAATTGAAAAAGAGGTTCCGTTAAGCTTGTCCTATTTTGTTGGGCTGGGGTATAATTCAAAGGATTTAATTTCCCTCGGGATTACTGATTTTTATCTCACTGTTCAAGGAAAAATTCTTGCCCTCATTTTCCTAATAGGGATCCCTAGTTTACTGGCCTACAGCGCCTATTTGTTTCAGAAAAAGTAATATTATAATTGACCATCTGAATGATAAAACCCGGCTTTGTATATTTTGACTTTGATTAAAATACCATCTTTATCATATTCGTATACTTTCCCCTCCCATAATTGACCATTTTTGAATTGTCCGTCTTGCCAAATTTCATCATTGGGTGTATAACATTTATTGTAGCCATTCGGTAAAAATGTTTTTCCTCGGGTGCGTGGGGTTCCTAATAAAGGTGCTTTAATTGCTGTTTTTGAATATGAAGCAATGGTATTATCTGAATCCGATTCTGCCTTAACAGAGGATAATATTGCCCCATTTGCCCCATAACTAATTTCTTCTTTTATTTTTCCGTTTTCGAAATATCGAGTAGCCTTACCCGTTGGCGCACCATTTATTGCATCATATTCGTATTCCAAATTTCCATTTCCATAGAAATACTTTATTTTGCCTTGTTCTTTTCCCGTTTGATTAAAATTTCCAGCATATTCTATTTTCCCATTTTCAAAGTACCGTGTTAACGAATCTTTGTACAGATTTAATACTAAATTTCCTTTTTCCCGGACCTTACCATTGAGGTAATATTTAGTGTATGAACCCATTGGTCTGTTGTTCTTATAAACGGCTTCAATTTGAATGTTTTTTCCATCCGAATGATAGCGTTTCCATGCCCCTTCTTTTCTGCCATTAACAAAGGAACCTTCTTCGAAAATAAGCTTCGTTCCTTTTTGATAAATGGTCCATTTACCAGTCCTTTTTCCATTAGCATCTTTTTGATTTAAACTTTGAGCAAGTATCATTGAGCCCAGTGAACCAAAAATAAAAAAAACGATTAGCAGTGATTTCATACCCACTAAATTAATGATTTTAGGTCAGTCGAAAAAATGGAAGTTTTAAATGCTCCACTGAAATAGGTAAATATTTTGCAATTTTACACCCAAAAATAGCATTATGAATATTTCTTCTTTACAACCCACTGAACTTTGGTCCAATTTTGAATCTTTAAATGCTGTTCCTCGTCCTTCCAAGAAAGAAGAGCGCGTACGTCAATTCATGGTCGATTTTGGAAATTCATTGGGATTAGAAACTATAATTGATAAGATTGGTAATGTAATTATTAAAAAAGCTGCGTCACCTGGAATGGAGAATCGAAAAACGGTTATCCTTCAATCCCATTTGGATATGGTACATCAAAAAAATTCGGATCGCGTATTTGACTTTGATACTCAGGGAATTGAAATGATCATCGACGGAGATTGGGTACGTGCAAACGGTACAACTCTGGGTGCAGATAACGGTATCGGAGTGGCTGCTATCATGGCTGTGTTGGGGTCCAAAACGATTGAACATCCTGCTATTGAGGCATTTTTTACTATTGATGAAGAGACTGGAATGACCGGGGCCATGCAAATGGATGGTTCATTGTTTCAAGGAGAAATTTTATTGAATATCGATACCGAAGATGATGACGAACTTTCAATCGGTTGTGCTGGTGGAATTGACACAAATACATCGTATGCGTATACCGAGGTGCCTGTAGTTGCTGAAAGTAAAACGATAGAAATATCGATTCGTGGTTTACTTGGAGGGCATTCCGGAATGGATATCGATAAAGGCCGTGGAAATGCCAACAAATGGATGGCGCGAATGCTTTGGGAATTGAGTCAATCGCTTTCTTTCCAATTGGTTTCGTTTGATGGAGGTAGTTTACGTAATGCGATTCCTCGTGAAGCTACTGCGGTTATAGCTTTTCCCATAGTTGACGCACCTCATTTTCATGCTGAATTTGATAAGCAAGTCGCGATTTTGAAAGAGGAATATACCTCTATTGAATTGGCAATTAATATGCAAGCCAAAGAAATAGAGTCAGCAATATCGGCCATGCTAGCTGCAGATTGTAAGAAAATTTTAAACTTGCTTTGTTCGGTACAAAATGGTGTTTTCAGAATGAGTCCGGACATTGCCGCATTGGTGGAAGCTTCTTCTAGTCTGGCGCGAATTATTATTTCAAATGGTTCTTTCACCAGTCAATCTTTACAAAGGAGTAGTGTTGAGTCAACGAAATCTGAAATTGCTATGACTATTCGTTGTGCGTTTGAAAATTGTGGGTGTGATGTCGTTCAGGGAGGCGAATATCCGGGTTGGAAACCAAATCCAAATTCTGCAATTCTTCAGTTAATGGAACAATTATACAAAGAAATGTACCAGGAAGAACCGAAAGTGAAGGCTTGTCACGCAGGACTTGAATGTGGGATTTTGAGCAAACACCTTCCGGGTGTTGATATGATTTCTTTTGGGCCAAATATTCGTGCAGCACATTCACCGGATGAAAAAGTACAAATTTCATCAGTTCAAAAATTCTGGAAATATTACTTAGAAACTTTGAAGCAAATTCCCTTGAAATAAATGATTTTTCATAAAGAAACGTATATCGGATCTACCGATAGAGAGGCGTTGATTGAGCTTGTTATTCCGGATAAATTCAATCAAAATTTGTTGGTTTTTGTTCATGGTTACATGGGTTTTAAAGATTGGGGAGCGTGGAATTTGATGAAAGATTATTTCCTGAATAAAGGCTATGGATTTTGTAAATTTAATCTGACTCACAACGGTACTACGATTGAAAAGCCACTGGACTTTGCCGATTTGGAAGGGTTTTCTAAAAATCGCTATTCATACGAAAAAATCGATGTGCTCTGTGCCTTGGATTGGTTGCAAACAAAGATTGAATTAGCGACTTGCCGTATTCATTTGGTTGGTCATTCTCGAGGCGGAGGAATTGCTTTGTTGTGTGCTTCTGATAATAGAATTTCATCTGTAATTACCTTAGCTGCCATATCCTCCATTGAAAAACGCTTTGATTTACCATCGGACATACTTGAAGATTGGAAAAAAACCGGCGTTCGATACGTGAAAAATGGCAGAACTCATCAAGAAATGCCACATTCCATTGAGCAATTAACTGATTTTGAAACGCACCGGAAAGAGTTAGACATACGAAATGCTTGTTTGGTATTAAATAAACCAATCCTCATTCTTCATGGTGATCAAGACGAATCCGTTTCCATCGAGGAAGGAGAAGCCATTGCAGCATGGACAAATCAACCACTGGATATAATCGAGGGCGCAAATCATACCTTTGGCGCAAGTCATCCGTTTTCAGAAAAAATCTTGCCGACAGAATTGCAGGTGTGTTGTGAGAAAACTGTTGAATTTATCGATTCGCTAAAATAAAATCAATCGAGTGTTGGTTGAATAAATCCGGTTGTCCGATATTTACCACATGACTGAGGTTTTCTGTAATTTTAGTTTACAGTAACATGTTTATTGTAAACAATGACTGATAGTAAAAATTATCCATTCGCACGAATAAATTCAATAGAATGTTGGTTGAATAAATCCGGTTGTTCGATATTCACCACGTGACCACAATTTTCAATAATTGTTAGCAAAGCTGCTGTATTTTTCTGTACAATTTCGCGAACAGGCGGTAAGAACAAATGATCCTCACTTCCCATGATATAAAGCGTGGGAATGGCGATGCGGGTGTATTCCAATTTGGCTAAATAGGCCGTTAATCGGGCCGTTAATTTAAACCATCGATTAAATTCCTTGGACATGAGTTTTTGTGCCTCGCGTATAAACAACAACCGAGATTGCTTGTGGTTTTTATTTGGCATGATGATGCGCGCAAACAACGAATAGAGCGACATATACGGAATAAACGGATGAAGTATGCGGCCTCCGCGTAATAACAAGCGTGATTTAAAGGTTAGTTTGGTTATCGCCCCAGAATACACCATCGTTTTGACCATAGAAGGTTTTATTAAAGCAATTTGTTGAATAATGATGGTGCCCATGGAGACTCCCACAAAATGGGCTTGATTAATCTGCTCCAGATCCAATGTTTTAAGTACATCGTTTGCTAAAAGTTCGAATGAATATTTCTTATCCGTTGCGTGATTTTTGGATTTCCCGTGCCCGCGCAAATCGATCAACAAAACATTGAAATTATCCGAAAAGGCTTTCACTTGCTTGAACCAAATGGAAGAACTCCCTCCTGCACCATGGATAAATACAATCCATTCAGCGCTAGTGGCGTGTTCCATTCGTTTTACGTGCAGCATATATAATAAAAAAGCGCCCTAAATTTTTTTAGGACGCTTCAAAGATATCAATAAATCGTTTACTTCTTGTCGTTTACTTCTTCAAAGTCAACATCAGTAACTTCTTCTTGTGGGTTTCCACTTGGCTCATTAGGAGCTCCTGCCTCACCACCATCGTTTGACGCATTGTACATGTCTTGAGATGCAGCCTGGAAAATAGTTTCCAATTTCTCTAAAGCAGCTTCTAAATTGTCTATGTTTCTAGCTTCATATTGAGCTTTCAATTCAGCTAAAGCATCGTCAATTGGTTGTTTTTTGTCAGCAGGAATTTTATCACCAAATTCTTTCAATTGTTTTTCTGTTTGGAAAATCACTGAATCTGCTTTGTTTAACAACTCTGCTTCTTGCTGTTTTTTCTTATCGTCTTCTGCATTTAATTCAGCTTCACGCTTCATTTTTTCGATTTCTTCTTGGCTCAAGCCTGTTGAAGATTCAATGCGGATTTTTTGCTCTTTTCCAGTTCCTTTGTCTTTCGCGCTCACATTAATAATTCCATTCGCATCTAAGTCGAAAGTTACTTCGATTTGTGGGACCCCTCTTTGTGAAGGAGGAATTCCGTCTAAATGAAAACGACCAATTGTTCTATTGTCTTTCGCCATTGGACGCTCTCCTTGTATTACGTGAATTTCTACGGAAGGTTGATTGTCACTAGCCGTGGAGAAAACTTCACTTTTCTTTGTTGGAATAGTTGTGTTTGCTTCAATTAATTTAGTCAATACACCACCCATTGTTTCAATTCCTAAAGAAAGGGGAGTTACGTCTAATAATAGTACATCTTTCACTTCTCCTGTTAATACACCTCCTTGAATCGCTGCACCAATTGCAACTACTTCATCCGGGTTAACTCCTTTACTTGGAGATTTTCCAAAGAATTTTTCCACTGCTTCTTGTACAGCAGGAATACGAGTTGAACCTCCAACTAAGATAATTTCATCGATATCATTTACAGACAATCCTGCATTTTTCAATGCTGATTTACATGGATCAATGGTTCTGATTACTAAATCTCCTACTAGTTGCTCGAATTTCGCTTTTGTCATCGAACGCACTAAGTGTTTTGGGATACCATCAACCGGCATGATATACGGCAAATTGATTTCAGAAGAAGTTGTACTAGAAAGTTCAATCTTCGCTTTTTCAGCCGCTTCTTTCAATCGTTGTAAGGCCATTGGATCTTTACTTAAATCCAACCCACCGTTTTCATCTTTAAATTCTTTAACTAACCAATCAATGATTTTTTGGTCAAAGTCATCTCCTCCAAGGTGCGTATCACCATCTGTTGAAAGAACTTCAAAAACACCGTCTCCTAATTCAAGGATTGAAACGTCATGCGTACCACCACCACAGTCAAAAACAACGATTTTCATATCAATGCTTTTCTTGTCTAAACCGTAAGCTAATGCGGCTGCAGTTGGCTCATTGATGATTCGTTTTACTTGTAAGCCAGCGATTTCACCCGCTTCTTTCGTTGCTTGACGTTGCGCATCATTAAAATAAGCCGGAACGGTAATAACCGCTTCAGTTACTTCATGACCCAAATAATCTTCAGCTGTTTTTTTCATTTTTTGCAAAATGATTGCTGAAATTTCTTGAGGCGTATAATTACGATCGTCTATTTTAACTCGTGGAGTATTATTATCTCCTTTAACTACTTTGTATGGAACGCGTCCTGCTTCCATTGTTGTTTCGTCGAATGAGTTACCCATAAAACGTTTAATCGAATAAATCGTTTTTGTTGGATTGGTGATTGCTTGGCGTTTTGCCGGATCACCCACTTTTCTTTCTCCGCCTTCAACAAATGCTACAACAGATGGCGTTGTTCTTTTTCCTTCTGCATTGGAAATTACTACTGGCTCATTTCCTTCCATAACCGAAACACACGAGTTTGTTGTTCCTAAGTCAATTCCTATTATTTTTCCCATGTTATAAATTTTTCAATTTTTTTTGACAATCGGGAAAGTCAATTAATATGCCATCAGTAATAGAAGCAAAAAAAATGACAAAATGCAAGAAAGAACTACTATTTTACTGTCAAATCGTCAGAAATTATGACAGTTTAATGCGCCTCCAACCAATTATTTGCCAGTTGCATTTCCACTTCCATTGGCACAACTAACGAAATTGCCCTTTCCATAGCGTTCTTTACCAAGGCCTGCATCATTTCTTTTTCGGTGTTGTGAATGTCAAAAACTAACTCATCATGTACCTGCAAAATCATTTTCGATTGCACGCCTGCTTTTTTCATGGAAGAATGTACCGCAATCATCGCCATTTTGATAATATCTGCTGCCGAACCTTGAATCGGTGCATTGATGGCATTTCGCTCAGCAAACCCGCGCATTACGGCATTTGCAGAATTAATATCGGGCAAATATCGTCTGCGCTTCATGATTGTTTCCACGTAGCCTTTTTCGCGTGCCATATAGATTACGCCATCCATGTAGGATTTAAGTTGACCAAATTGTTCAAAATAACTATCAATGATTGTTTTTGCCTCTGTCCGAGAAATAGTCAATGTTTGTGACAATCCAAAGGCAGACTGACCATATATAATTCCAAAGTTTACGGCTTTGGCCGCGCTTCGTTGGTCACGTGTCACAGTTTCCAACGGAATATTAAACACTTTTGCAGCAGTTGCTGTGTGAATATCTACTCCTTCTTGGAATGCCTGAATCATGTTTTTATCACCACTCAAGGCAGCAATAATTCTTAATTCAATTTGCGAATAGTCGGCTGCCATCAATTGATACTCAGCTGAACGAGGCACGAATGCCCTACGAATCTCTTTTCCTTTGGCAGATCGAATGGGAATGTTTTGCAAATTGGGATTGTTGGAACTGAGCCTTCCCGTTGCAGTAACCGTTTGCATAAAATTGGTATGAATGCGCTCATCAATTTTGTCGCACAGGGTTGGTAGCGGGTCAACATAGGTGCTCTTTAATTTTCGTAATTGCCTAAATTCCAAAATAAGGGGTACAATTGCATGGTCTTTTTCGTGTTTCATCAACACATCTTCTGATGTTGCATATTGTCCTGTTTTGGTTTTTTTTGCTTTGCTCGAAATTTTCAAATGATCAAAAAGCACCTCTCCCAATTGTTTGGGTGAATCTACGTTGAAATCTACACCGGCCAATGCTTTTATTTCGCTATCCAAACGAAGTAAGGTTGTTTCCAATTCTTTTGAATAGTCTTGCAATGCTTTTACATCGATGGCAATTCCTTCTTGCTCCATGTCTTTCAATACCTCAACCAAGGGCATTTCCATTTCATAAAACAATTCTTTGAGGTGTTCCTTTTGTATTTCTGGTTCTAAAATTTGTTTTAATTGAAACGTAATGTCGGCATCCTCACTGGCATAATCCGCAATTTCTTCTGGTGTTAAATCGCGCATATTTCCTTGGTTTTTCCCTTTTTTTCCGATGAGTGTTTCAATCGAAATGGGTTGATAACTCAAGTAATAATTGGCCAGAAAATCCATATTCTGTTTCGCTTCTGGATTGATTAAATAATGGGCGATCATCGTGTCAAACGTTGGCCCAACAACCTTTATTCCATAACGATTTAAGACTTTCAAATCGTATTTGATGTTGTGTGCTATTTTTTCAATGGTTGTTGATTCAAAAAATGGGCTGAATTCTTCCACAATTTTCTTTGCCTCGTTAAAATCAGCAGGAACAGCTACATAAAATCCTTCTCTTGATTTGTATGAAAAAGAAAATCCAACCAAATCCGCATGAAGCGCATCAAGGCCCGTGGTTTCTGTATCAAAACAAACTTGTTGTTGTTTCAGCAACAAATCCAACAGTTCTTTCCTTTCTGCCGCCGTTGAAATGAGGTGATAGCTCGGTTTTTCGGTTACGATGGTTTTGTAAGAAGCTGTTTCAATGGGTTCTTGAGGCTCTAGCATGCTTTGGGCACCAAACAAATCCAATTGATTTTCGGAATGCGGTACCGTTGTATTTTTCGATGAGGTAGAAACCACGATTTCTTCGCCAATGATGCGTTTGGCAAGCGCTACAAATTCGAGCTCGGTAAAAATTTCCCGAATTTTATCTGCGTCAACAGGCTCTACCAGAAGCGCTTGTTCGTCAAACTCAATTTCAACATCGGTGATAATGGTGGCTAACATCTTTGAAACCAATCCTTGATCGGCAAAATTGCGCACATTTTCTTGTTGCTTTCCTTTCAATTCATGAGCATGCGCAATCAGATTTTCAACAGATCCATACGTTTTGATTAACACTTTGGATGTTTTTTCACCAATTCCTGGGATACCCGGAATATTATCCGCGGCGTCTCCCCACAATCCTAAAATGTCGATTACTTGCAGCGGATTTTCCACTTCAAATTTGGTACAAACCTCTTTCACTCCCATAATTTCGGGAGGATTTCCGCCTCTTCCAGGTTTGTAAATCAGGCAGTTATCGGTGACCAATTGCGCATAATCTTTATCGGGAGTCATCATGTAAGTCAAAAA
>Ga0049081_10000289_pt1 | contig 19714 bp, 34 predicted proteins | sample GreLakmeER78MSRF_FD_66717 | JGI IMG/M metagenome (GOLD analysis project Ga0049081, IMG submission 66717) | Freshwater lentic microbial communities from great Laurentian Lakes, MI, USA - Great Lakes metaG ER78MSRF | ecosystem: Environmental > Aquatic > Freshwater > Lake | place: Great Lakes...
TGTTTTCTCAGATAACTTCTTTGAGTCGTTTAATAAAGAATGTTGGAATGTTGGAGGTAAAATTACAGCAGCAGCAACAACTGGCCCAGCGAGACAACCCCTACCTGCTTCATCACATCCGACTTCTACACTATTTTCAAGTAAAAATGTTTTTAGCAATTTATCAACTATTTTTTTATTATAATCATTTAAATATACAACCAATTACGTATTTTTATCGTCATAAGCTAAAAATAAAACCATGAAAATACTTTATACGATTCTTTTAATTTGTGCCATCGGCACAACCACGTATGCTCAGGATGTTAAATTAGCTAAAGCACAAAGTGCTACAGAGCTATTACAAGCAAAGAATACAGGTAAATATTCCTTTGTTTTCCCATCGGATATTACCTCGACTGAAATAACAAATGCAGCAAATTATTACAAATCTTTCTTTACTGTTCAATTCACTGAAACAACAAGAACAGTCAAAGTCACAATGACTGAAAACACTCCAGAAAATAGAAGAATTATTCTTAGATTTCTTGCTTCATCTCGCATTCAGAAAGTTCAAGTTGGTGACAATCAGTTATTACTTCATGAATTTTACGATCAATATTTCAATTAATCTCTCCGAAATACACTTAGGATAATTAAGGCCGCGATAATTGTTATTGCTAAACCCCAAATCCATCCTCCGAGTAGATAACTCGCTAATACTGTTGGAATTAAAAAAACGGATGCCAAATGGTATTTCCCTTGGTTTTTATTTTCTTTCATTTTTTAAAATCAATGAATTGTCGAGGGGTTGCGCAAAAGTTCATAGGTACATCTAAAGGATTAACATCTTCAATAATCTCCATTGAATCAAATAACGAAATACCAATTTTAACAATTTCTTTATTTGTTCGATTAAAATACCGATCATAAAACCCCTTCCCATATCCAATTCTATGTCCTTGAACGTTAAATGCTAACAAGGGTAGTAAAACTACATCCAAATCAGACGGTTGAATATGTGTTTTGTTCGGTGGCTCGAAAATTCCAAAAGCACCTTTAGTAAGGTTATTGCAGGATTCCATCTTAAAAAAGTCCATTTCACAAGATTCATTGTTTGAAATAGGTGCGTAAATATTTGAAACCGTAAGATCAAACTGGTTCAATAATAAAAATGTATTAGGTTCTTTGGAATTTGAAATCGGTAAAAAGACACCAATATTTTTATCTTTTAATGGGAAATTATCCAGTAAAATTTTAAAACAATCATTTGACAGAATGTCAATCTCTTGCTGAGAATAAGAATTCCTCAGTTCTTTATACTTCTTTCTAATTTCCTTTTTAAGCATTTAACAAAACATTTCATTTAAGTTCCTAGCCACGATTTTATCTAAGGGAAAAGTCAGCAACTCTTCGAGCTCCTTATTTATAGCAATCCATCTTTGTTTTTCACCATTTTTTTTCAAAGGAATTTCGTAGGAGTCAAAAGCCAAATTTTCAACCTCATTAGTATTGACAAAATAATAAAAAGAGATAAGTTGCATTTCATTATTAAAAGCAGAAATTTGCAGGTGATCATTTACATAGAATAATGAATCAACGGACACTTCTAATTCCATTTCTTCCCGATATTCTCTGATTAAAGCAGAGCTTATACCTTCACCAAATTCCAATCCACCCCCTGGGAATTTAGTAAAGGGAAACCCATCTCTAAACTCATCCGATATTAAAACTTGCTTATTTTTATTTATAAGTAGGCCATATACTCGAATTGTGAACGAATTCATTATTTTCGAATGAAACGAAAATTCTTTCCAGGATAAATTGCTGAATCTCCCAATTCCTCTTCAATTCGAAGAAGTTGATTGTATTTCGCCATGCGATCACTTCTGGAAGCAGAGCCTGTCTTGATCTGACCACAATTTAATGCAACGGCTAAGTCAGCGATTGTATTATCCTCAGTTTCTCCTGAACGGTGACTCATTACCGAGGAATAACCACTTCTAGTGGCAAGTTGAACGGCTTCAATCGTTTCCGTTAATGATCCAATTTGATTTACTTTAACCAAAATTGAATTCGCTATGTTCTCATCAATTCCCCGTTGTAATCGAGCGGTATTGGTGACAAATAGATCATCCCCAACTAATTGCACCTTATCACCAATTTCTTTAGTGAGCATTGACCAACCGTTCCAATCATCCTCAGCCAAGCCATCTTCAATTGAAATAATTGGATATTTATTTACCCAATCTTTCCAAAACGAAACCATTTCGGAAGAAGATCTATTTTCGCCAGTAGATTCAAAATGGTAAATTCCAGTATCTGATTTGTAAAATTCTGACGATGCAGCATCCAGGGCAATGCAGACATCCTCACCAGGTATAAATCCCGCTTTTTCAATGGCTTGAATAACAAGCTCAATTGCTTCTTCATTCGATTTTAAATTAGGAGCAAAGCCACCCTCATCTCCAACATTTGTTGACATTCCATTTTTTTTCAAAACATTTTTTAAATGATGAAAAATCTCAGTACCCCAACGCAAACCTTCAGAAAAGCTTTTTGCTCCTATCGGCATTACCATAAACTCCTGAATATCAATCAAGTTATCAGCATGAGAGCCTCCATTCAAAATATTCATCATAGGAACGGGCATAGTTACGGCACCAACTCCTCCAATATACTTATATAACGACATATTAGAACAATCAGCCGCTGCACGAGCCACGGCCAAGGATGTGCCCAAAATTGCATTGGCTCCCAATTTAGATTTATTTAAAGTTCCATCTAAACGAATCAATGCTGTATCTATCGACTTTTGATCCATGACATCCATTCCAACTAATAATTCATTAATTTGGGTGTTAACATGATTTACTGCATTCAGAACACCCTTACCTAAATAATAAGATAGGTCATTATCTCTCAACTCAACTGCTTCGTGAATTCCTGTTGATGCACCAGAAGGAACTGCAGCTCTTCCAATTAAACCATCCGTAGTTAATACATCTACCTCTATCGTTGGATTTCCACGAGAGTCAAGAATTTGACGGGCATGTACTTTTGCAATATAACTCATTTTATCTTTTTTGTTGTTTTATATTTTGAACAAACTGATCAAATAAATAACGAGAATCATGAGGGCCAGCAGAGGCCTCCGGATGATATTGAACCGAAAAAACAGGTTTGTTCACTAATTCAATTCCTGCAATTGTTTCATCATTCAAATGAATATGAGTAACTGCAATTAAAGGATTCTGATCCAAACCTTCTTTGGAAATTACAAATCCATGATTTTGGGAAGTGATTTCACCTTTTCCTGTTTTTAAATTCTTAACTGGATGATTAATGCCTCTGTGACCATTAAACATTTTTTCAGTTTTTAATCCTTGACTTATTCCCAAAATCTGATGTCCCAAACAAATTCCAAAAACTGGTTTACTTGTATCAACAATATCCTTTACGAGTTTAATAGAATCTAACATAGCAGAAGGATCACCAGGCCCATTTGACAACATGAATCCATCTGGAGCAAATTCATTTATCACATTCAATGATGTATCAAAGGGGAACACTTTAACAAAACAATTTCGTTCTACCAAACAATTGATAATATTATTTTTTACACCAAAATCAATCAAAGCGACTCTATAATCAGCGTATGGATTGCCTATTTCATAGGTCGTTTTAGTAGCAACCTTTGAAGATAATTCAAGGCCCGCCATTGAGGGAGTATTAGCTAGGTACAAATTTAATTCATCATCTGACAACTGTTCAGAAGAAATAACTGCATTCATCGCGCCTTTATTACGTATATGTCGGACTAGAGCTCGCGTATCAATGTCTGAAATACCGATGGTATTATTCAATTCCATATAGGCTTGAAGAGAAGTTGTCGCTGAAACTCGAGAATACCCATCTGAAAACTTCTTTACTACTAATCCAGCAATTTTAATTGAATTCGATTCGATTTCATTCTTATTGACGCCATAGTTCCCTATATGCGCTGTATTCATAATTAATAATTGTCCATAATAAGATGGATCGGTAAAAACTTCTTGATAACCAGTCATTCCTGTGTTAAAGGCAATTTCCCCAGTTGTTGTGCCTATCTTACCAATAGAATAACCACGAAAACAAGAACCATCTTCTAACTTTAATATTGCTGGGGTGCGATCATTCATTTCAATTAATTTAATACAAAGGTAATTTTAAAGCTTGTAAGAAAAATAGAATGAACAAAAAAAGGCGACCAAATGATCGCCTTTTTATCAACATACTGTTAACTTCTTAATCTTTCTTTTCTTCTTCAGCCGATGTATCTGGATTTTCTGCAGAATCAGTTTCGCTTGTATCTTCAGAAGTTACCTCCATATTTTCCTCAACAACGACTGCCTCTTCAACCTCAACCACATTTTCTATATCAGAATCGGATTCGTCTACAATGTTAATTTCAGTTGCTTCAACTACCTCTTCAACAGAATCAGTAGCTTTTTTAACACCACCTCTTCTTGAACGACGAGTAGTTTTCTTAGTTGAGTCATTTGAATATAATTCATTGTAATCTACCAACTCGATCATACACATTTCAGCATTATCACCTAATCTGTAGCCTGTTTTAAGAATTCGAGTGTAACCTCCATTTCGCTCTGCGATTTTCGGCGCGATATCTCTAAAAAGTTCTGTAACTACCTCTTTGTCTTGAAGGTATGAGAAAACAATTCTTCGTGAATGCGTAGAATCTTTTTTAGATTTTGTTAAAAGTGGTTCTACAAAAACTCTTAACGCTTTTGCTTTAGCAACAGTTGTATTAATTCGTTTATGACGAATCAATGAACAAGCCATATTAGAAATCATTGCTTTTCTGTGCGATGATTTTCTACCTAAATTATTTACCTTATCTCCGTGTCTCATGATTTCTTTTTCTTAATCCATGTCTAATTTATACTTAGCCACGTTCATTCCAAATGTAAGCCCTTTATTATCGACAAGCTCTTCAAGCTCTGTCAAAGACTTTTTACCAAAATTTCTAAATTTCAATAAATCCGATTTAGCAAACGCAACCAATTCACCCAAAGTATCAACTTCTGCAGCTTTCAAACAATTCAACGCTCTAACAGACAGATCCATATCAACTAACTTAGTTTTCAATAACTGACGCATGTGCAATGAAGATTCATCAAATTCTTCGCCATCGGCTTTGGATTCGTTTTCAATAGAAATTCGTTCATCAGAAAACAACATAAAATGATGAATCAAAATTTTAGCCGCTTCTTTTAACGCATCTTTCGGTTGAATTGAACCATCTGTTTTAATGTCTAAGACTAATTTTTCGTAATCAGTTTTTTGTTCAACGCGAAAATTCTCAACAGCGTATTTAACATTTACAATGGGCGTGAAAATTGAATCAACAGCAATTGTCCCAAATGTTGCATCTGGATTTTTATTTTCTTCTGCTGGTACATATCCTCTACCTTTTACAATAGTAAGCTCAATGTTCAATTTAACACTAGGCTCCATGTTACACAATACAAGATCTGTATTTAATACCTGAAAAGCAGAAGTAAATTTACCCAAATCTCCAGCAGTTAACTGCTTTTGACCAGAAATTGAAACTATAACTGTTTCAGTATTTGTACCCTCTATTTGTTGTTTAAAACGAACTTGTTTCAAATTCAAAATAATTTCAGTCATATCCTCAACAACACCTTTAATGGTTGAAAATTCATGATCTACACCTTCAATTTTAACTGAAGCAATAGCAAACCCCTCAAGTGAAGAAAGTAAAATTCTTCTTAACGAGTTTCCTACGGTGATTCCATAACCTGGTTCAAGAGGTCGGAATTCAAATTGTCCTTCACGTTCATCAGAATGAACAAGAACAACTTTATCTGGTTTTTGAAAATCTAAAATTGCCATAACAAAGCGAAATAATTTATTATTTAGAATATAACTCGACGATTAGTTGTTCCTTAATGTTTTCAGGGATCATGTCTCTTGCAGGAACTGCAATCATTTTACCCTCCATTGACACTGAATCCCAATCTAACCAATCAAACTTTTTATTAGAAGCGTTTAAAGAGGATGTTATATTCTCTAATGATTTAGATTTCTCTCTAACCCCAACAACATCACCAATTTTTAAAGTGTATGACGCTATGTTCACCACATCTCCATTTACAGTAATATGCTTGTGAGAAACCAACTGACGAGCACCTCTTCTGGTTGGTGCCACACCTAACCTATAAACCGTATTATCTAATCTAGATTCACACAATAAAAGTAAATTCTCACCTGTAATTCCTTTCATTCGAGAGGCCTTATCAAATAGATTTCTGAATTGTCGCTCTAGAATACCATAGGTGTATTTGGCTTTTTGTTTTTCGCCTAATTGAATCGCATATTCCGATTGTTTAGAACCTCTCCGTTTCGCAGGACCGTGCTGTCCTGGACCATAATTTCTCTTTTCCAGTGCTTTGTCTGGACCAAAAATTGCTTCACGAAAACGTCGTGCAATTTTTGTTTTTGGACCTCTATATCTTGCCATACTATAATTATTATGGGAGAACTATGAATTAAGGCAATCCTTCGATAGCAAACTCTCCCTGGTTATAAAATAAAAATTAAACTCTTCTTTTCTTTGGTGGACGACACCCATTATGAGGAAGCGGTGTTACATCAATTATTTCAGTAACCTCGATGCCCGTGTTGTGTATAGCACGTATTGCTGATTCTCTTCCACCACCTGGACCTTTCACATAAACTCGTACTCTTCGTAGACCAAAATCGTGTGCTTCTTTTGCAGCATCCTCGGCAGCAACTTGTGCAGCATAAGGAGTATTTTTCTTTGACCCTTTAAAGCCCATTTTGCCTGCAGAAGACCAAGAAATAACTTGTCCCGCACCATTGGTTAACGAAATAATTACATTATTAAATGTAGCTTGTATATGTGCTTCTCCAGCAGCATCTACTTTTACATTTTTTCTTTTCTTTTGATTTGTTTTCGCCATCTGAACTATATATTATTTAGTAGCTTTTTTCTTGTTAGCAACAGTTTTACGTCTTCCTTTTCTTGTTCTAGAATTATTTTTAGTACGTTGACCACGTAATGGCAAACCAGCTCGGTGTCTGATTCCACGCAGACAACCTATATCCATCAAACGTTTTATATTCAATTGAATTTCAGAACGTAATTGACCCTCCGTTTTAACCTCATTTATTGAGTTACGAATTGCAGACAATTGATCATCATTCCAGTCTTGAACTTTAATGTTTTCATCAATGCTATTATCACTTAATATTTTTTTGGAAGTACTTCTTCCAATTCCGAAGATATAAGTTAATCCTATAACTCCTCTTTTGTTTTTTGGTAAATCTATTCCCGCTATACGTGCCATACTAAAAATAATTTTATCCCTGACGTTGCTTCAGTTTTGGGTTCTTTTTGTTAATAATATAAACTCTTCCTTTGCGTTTCACAATTTTGCAATCCGCTGTTCTTTTTTTAACTGATGCTCTTACTTTCATCTTTTTTTATTTATTTGTATCTAAAAGAAATTCTACCTTTAGATAAATCATAAGGTGACATTTCTACTTTAACTTTATCTCCAGGTAATATTTTAATATAAAACATTCTCATTTTTCCTGAAATATGGGCTATAATAATATGACCATTTTCTAGTTGAACTTTAAACATTGCATTTGGCAAAGCTTCTAGTATAAGACCATCTTGTTCAATTGAAGATTGTTTTGCCATAATTAAAAACCTGATAACTCGTTTTGACTTCTTCTACCTTTTATTCTTGTTCCTTCCATCAAACCGTCCATGTGTCTATTTAATAAATAGGATTCTATTTGTTGTAGGGTATCTAACACAACACCCACCATAATCAAAATAGAAGTTCCGCCAAAAAACATAGCAAACGCATCATTAACACCTGCTTGTTTTGCAATAGCTGGTAATATAGCAATTACAGCTAAAAATAATGATCCGGGAAAAGTAATTCTAGAAACTAATGTATCTATATATTCAGCTGTTTCCTCTCCTGGCCTAATTCCAGGAATAAAACCACCGCTTCTTTTTAAATCATCAGCAATCTTGCGCGGATTTATCATAATTGCTGTATAAAAATAGGTAAAGACAATAATTAACAGTGCCAATAACAAGTTATAGCTTATACCATAAATGTCTCCCAAAGCACGTTGAATGAAATTCCCTTCTGAAGCAACCATACTTGAGAATGCCATCATTGGAATTGTCATAATTGCTTGAGCAAAAATTATTGGCATTACACCACTTGCATTTACCTTGATTGGTAAATAATTCCTTGCACCTTGTTCTTCAACAGCCCTAGCACCAACAATTCTCTTTGCAGTATTCAAAGGTATTTTTCGTACCCCTTGAACAATTAGAATTGTTAGTAATACAACCAACATAAACGCAATGACTTCTAACACTATCAGGATTAAATTAGATTTATTCATTCCAATTTCAGCAATGAATGACTCTGGAAGTCGAGATAATATACCAACCGTAATCAATAAAGATATACCGTTTCCAATACCTTTTTCAGTGATTCGCTCTCCTAACCAAACAGCAAACATAGAACCAGCAACCAAAACTAAAATTGTTTGCGCCCACCAAAAAGTAGATGCATCCACCGGCATTGCACCTTTGTTTTGAACATATAGTGTTAAATAACTAGGGGCTTGAAGCGCGCAAATAATAATTGTAAGAATTCTAGTGTAGTTATTAATTTGTTTTCGTCCAGACTCACCTTCATTTTGCATTTTTTGAACGGCAGGAATTGCCATACCCAACAACTGCATAATAATTGACGCACTGATATAGGGCATAATTCCTAAGGCCATAACAGATGCATTAGTGAAACCTCCTCCAGAAAAAAGAGAGAGCAAAGTTTCCAAAGCGTTTTGATCACCTCTTGCTTGAGCTGCCGAAAGTGCAGTATAATCAACACCAGGAATAATAATAAACGAACCTACCCTATAAACTAGTATTAGTCCTAAAGTAAGAATAATTCTTTTCCTCAGCTCTTCAACTTTCCAAATATTTTTAAGATTTTCTACTAACTTTTTCATCTGATAAAAAGGGCTCTAATTAATTATATCTCCGTACAAGTTCCACCTTGTGATTCAATAGCAGCTTTAGCGGTAGCAGAAAATTTGTGCGCTAAAATATTAATCTTGGATTTTAACTCACCATTACCTAAAATTTTAAATAAATCATTGCGTGAAATAATACCATTTTCTTTAAGAACATCAAAATTAATCTCCGAAACATTTTTGTTATCGATTAAATATTGGATTGTAGAAAGATTAACACCTTTGTATTCAACACGATTAATGTTTTTGAAACCAAATTTAGGAACACGACGTTGAAGCGGCATTTGACCACCTTCGAAACCAATTTTTGTTTTGTATCCAGAACGAGATTTAGCTCCCTTATGTCCTCTTGTAGATGTTCCTCCATGACCAGAACCTTGTCCTCTGCCAATTCGTTTAACTTTCTTTACTGAACCTTCTGCAGGTTTTAAATTATGTAAGTCCATTATCTATAAATTATTCAGATATTACTTTTAACAAATGATTCACTTTTCGAACCATACCTAGAATTTGAGGAGTAGCCTCTTTTTCAATTGTTTGGTTAAGTTTTCTAAATCCCAACGCTTTAATTGTTGCTTTTTGATCAGCTGGACTTTTAATAGTACTCCTAACTTGTTTGATTTTTATCGTTTCCATAACTGATTATTATCCATTAAATACTTTGTCAATTGTGATACCTCTTTGACGAGCTACCGAAGAAGCATCTCTCATTTGTGCCAAAGCATCAATAGTGGCTTTCACCACATTGTGTGGATTTGACGATCCTTGAGACTTTGCCAATACGTTGTGAATTCCAACACTTTCTAAAACTGCACGCATAGCACCACCAGCAATTACTCCGGTACCATCTGACGCTGGTTTAAGTAAAACATTAGCCCCACCATATTTACCTTTTTGAGTATGAGGTACAGTTCCGCGATAGATGGGAACCTTTATCAAGTTCTTTTTTGCGTCATCAATTCCTTTAGTAATCGCTTCTGTTACTTCTTTCGCTTTCCCTAAACCGTGACCTACCACACCATTTTCATCTCCCACAACAACAATAGCTGAAAAACTAAAAGTTCTACCACCTTTTGTTACTTTAGTAACACGATTTACAGCAACCAATTTATCTTTTAACTCGATATCGGCTGATTTTATTTTATTTATATTTTGAGTTGTCATATTCGATTAAAATTTAAGACCACCTTCACGTGCTGAATTAGCTAGGGCTTTTACCCTTCCATGATACAAATAACCATTTCTATCAAAAACAACCGTTTCTATACCCACAATTTTTGCTTTTTCTGCAACTACTTTACCAACAAATGCTGCTTGAGAGACTTTATTAACTTTTTCTGCATCTTTATTCTTATATGATGAAGCAGAGGCCAAGGTTGTCCCTGTTAAATCATCAATTAGTTGAGCATAAATTTGTTTATTGCTTCTAAAGACAGTTAAACGAGGTAATTTTGCCGTACCGAATACTTTTTTACGAATTCTTCGTTTAATTTTTATTCTTCTATTTACTTTATCTAGTGCCATACTATCTATTATTTTTTACCAGCAGATTTACCTGCTTTTCTTCTTAATTCCTCACCCATATATTTAATCCCTTTTCCTTTGTAAGGCTCCGGTTTTCTTAACGATCTTATCTTTGCAGCAACCTGCCCTAATAGTTGTTTATCAAAAGACTCCAACGAAACAACTGGCGCTTTTCCTTTTTCAGTAAGTGTAGTAATTTTAACATCGCTAGGAACCTCAAGTATGATCGCATGAGAATATCCAAGAGCCAATTCAAGTTGTTGGCCAACTGCATTGGCACGATAACCAACTCCAATTACTTCCAATTCTTTTTTGAAACCTTCTGAAACTCCGACAATCATATTTTGAGTTAGTGCTCTGTAAAGACCGTGTTTAGATCGGAATTCTGATATCTCAGATGTACGACTAAAAGTTATTACATCACCATCAATATTCACATGTATAGAAGGATCAATTTCTTGAAACAACTCCCCTTTTGATCCTTTTACCGATATACAGTTGTCATTGAATTTTACTTCAACACCTTTTGGTACAACGATTGGATTTTTACCTATTCTTGACATTTCTTTTAATATTAATAAACGTAGCAAAGAACTTCACCACCAACATTTAACTTACGTGCTTCTTTATCTGTAATAACACCTACTGATGTAGACATTATTGCAACTCCCAATCCGTTTAATACACGTGGAAGATTGTCTGTTCCAGTATATTTTCTAAGACCAGGTCTTGAAATACGATCAATTCGGGTTATAGCTGGCACTCTAGTTGTTGTGTTGTATTTCAAGGCAATTTTTATTAAACCTTGTTTTCCATCCTCTTCAACTTTGAAATTCGAGATAAAACCTTGATCGAACAAAATTTCAGTCATAGACTTTTTCAAGTTAGATGCAGGGATTTGAACTATTTTCAAACCAGCACTACTTGCATTACGAATTCTTGTTAAATAATCTGCAATTGGATCTGTGTTCATTTTTCTTTATTCTAAATTCTATTAATCATTCTAATTACCAGCTAGCCTTTTTTACTCCTGGTATTTTACCTGCTAAAGCCATTTCCCGAAAAGTAACTCTTGAAATTCCAAAGTTTCTCATATAACCTCTAGGTCTACCAGTCAAACCACAACGATTGTGCAATCTTACTTTAGCCGAATTGGCTGGTAACTTCTGTAGTGCCATCATTGCATCCCATTTTGCAACTTGAATTTCTTCAGAAGGATCTGTTGATTTCAAAACCTTCGTCAACACTTCTCTCTTTTTAGCATAACGTACAACTAGACGTTCTCTTTTGCGCTCGCGCGCTTTCATTGATTCTTTAGCCATTTCTTATTTCGTTTTAAAAGGAAAACCAAATGCATCCAACAGCGCTTTTGCTTCTTCATCGCTATCAGTTGATGTAACAAATGTTATGTCCATTCCCAAAATTTTACTTACTTTATCGATGTCGATTTCTGGAAAAATGATGTGTTCAGTTACACCCATATTATAATTCCCTCTACCATCAAAACCCTTCGGACTAATTCCTCTAAAATCTCGGGTACGTGGTAATGCTACAGATAACAAACGATCTAAAAATTCGTACATTTTTTCACCTCTTAACGTAACCTTAGTACCAATAGGCATCCCTTTACGTAGTTTGAAATTTGAAATGTCTTTTTTTGAAAATGTTGAAATTGCTTTCTGACCAGCAATACGAGATAAATCTGCAAGCGCATTATCGATCATTTTTTTGTCCGCAACTGCCTCACCAATTCCTTGGCTAAGTACAATTTTCTTCAACTTTGGAACACGCATTATCGTTTTATATCCAAATTTCTCTGTTAATTCCGAAATAATCTCAGAACTATATTTTTCTTTAAGTCTTGGTACGTAATTCATATTATTTTATCACCTCCCCTGATTTCTTAGAATATCTAACTATATCTCCCTTGTCATTTTCTTTTCTTCCTATTTTGGTAGCTTGGCCATTGACAACAACCATTAAATTTGAAATATGAAGACCCGCTTCTTTTTCAATTATTCCACCTTGAGGATCAGCAGCGCTGGGCTTAGAGTGTTTTTTAACCATGTTAACACCACCAACAATCGCTCTTAATTTGGCACGATCTATTTTAAGGATTTTTCCTTCTTGACCTTTGGACTCACCGCTAAGAACCTTAACAGTATCTCCAACTTTTATGTGTAATTTAATTTGCATAACTTCTTTCTAAACTGAACTACAATACTTCAGGAGCTAATGATACAATTTTCATATAGTTGTTTTCACGCAATTCTCTCGCCACTGGTCCAAAAATACGTGTTCCCCTCATTTCACCTGCCTGATTTAAGATAACGCACGCATTATCATCAAAACGAATATAGGATCCGTCTGCTCTTCTTACTTCTTTTGTAGTTCTAACTACAACAGCTTTAGCTACACTTCCTTTCTTCACAGCACCTGACGGCATAGCACTTTTAACAGATACAACAATTTTATCACCTACTGAAGCATATCTTCTTCTTGTTCCACCAAGAACGCGAATACATAAAACCTCTTTAGCTCCTGAATTATCTGCAACTGAAAGCCTTGACTCTACTTGTATCATTGTTCAATTATTATTTAGCTCGTTCCACAATTTCTACTAATCTCCAATTTTTGGATTTGCTTAAAGGACGTGTTTCCATAATTCGGACAGTATCTCCTTCATTACAGTCATTAGTCTCATCATGCGCTACGAACTTAGTTGTCTTCTTAACAAACTTTCCGTATTTAGGATGTTTCACCTTTCTTTCTACAGCAACTACGATAGATTTTTCCATTTTATCGCTTGTTACTATACCTACTCTTTCTTTTCTTAAATTTCGCTTTTCCATTTTAAGCTACTTAATTTTTAATTCTAACGATTATCGTTTTGCCAATTCTGTCATCATCCTAGCCACTAATCTCCTCATTCCTCTAATACGCAATGGGTTTTCCATTGGTGTCATTTTATGATTAAATTTCATAGAAGCCAGTTGTTCACCCGTAGATAAAACCCTGCTATTTAAGTCTTCAGTAGACATTTTTACAATTTCCTCTTGTTTCATAATAACTTGTTTAAATAGGAATAACGAAATCATTTCTAACCACAAACTTACATTTCACTGGTAATTTCTGTGCAGCTAATCTTAAAGCTTCTTTTGCTATTTCATACGAAACACCATCAGCTTCAAACATTATTCTTCCAGGATTTACAACCGCTACCCAATGACTAGGTGCTCCTTTTCCTTTACCCATACGTACCTCAGCAGGTTTTGACGTAACTGGCTTATCAGGAAAAATACGAATCCAAACCTTACCCTCTCTTTTCATGTAACGCGTTACTGCGATACGGGAAGCTTCAATTTGTCTTGAAGTTATCCATCCTGATTCCATTGTTTTTAAGCCAAAGGTACCAAATGCAATAGTTGAACCTCTATGAGCAAGACCTTTAACTCGGCCTTTTTGTACTCTCCTAAACTTCGAACGTTTTGGTTGTAACATGATCTACTTATTAACTATTCTCTATTATTTTTTCTTTCTTCTTAATCCTGCACCCACTGGTTTTTTACCTCCTCCAGAGACACCACCTTGCGAATTTGAGGATGATACACCAATGTTAGGTGACAAATCTCTCTTTCCATAAACCTCACCTTTACAAATCCAAACCTTAATCCCTAAGCGACCATAAGTTGTATGAGCCTCAGCAAGTGAATAATCAATATCCGCTCTAAATGTATGTAATGGTATTCTACCCTCTTTATACATTTCTGAACGAGCCATCTCTGCACCATTTAATCGACCAGAAATTTTTATTTTTATCCCTTCAGCTCCCATTCTCATTGTAGAAGCGATTGACATTTTTATAGCTCTTCTAAAAGAAATTCTAGCTTCAAGTTGTCTTGCAACCCCATCAGCAACTAAACGAGCATCCAATTCTGGACGTTTCACTTCAAAAATATTTATTTGAATTTCTTTATTAGTAATTTTCTTGAGCTCTTCTTTCAGTTTGTCAACTTCTTGACCACCTTTACCGATAATAACACCTGGTCGAGCAGTGTTGATTGTAACAGTAATTAATTTAAGTGTTCTCTCGATAATTACTTTTGCAATACTAGCTTTAGCAAGACGGGCAAAAAGATATTTTCTTATTTGATCGTCTTCAATGATTTTATCTTTATAATCTTTACCACCATACCAATTAGATTCCCATCCGTGAATGTAGCCTAATCTATTTCCTATTGGATTTGTTTTTTGTCCCATTTCTCTTACTTAAATTGCACTATCAACAACGATTGTGACATGGTTTGACCTTTTTCTAATTCTATGAGCCCTCCCTTGCGGGGCAGGCTGAACTCTTTTAAGCATTGTACCGCTGTCAACTTGAATTGTCTTAACAACTAAATTTTCTTCTTCAATACTTTTACCTTCATTTTTTTGTTCCCAATTAGCCAAAGCTGATCTTAATAATTTCTCAAGGCTGGTTGAAGCATCTTTAGCATTATGTTGAAGAATATTCAACGCTTTATTTACTTCTAAGCCTCTGATCAAATCAGCAACTAATCTCATTTTTCGCGGAGCAATTGGAGAATTATTCAAACGAGCAAAAGCTATTTGCTTGTTTAGTTCTTTAATCTGTTCTGCTTTTATACGTTTTCTAGCACCCATGAGTTCTAATTCTATCGTTTTTTATCTTTTTTATTTCCAGCATGACCCCTGAAATTTCTTGTTGGAGAAAATTCTCCCAATTTGTGTCCAACCATATTTTCAGTTGCAAAAACAGGAATAAATTTATTACCATTATGCACTGCGAATGTAAGTCCAACAAATTGAGGTGTAATCGTTGAGGCTCTTGACCAAGTTTTAATAACACTCTTACTTTGATTAGCCTGAGCATCGTCTACTCTTTTCATCAATTTATAATGAACAAATGGCGGTTTTTTTAAGGAACGACTCATACTTTATCTATTATTTTCTTTTCTCTAAAATAAATTTACTTGATTGCTTTTTAGGAGCTCTCGTCTTGTATCCTTTCGCAGGGACACCATTTCTTGATCGAGGGTGACCTCCAGAATTTCTTCCTTCACCACCTCCCATAGGGTGATCTACAGGATTCATTACAACCCCACGAACCCTCGGGCGTCTTCCTAACCATCTTGATCTACCTGCTTTACCAGAAACTTCCAGATTATGTTCAGAATTTGAAACAGAACCTATAGTAGCTAGGCAAGTAATTAAAATCATTCTTGTCTCTCCTGAAGGTAATTTAACAATTGCATACTTACCATCACGAGCGCTCAATTGAGCATATGTTCCTGCACCACGTGCAATCGAACCACCTTTTCCCGGTTGTAATTCAATGTTATGAATAACCGTTCCCAATGGAACTTCTTTCAATAATAATGTATTACCAACATTCGGAGCAGAACCAGGACCAGAAATCACTGTATCATCCACTTTCAAACCATTAGGAGCGATAATGTATCGTTTCTCTCCATCAGCGTAGAATAATAGAGCGATATTTGCAGTTCTATTTGGATCGTATTCTATAGTTTTAACTGTAGCAGGAATACCATGTTTATCTCTTTTAAAATCAACAATACGGTATTTTTGTTTGTGACCACCTCCAATATAACGCATAGTCATTTTACCAGTATTATTTCTACCACCAGATTTCTTTCTCGGAGCTAAAAGACTCTTCTCTGGTTTAGACGCTGTAATATCGGTCAATTCCATAACAACTTTATGACGTTGTCCAGGAGTTATTGGGTTAAATTTCTTTAAACTCATCTCTCAATTAATAATTGTTAAACAATTCTATAAATTGACCATCTGCAACAGTAACTACAGCTTTTTTCCACTGTTTACTTTTTTGTTCAACTATACCTTTATTCGTATATTTCACAGATGATACACCACCACCATAATTCATTGTGCGAACGTCTGTGACACGTACATTGTACAATTTCTCGATGGCACCTTTAATTTCTAATTTATTCGATTTAAAATCCACTTCAAACGTATAACTATTTCTCTTTTCAGTTAGAGATGTCGCTTTTTCAGTGATAATCGGTTTTCTTATTATTGTCTTCATTTCTTACTATTAATTCAAAATAGTTTCTAACTTTTCAATTGAACTTACTGAAAGAACTACTTTTTTAGCATTTAACACATCAAAAGTATTTACAGAATCAGCGGTTACGACTTTTACCTTACTCAGGTTACGAGCAGAAAGATATACTTGATCATTTTTTGATCCCAATATCAATAAGATTTTTTCATTATCCAATTTCAACGAAGAAACCAGTGTAATAAAATCCTTTGTTCTTGGTAAATCATAATTTAAATCTTCCAAAACCATCAAAGCATCATTTTGAACTTTGTAGGAGAAAGCAGATTTTCGAGCCAAACGTTTTACTTTCGTGTTTAATTTGAACTCATAATTACGCGGTCTTGGTCCAAAGATACGACCTCCACCTACACGAGTACCCGATTTAACACTACCTGCTCTAGCACCACCAGTACCTTTTTGTTTTTTCAATTTTCTAGTTGAACCAGAAATCTCGTTTCTTTCTTTTGATTTATGCGTTCCTTGACGACGATTTGCTAAATGCAAACGAACATCTAAATAAATGGCATGATCATTCGGAGTGATTCCAAAAACATCATCTGATAATGTTACTTTTTCCGAAGTAACTTCTCCTTTTAAATTGTATATTTTTGATTCCATTACTTCTTAATTGTTACTGTTGAACCTTTAGCACCAGGTATAGAACCTTTCACTATAATTATATTTCTTTCAGTTAAAACTTTCAAGATTTGTAAATTTGACTGATTCACTCGTTTGTTACCCATTTGACCAGCCATTCGCATTCCTTTGAATACACGAGCAGGATATGAACAAGCACCAATCGAACCAGGAGCACGCAATCTATTGTGTTGACCGTGAGTAGCTTGACCTACACCAGCGAAATGATGTCTACGAACAACCCCTTGGAATCCTTTTCCCTTAGAAGTACCGGTAACATCGACAAATTCACCTTCTTCAAAAACTGCTACATTCACTAAATCACCAAGACATAAATTATTAAATCCTTCGAATTCAACCAATTTCATTTTAGGATCAGTGTTAGCTTTCTTAAAATGACCCATCAAAGCTTTCGTTGTATTTTTCTCCTTACGAGTTCCAAATCCCAACTGGATAGCTTCGTATCCATCTCTTTCAGTTGTTTTAACTTGCGTTACTACGCAAGGACCAGCTTCTATAATTGTGCATGGTAACGCCTTACCCTCGGCACTGTAGATACTAGTCATACCAACTTTTTTCCCAATAATTCCTGGCATTTCTACGTTATTATTAATTAAACTTTTATCTCAACATCAACCCCACTTGGCAATTCAAGTTTCATCAAAGCATCAACTGTTTTGGATGAAGAACTATAAATATCCAATAATCTTTTGTACGAGCTCAATTCAAATTGCTCACGTGCCTTTTTGTTAACGTGTGGAGAACGCAACACGGTAAAAATCTTTTTATTGGTTGGTAATGGAATTGGACCACTAACTACCGCTCCAGTAGATTTAACTGTTTTTACAATTTTTTCCGCAGATTTATCAACTAAGTTGTGATCATACGATTTTAATTTTATTCTTATTTTTTGGCTCATTGTCTTTTAAATAAAGTTGTTACCTAACCTTTCACTTTTGATACTACATCCTCAGATACACTTTTAGGCGCTTCCGCATAATGTGAAAATTCCATTGAAGAATTAGCACGCCCTGATGTAATAGTTCTTAATTGCGTCACATAACCGAACATTTCTGATAATGGAACGTCAGCTTTAAGAACTTTAGCGCCCGCTCTATCATCCATTCCCTTCATCATTCCACGTCTTCTATTTAAATCGGCAACTACATCACCCATGTTTTCTTCAGGAGTAACAACCTCTAAATTCATGATTGGTTCCAACAATACAGGACGGCAATTTTTCAAAGCTGACCTATATGCCATTTTCGCACAAAGTTCAAAAGATAATGAATCTGAATCGACTGCGTGGAATGAACCATCTATTAATTCTACTTTCATTGAATCAACAGGGAAACCTGCTAAAACACCATTTTTCATTGAATCTCTGAAGCCTTTCTCAATAGAAGGTATAAACTCTCTAGGAATATTACCACCTTTAATACTGTTAACGAACTCAAGACCCACTTTTTCTTCATTATCTTGAGGAGAAATTTTAACAACTATATCAGCAAATTTACCGCGACCACCAGATTGTTTTTTGAAAACCTCTCTATGATCAACACGTTCAGTGATATTTTCACGATATGCAACTTGCGGAGCACCTTGATTAACTTCAACTCTAAATTCTCTTTTTAAACGATCAATAATTATTTCAAGGTGTAACTCACCCATTCCACTAATAATAGTTTGACCTGTTTCTTCATCAGTATTTACACGGAAAGTTGGATCTTCCTCAGAAAGCTTAGATAAACCGATTGATAAACGATCAGTATCTGCTTGAGTTTTGGGTTCAATTGCCAGACCAATAACAGGCTCCGGAAACACCATAGATTCTAAAATAATTGGTGCATTCTCAGCACACAATGTATCCCCAGTTTTAATATCCTTAAATCCAACTACAGCTCCAATATCACCAGCTCCCAATTCAGGAATTTGGTTTTGTTTATTGGCGTGCATTTGAAAAATTCTCGAAATACGCTCTTTGTTATCTGATCTTGTATTCAATACATATGAACCTGCTACTAACTTACCTGAATAAGCACGTACGAAACACAGTCTTCCAACAAAAGGATCGGTAGCAATTTTAAATGCCAAACCAGAAAAAGGCTCATCATAAGAGGGTTTTCTAATAACTTCTTGATCTGTTTTAGGATTGATACCAACAATTCCTTCAATATCCATTGGAGAAGGTAAAATTTCCATTACCATATCAAGCATTGCTTGAACCCCTTTGTTTTTGAAAGAAGAACCGCACATCATTGGAACAACTTTACCTGAAATAGTAGCTGCTCTTAAAGCTGTTAATATTTCTCTTTCAGTTAAAGAATTTTCATCCTCGAAAAATTT
>Ga0049081_10000290_pt1 | contig 19690 bp, 27 predicted proteins | sample GreLakmeER78MSRF_FD_66717 | JGI IMG/M metagenome (GOLD analysis project Ga0049081, IMG submission 66717) | Freshwater lentic microbial communities from great Laurentian Lakes, MI, USA - Great Lakes metaG ER78MSRF | ecosystem: Environmental > Aquatic > Freshwater > Lake | place: Great Lakes...
ACAGCAAAAATTAATTAATGAAGGGTATATAATAATATATGTAGACATAGACGAAAGAGTTATTCATCCTAAGTTAAAAGAGTATATAATTAATTGTCCTTCCGATATTATTGTTCCTACGGGAATGATGATTGTTCAGAGGGATTTCGATCCTCCTTTAGATAAAATGAAAGGTGTTCTTGAGCAACAAAGAGTTTGTAAAATAGATACAAAATGGTATTCAAAAGCCTGTATTTTAAAAAAACCTTTTGAATGGCATCATGGTAGGCACAATAAACCAGATGGATGTATTATTAATTCAGATGTTTATTTAGTAGACTTAGGTAGAGTTTGTGTAGATTTAGCTATTGAGAACAATATTAAAAGTAAAGAAATATACAACAATGTTACGTCTAGATATAGTGAAAAAAATAAAAAATTAATAGAAAATAAGCTATTTAATCCTGTCAGGAGTGACCTCAAAGAAATTCCAGAATATATAAAATCCTTAAATTTGTTTTAATGTTACATTTGATTACTTCTCTTTATAGACATAAATATATTCAACAGGTGTATTGTTCTATCTCTAATGCTGAAGATATAAGATGGCATGTTGCTAAAAGTAAAGACATTATTACTCCAGAACTTCCTATAGATAGTAGAATTATATTACATGACTGTGATTGCCAAGATAATGATCCTGTATGTAAAAGAGATACAGCACTATCTACTATAAAAGATGGATATTTTTATATATTAGATGATGACACAGAATTTCATCCAGGAATGTACACTTTATATAAACTTATGGAAGCTTCTTTATATGAAGGAATGATAATAGGAAAGCAGATAAATAAGGATAGGTCTCTTCGATTAAAAGCTCTTAGTAAACCAGCTCATTGTTATATAGATGCTGGAAATGTTCTTTGTCATCATTCAGCTATACCATATGTTCTAAAAGCTCATCCATATGAAAAACATATTGCTCCAGATTTTGTATTATGGGATAAAGCATATTCATTTTTTGGTAATTGTAAACAGACAGATGAAATCATTTCTTTATATAACTCACTTGTTTAAATAATCTTTTAACAATTTTACATAGTCCTTTTTCCAATTAGGAACTAGTTTTATATCACCTGTAGGAATCTTTCCTTTTAATCTAAGACCTTCTACATGAGCACTGTGTCTTTCTATAACATTTGGACTACCTTCTTTATCGTGTCCTTGTCCAGACATATGATAACCTCTTCCTCCCCACATATAGAACCAACTAGCTTGTTCTCTAGGCATTGATGCAAATAGCCTACCTCCATATTTGTGAAGTCTTTCTACGAATGTCATGTCATATCCTGCATTTTCAATGGGATGTTTTCCTATAGCTTCCCACGCACTTTTTCTGAATACAATTCCTGAATTTCCTATCCATCCAATATTAGTAATGTTGGGTTCATTATAAAAAATACCTGTCTTCCAATGAAGAATATTCACATCTTCTTTAAAATATTCATCTACATTCTGTAGGTGATTTGGTAAGGCTACATCATCATCATCCCACTGACATATCACATCTCCTTTACATAAAGATGTTGCATAGTTTTCCTTTTCTCCTATAGTTGGAAATGTTTGATCGAGATTGAATATTTTCACCTGAGGATGGTCAAAGATTAACTTTTGTTTGGGATAGTCATTAACTATAACCATTTCACATTTATCAGGAGGGTAGTTTTGTTGGAGGAAGCTATGAAGCGATTCCTCCAACATTCCCACTCTCCCATATGTAATTGTTTTACAAGAAATCATAAGGGGTAATTTTTCTATTTCCATATATGAATTATGTCAAATATTGACAGTAACAGCACATTTTTTTCATCAGTTACAGGAATTACATGAGCTTTAGATAGAGCTAAAGGATCTACCAAAACAACATCTCCTACAGCAATGTTTGTTATAAGATCTCCTACAGCACAAACCTTAAGTTTTGACATTTTCTTAAGCATTTCTCTCTGAAGTGCTTCCTTGGTGTTTTCGTCAACTACTAGTTTACTTTCTTCTTTCTTAGGGATTTCTACATATATACGATTTCCCAATAGTTTAAATTCCATTATTTTTCAATGTTTAATAGTTTAAAAAATCTTTCTCCGTCCTTCTCATTTAGAGTTATTTCACTTTGAAATATATCTCTTTGACGTTTTGTACCCTTCATTTTATTAGTTTTAAGATCTATATCAGGAACATCGTGAGAACGTTCGTGTAAATCATCTAATAAAACAAGCACAGATCCATCTTCATTAGTTATGGATCTAATCACCTTATTAACGTTAAAACTATCCCTATATTCCTTAGAATCAGGAACTTCTGTTGTTGATTGTGTTTCTCTAGTGTAGAAAAACTGGTTTGTAATTGTCATAAATTGTATTTTGTTTTTAAATTGTTACGTCTGTTGTTCACCTCTTCGTATTTATACATATCATTCTCTACGTTATTGTGTTCATCAGCAGTCAAAATTATGATATTTTCTTCATCCATCCTAGCTTCTGGATACTTTTCTTTTGATAAAATGTGATGAAAGAATATCGTAAGAGGTTCTTTTCCTAAATAATCCCCACTCACTTCTGAATAATGCCCTTTCTTTTTCCATATATAAAGGAAGAAATTCTGCATTTCTGATGTACTCTCAGCAGAAGATGATATTTTTTTAACCATAGGCTTTTTAACTATATGGTTCTTACAAAGTCCATTGCTCCATATTTTATTATTGCAACTTTCTATTTTACAAGTTTTCATTAATAGTTAAAGTTATAGCTTGTGGTGTAGCTGATGTAACCGATGTGTTCTCAATAGGAAATGTAGACACTCCTGTAGATCCAAATCCTCCTTCTGCCCTATAAGTGTAAGAGAGACTTTCTGTTTCAACAAATTCAATTTCTTCCACTTTTTCAAAATACACCTGAGCTATTCTATCTCCCAAAGTGTAAGGTAGAGGTTCAAAAACATTTCCTATAGAAGACAACTTTACCATCCACTCTCCTCGATAATCAGAATCTATAATTCCTACGGAATTTGACATCACCCAATTATGTTTTGTCAAATTGCTTCTGGGAACAATTATAGCTTTCCATCCTTTAGGTATTTCTGTAGAAAAGCCTAACCCATATGTAACTCTTCCACCATATTCAGCATTTACACTTGTAGCATACACATCATAACAAGCAGCATCTAAACTCCCCTTTACAGGGAGCTTAGTGTCTGCATGAAGTTTTTTAAATTTCACTTGTAACATCTTCTTCAATTTTTATTTCTTTGTTATTAATTTTGTTTAAAATCTGTTCTTTCATACTGTTGTAGAATTCTTCATTATCTACAAGCATAGTTTTGAACTCTTCAAGATTATATTTGGTTTCTCCTATAGTCATAGTTTTACCAAACTTTCTACCTATCTCATGATCGTTTATCAGTTCCATCACTTCTGTCACTTTATCAATACCTAATCCATAAACAATCTCAAATTGTGATTGTTGATAAGGAGGGGACATTTTATTTTTGATAGCTTTTACTTTAGTGATGTTACCATAAGCTACATCTCCTTCTTTTGCCAAAGACTTACTAACCTCAATACGAACATCTGAATAAAACTTTAATGCATGACCTCCTTGTGTTGTAGTGGGATTACCAAACATAACACCAATTTTCTCTCTATATTGGGAAATAACAATCACACAAACATTGTGTTGAGATAGGGCACTTTTCAATTTTGGATAGGCATTGCTATTTAACAATGCTTTTCTACCAATTGAGCTATCACCCACTTCACCGTCTAAAACCTTCTTAGGAATAAGACTACTATCTGAGTCAATGATGATTAAATCAATAGTTCCTGTTTCAATCATTTGCATAGCAATATTAAAACCCTCTTCTCCACAAGATGGTTGAGCAATTAACATCTTAGTTGTGTCAACACCTAATGCTTCAAAATAACGCTTGTCTACAGCATGTTCACCATCTATATATAATGCCACTCCTCCTTTCTTTTGACATTCTGCTACAGCATGTCCACAAATTGTACTCTTCCCACTTCCCTCCCAGCCCATTAATTCGTACATTTTACCTTTTACAAATCCTCCAACACCTAATGTAACGTTATCAAAACCAATACTTCCTGTACTGATTATGTCATAATTTCCTGCAGTTTTACTATCTAATGTAAGAACTGTTCCCACTCCATAAGTTTTGTTTAACTTATCAAGTGCATCTTGAAATTTTCCTTTGCTTTCTGTTTCTTTTGCTTTTGCCATATTTTAGTTTATTTTTTTGTATGTAAAGTTAATTAATTTTTTTTATTTTGACAAAAAAAATAATCCCAGTGTAGAAACACCAGGATTTATTAATCATCAAAAAACAAAAAACCATATTATTTTTAAGAAATGTCGCACTGTCCAGAGGAACATGCAACAGTTTGACCAAATTCAACATTATCATCTATTTCCATCACCTTTGTAAGATCTAAGGAATGTAAAGATAGAATTCTTTTTTCATATTCTTCCTTTGTAATGTCTTCAAAAGGTGCTTGGGTGTAAGAACCTCCATCATAGTTCAAAACTGATAAACCGTTGTACACTTCTCTATTTTCCCACATCCATTCTCCTACAACTTCCCATTCATCATTCCACAGTTTTTCTTCTTGATCCATACTAATTCTTTCAATTGGATACATCCTACTCTTATCAATAGAAATAGTAGCAGATACATTGTGTGTATTATCTCCTTTAATGTGCCCTGGTACAATCCATTCTTGAGCAAACTTCTTAACACGTTCTAATGTATCAATTGCTGTTTCTGTACGGAAAATAGAGCCTTCTGGAGCTTTAATAGGTATTCTTACACATAATGTGTCTTTTGGTCTAAGAACATCATCTTCACAAAGTTCAGGATGATTCACTATTAAATAGGAAGCTATGTCTTCATTCTTGTTAAATCTAATTGTTCTCAAATAGTAATCATTATGCCAAGCATGTATTCCACTAGATGTACCAAGAACACAACTTGTTGTTCCTGATGGTTTTATACAAGTAATTCTTGAAGCTTCATTTATTCCTATCTGACCAGAAATTATAGAATTTACCACCTTTGCTGTATTTGCTGCAATATCAAGGTTATATTTCAAGATTTCTCCCGATCCAATACCTGTCATACCAATTCCTAATAATGCATCTTTGTCTGTAGTTTGTTTCCATATAGGACGAAGATAATGAAAGTCTGTAAATCCTGCTTGTAATGTACCAAAGAATGCTGCAGTTGCCACTCTATCGTTTAAATCTTCTTGAGAAGTTATGTCAGAAACATTAATCTCACATAGGTTACAGAATTGGTAAGGTCTAAGTCCTATTTCACAATTATGTACAAACACTCCTGAAGATGTAATAAAATTCTCATCTTTAGAGGAAGTAATGATTGCAAAATTATGAGTTCCCTCAACAGTCATGTCATAAACATCTTCTCTTTCTGAAAGAAATTCTATAGAAACCACTTTATGATTTGCTAATTCTGCTAGTTTTTCAGCAAATTCTCCTACGGTTTCAGCTTTCATTTCTTTAAGTCTTCCTTTAGAAAGAAACTTGACACCACAACTATCTAATACTTCCTGATGAGACAATTTAGCTCTTTTTTGAACGGTTTTATCAAAACAACGCATTATCATTTCTTCTGTAGTTAAACCATTACTATTAGTATTGTTTTCTCCTTTTTGGCGAGATGATTGTTTTTCTGACCATTGCTCACGAACTTCATTAGACATCTTATGAAAAGCATTATTTGATCCTAACATGTGCTGTCTATTATGCTCTATGGCATCTATAACCTCTAAATTCTCAGGTAGGTCATTAAGTCCATCTCCATCCTTATGATGAATGTGCTGAGAGTTATATCCCTCCTTAATAATGTCATAATACTGGGCAACATGAGCATATTGAGCAATATCTCTACCTGTGTTAGATTGGATCATTCTATAATTTCTATCACTTCTTTTATAAGAATTGAAAGGCATTAATGATGTTCCTTCTATAAGAAATTGAGCTTGAACATATTGTCCATTTCTAAGCATTATTCTGTGGTCAGGAGTACATGTAAAACTACTATCATCATCAAGTAACACTCTAACCAACTCAGCATTTTCTCTGCTTTTCCAAACCTTTGAACAATATGAAGTTACAACTTGTCCAGTTTGAGCTTGCATAGAATATACAGGTCCCTGGTATCCTTCATCACACAATTGTTTAATTGTTACAGCATTACGCCCGTCAGCAGTTGCTACTAATGTACTTCCAATAAAACAACAAGGGTTAGTTCCCCAATCTTTATTGTTAGTCCAATAAATACCAGGTTCTCCACTTCCTGATGCTTCAATTCTCTTCCATAAACTAAAGAATTCATCCTGTGACACTTCTTCACGCTTTAGTACAGCACTATTGTTAGCCCTACCACGCTGTTCATTCATCTCATACCATGTTCCATACTTACAAGTAATCATATCCTCATCATCGTGACTAAACAGAGCAATCATGGCTGATCTTCTAATTCCACCTGCCAACACTGAATTTGCAATATGACATAGAATATCATGACATTCTAAAGATGTAAGTTTACTTCCTTCTTGTTTTCTCTCAAGAACAGCTTGTATATGTGCCAGACATAACTTAAGAGGTTCAGGACCAGGAGCTTTACCACCAGCTGTTACTAGTCTAGCACCTTTGTGCCTGATAGCTCTAAAGTCATATGAAGGAAGAAATTTACCCTCCATATATGCTTTAAACAGCACTTTTACAGCATCTGCCCACCCCATAATAGAGTCTTCAATGAGATAGGTTTTCTTTTTTCCTGGTGTTGTGATTGGGGGAAGATTTTCTATATGGTGTTTTTGTACACTATATCCCACTCCTGTTCCTCCAAGTAATAGAAACATTGTCTCTGAAAAAGACTTATAGTCATCTATAGGAAGAAAACAGCAATTATAAATCCTTGCATTGTTCACTTCTGCAGCTTGTCCAGCAAACTGTAATGCTCTCATTGATGGTAATACCTTTTTATCTCTAATGAATTCTACACTTCTAATAATTGCTTGTTCAAACTTTGGGTATTTTTTGATCATCATGTTCTGATATCTCTCAACTATTTCTTCCCATGTTTCTCGTCTATTCTTATCTGGAATAAATTTTGCATATTTACTAAAAATCGTCAGATTACTTAGTGTCTCTAATCCTAAATCCATAAATGTTTTTGTTTTTAAATGTTAAAATAAAGGGTCGCAAATATACAACTTGCAACCCTTATATTCCAAATTTTTGAAAAATATTATCTAACGAATCTTCTTATAGCTTCTCCAAGATCTGCATCATTACCATAAATTTTAACCATAACAATTAATTCTTGTTTTAAATCTATAAGCTTTTGGATGTATAAAGTGGCATCCATAAGTTCTTCCTGTAAATGTTTGAGATAGTTGTCATGATTGTTATTTGCCAATGTAGTTCCATACTTGGTAATACCCACTTGACTCCTCTCATAATATTTATCTATTACATCATCTACTATTTTGTCTCTCATATAATCTATTTATGTTTATCCATTCTTCTTCCATATGTTCCATTTTATTTAAATAAAACTTTCCTTTAGAGAGTTTAATATTTACATCAGGTAGGGCATTTAACCTGGATTTTGTTGTGACAGTTTCCCATCCACAATGATTAATCAATAAATCACCATATTCATCCATCTTAGCTATCAAATTGTCATGTAAATATAAATGAGGAAGATCTCTAATAATTTCCACCTTTGTATTTTTCAATTTAAACTTCTTTTTGTTAATAAAAGCGTTTTTTGCTAATTCATCTATCTTTTTCATAGTTTATCATTTAAACGTTTAAATGCTTCTTCTAAAGCAGCTATTTCAACTTCAATTCTGCTGGAATAGTCATTACTTTCAACTTTTCCGCCATCAAAAGAATACCTATATATAGGAGAATTTTTCTTTTTTACAGATACGGATATTCCTATATATATGTTCTGGCCATCGAACATATCGAATAATATCCTGGGAGAACTGTCTATTATTGCTGAAATTTTATCGTCATCTATCCCATTTTCTCTAACAAAATCTTTAAAGTTTTCAGGAAGAGTGTCGTCATTCAAGCTATCTAGTAGCTTTTCTAACATCCATTGTTTAACCACTATTGCAGCTTTAGGATGTATTTTCATTAATTCTAACGATTTCATTTGCTTGAGGTTTTTAATAGTTCATTATATTTGTTTTCCCACCACTCAGCATCATAAGAAAAATCATTCTCCGTTTGCCTTTCTTTAAAGTCTTCACTCATGAGTTTATTTCTTTCTGCTTCCATTTTGGAATAAATAAGTAGGGATTCTTTGCCATATTTCTCTAAAAGAGCATCTGCTACATCTTTGTTATACATGTTGTTTAATTTTAGTTAATTGTAATGTTTCCTCTTCCTCTATAAAGGTACTCCAAATCTCTTGATTTTCATCAAATGTAACGTCAAATTTCTCTTCCCAAAACTTCCTTAAATCTTCAGTTTTGTTAAAAACTCTATATTGCAAAGATATTTCATCTTTAAACAGTCCATTTTTAAAGATTTTAACAATTTTAGGAAACAATTCTTGAAATTCTTTTGAAGTTTTGGAATATTTACCAAGTTTAATCAATTCAAAATCCTTTTTGTATTTAGTATCTAATTTATAAACTACTACAATAAGTCCTCCTTCATAATCATAGTCTTCAATTATATTCTTTGTTCTTTCATACTCTAAATCTAGAAAATCTTTAAAGTTATCTAAATCAGAGGGTTTAAATAATAAATATACAGAATTTTCATACTGTATTTCTCTCTCTCCATCTTTAATATATGCATTAATATATCCATTACTAAGAAGACTGTCTCTAGGTATTTTTAATGTAGGAACTATGAATATACTACTGATTGTCTTTTTTACATCCATTCTATAATTTTATGTTTACTTCACCATTATTAATATAATTCTGTTTTGATATGTTCCAAATATTATTAGTTTGAGCCCAAATCAAGTTTTCAATAATCTCCCTCACTCCTGGATATTTACGTCCTTTATGTTCAAATCCATTATATGCAGCTTCAAGATCACGATCATCTAATGTATAGATTAGTGGATTCATATAATTTATACTGTCGCAAACTATAAACTTAGGTTGTTCCACTCTATATCCCTGGAGTTCTCCAGTGATAGTTAGAGATATGGCAGCTTTGTAATATAATAATGCCTGAATATAACTTCTACGATATAGATAATATTCCTCATAAAAGTTCTCAACACTCCATGTGCATTTCAAATCATAAACCTGTATGGTTCTTTCTTTATGATCAATTACCAATTTATCTAGCATACTTTTAAACAAATGTCCATCTACACTATATCCTTCAATTTGAAACTGATTGTGTATAGTGTAATGTTTATCACTTATTAAGTTTATAACACCAGCTGTAACAAAGTTAGTTTTAAGCTCTTCTACAATCTTTTGAGCATGTGTTACGTTCTCTGATGTGACAACTGTAAGTCCTTTACTTTTAACTTCTCTAATCTCTCTGTAATAAATCTCAGCATCAGATCCTATAAACTTAGTAAGAACTGCTTCGTATTTGATTTTAAATCCAGAATCTACATATGCATCTTTAGAAATTTCTTCAAATGTCCTGCTTACATTACCAAACTCATCTGTAGCACTTGCTGTATGAGTGTATAATGCTGTTACAAACTCTAACATAAGTCCTGTTGGAGCATTTACACAACTTGACATATAAAACTTCTCATCAAAGAGTTCTGGCTCCATCAATAATGTTTCTACAAGCATACCCATATTTGCAGCAAGGTTATCTTTTTCCTCAACTGTCTCATTAAGAATATACTTTTTATAATATTTCTTTCTGTCCAAAGAAAATTCCTTTAGACTTGAGCTACTATCTAAATAGATTGCTCTGTAATTTGCTTCTGTTTTACCTTTTCCTTCTATCATTTTATTGTTTTTTTAAAAAATCTGTGTTTCTTTTTGCTTCTTTAGGAAGCTTTGTTACTATTTTGTCTAATCTTTCTACATCCCACCCATTACCGTTCATAGGATTATCATAAACTCTTATATCATCTGAATAGAAATGTTTAATGACACCTTTAGGTAGTCTAACTACCCACACTGTATTTACATTAACACCATAGTCTATAATAAACATAGCCTCTCCATCACCTAAAGGAGTGTGAACTTCCATAGTTGGATTAAGTTGTAACATCATCATGAGCTTTCTGTTTAAATGCATCAATAATATAGGGAACCATAGCCCTTATTTCTCTTGGTACTCTTTGAAAAAACCACCTGACATCTATTTCATACTCATTACCATTAGGGTCTACTCCCTGTGGATGTATAAGCCAAAACTTATGTTCTACATCATTGAGCTCTACAGCTCCTTCATACCATATTTCATTAAATGAAGGTTGTTTGTTAATACTCACCTTCAGTTGTTTTTCATTTTCCATTTTTTTTAGTTTTAATGAATAATTGAGTTTTCTTCTTGTGACAAGGTTTACAAAGAATCTGGTAAGCACTAATATTCTCTTTTGTAAGCCTTTTCAAAAATGGAACTATATCATCATAGCAATTAAGAGATCCACATTCCTCAATATGATCAATTTGTACATCTGTACGTTTAAACCAATTGTTACAATGTGCACATTGATATTCCTTTTTAATCCTCTTATTTGTTGATTGTGAGGGACGAGATGCTTTTTCCAAGGCTTTCTGCATAGGAATCCAAAATCTAAATCTGCTTCTTAAAGCAGACCTTATTCTTGAAAAATATTCTGCTTCACTCCATGTATTAGCATTTCTAGTTTTTATTGCTGCACCCTTTCTAGGTTTTCTTGCAGTTGTTTTCCTTCTTATAGCCATAATAAATAAAAGAATGCAGCTCAAATATAAAATAAATGAGCTACATTCTTGATTTTTAGTTTACATTCTTAACCCTATTGAAAATTGCATTCTTCATTTCATCCAAAGATAATATAATTTTCTTAATTTCCTCAGATGTAATACCAGGAAGATTAAAATTATATTTTTTAGACTCAACTGCAAACCCTTCTTTAACTTGCTCTTCTAGGTTGTCCAATTCACGAATACTGAAATCATTATCAAGCTGTAAAGTGTCAAAACTTACATCATGAAGGATTTGTGTAGCTTCCTCACGAGGAACAGTCATAATTGGAAGATATTCATAACATCTACCTTTGTGTTGTCCAATACCCACAACCTTCATTGGATTGATTAGGACAAGGATAGACTGATTACCACATCCTACATAATGAATTTGATCGCTAGTAAAGTGTACGTTTGTTATCGTAAAGGCTTTTTATCCTCTACTTCTTACACTTTATTATTGTGTAAGTCCAGCATATATTTTCAACCTATTTCACTATAGGTTGTTGAGCACTCGTGGAAGGATTATATTTATTCACCTTCTATGCGTTACACTGTTTCTACACCTTTCGTAATTGTAGAACTTAGCTCGGTATTATCCTTATTCTTAAACTTGCAATATTCTTGATACTTTTTAAATTTTCTTTTTAGATAAAATTCTGGAGTTTCATAAATTTTTTGACAAAATGTTAAAGCTGAATTGTTATTAGAAGTAGATAATAGATAATATTTACAAGTTTTTCCATGTCTCGTATATAAACTAATATTAATTCCTTCAGAAACTAAAAAATCTCTAAGTTTTGTCATAAAAGGAAGATCTGTCATACAAATAGTGATTCTTAATCCTTTATTTTTTGCATAATAAATACAACCATCTCCATCATTTATACCTAATATAAAATTCCACAAGTATCTTTTTTCTATATCTGGAAAGATTAATCCAGAATTAAGAGTTTTTCTTTCATAAACTCCCCATTTCTCTTTAAGAGTTTTAACTATTCTGTAGTTAGTTATTCTTAATTGAATTTGGGATTGTCTATTCATAGCTCCTTTTGTATTAATTATCTCCTTTTTAATAGCAGAAGGACATATATTTTCTTTAATGTAATCAATTAATTCTTCATCTTGTTTAGATAAACAAAATCCAAATCTATGATTATTATAAATACATCCATCTGCATAAGTTACACCCAGTAAATAGGCATTACTAAAAGAAGACAACTCATTAAAAAAGTTATTATTACTCTCATGTTTTCTAGGCATATTAATAAACGGAAGTTTTAAGTTATGTTTATACATATAAAACTCTAAAACTCTCCATGTAGGAAACAATGTTTTTTCAATTATTTCTTTATTACTATAACCTGTCTCACTAAGCTTGCAAGCTTTTAAATATTCCTGTTGTTTTACAGTATTACTGATTTTATATTTCATAATACAAAAATAAGTAAATGTAACCATATTAACAACAATGTTTAAACCTTTTAACAAAAGTTTAACAAAAGGACTTCACCGATTTTACTCAATGTTTACTTATAGATTACTCTATAAGGGGGCTACTAATTTAACCCTGCAGCTGCACAATCTTGTGTACTCCAGTTACATTCTTCTTTAGGCATACTAACCACTTGACCAATCCTAATATCAAATGTTTTGGTCCAATCATCTGTATATCTATTTTCAGCCATATTTGGTAAATTTAAATAAAGATCTGTCAAATTACCAATTCTTGTACCATGATTTACCTCAACTGGTCCAGAAATTGTTCCTTCTCCATCACAACCATCACAAATTACATATCTTTCATCATATTCATCCCAATATTTACCATTTCCATCACATTCAGGACATGTAATTGTTTCATTAGTGTAAAGTTCTGATTCATGAACCATTTTATAAGCTGCATTTTGTAAGAATACAGTGTAATTATTTGGAGATTTCTTCCAAACAGCTTTCACTTTGTTATAAGAATTAGTTACAAAATCAACAATCTCTTTACCACCATGTAGTGTAACTACATTCCTCAGAGCTACGAAAAACCCTTGCTTTGTGATTCTGAAGGAATTTTCTTGCAAGAAACGATATAATTCATCAGCAACTTCAGCTCTTGGATTTAAACAACACCACAAAAAGAACCTTTTTAGAGATAAATACTCATCATCCTGGTTTAATTGATCATGAAATGATAAAAGAGAAGGTTTCATAGATAGTCTATCAACAACTTCAATAAACTTCTCAACAAGTAGTTGAGGCATGCTTCTTGATGTTCCTGTTAAATATACAGAATTGTCTTCAACTGTAAAATCAGGAAGAGGCTTAAGAACAGATAGTCCTTTTTGTAAAGCTGTAATTCTATTAATTTCCTTCTTTTTCTCTAAATTGTCAGCAACAACCTGAGGACACGCTACAATAGCAAATATGTCATCTTCAGATTTTGCACTCTTTATAGCTGCAAAGTCTGTACTTGTAGCATTTTGTTTAGATAAAACACTACCATCTGTAAGCACAACAGTTAACATATCGTTAACTAATTTAATATTTAAATAAGGTTTTACGTAAGCTTCTTGCTCATCACCATCATCCATCAACCTTTCAATTTTTCTACTAATTACAGTTTCCACTGTTTGTTCAACTTTACTTTTGAACCATTCTAAACTAAGAAATTTACTCATTTTGTTTTGTTTTATGTATTAATAAAAAATAAATAAAGAAGGAAGAGCTATTATCCTCTCCCTTCTTTTAAATTAATCTGTAACTAATTCTTCTATAGATTCTTCTGTTAAAGCTTCTTCCAGAGGTTCTTCATTTAAGATGACATTGTAATTCTCCCAATCTATCCTCTTTTTAGAATATTTGAACATATCTTTCATAACTTTTAACAACTTCTCATCTCCACCATATCTGGGAAATCTATCAAATATAGAGTTAATAAAATAAAATCTATCTAATGTTTCTTTAACTTCTTTATACAAATAGTGTATCTCTTTGTCAAATAAATCATTAGTTTCAGCCACTTCTAACATTGCTTCGTATATTACACTGTTTCCACTTGTTTTGTATTTATTATAATATTTGTTAAGTTTTGTTATTTTATCAGTTAAATCTGTGGAAATATTTGCAAGATGATCAACACCAAAATTAAAGGTGGATTTATACTTATAAATTAGATTTTCAATTATATGAGCTGTGATAATTCTCTTAAACGGTTTTGATTCTCCTTTCATAAATGTAGCTATTGGCATCCAATTTTGGATTTTTACTGAATTTAAGTTTTTTAGTTCTCTGTCAGAAAGTACAACAAACTTTACAGCTTTATTGCATATTCCAAACAATTTATCCATTAAATCTGCATCTGAATTTCCTCCATAAACTACCAGAAAAGGTATTTTACCAGCTGTTTCAAATTTAAATGTATTAGATACTTGTTTAGAATACTTGTTCATTACATCTCTTTCTAACATGTATAACTGTTTTCCTATAAACTCACCTTTCAATTTCACTTTACGAACTCCTGACAATGAGCTTACTGTCTTTCCAGATTTTTTTGCTCTTGATTCCAGCCAGTTAGTATCTATTACTATATCATCAATAAGCTCAAAATTAGAAACATAAGAATCAACAATGGATTGAAACTCTACTATTACCTTTCTCCAGGAAGATTTTGGAAATTTAGCCAATCCTAATATATCATAATATGTTTCATATTCACCAATTCTCGTACCCTTAGTTAAAGAAGGTCCTCCAAGTTTATAACTTTTAACTTTTTTACATATATACTTCCTATCATAATAATTATTACAAGGATATAACCATTTTAAATAATCTTTTTTAGTAACAGATATTCTATCTTTATAAAGCATCATTGAGCTTGTATTGTTTGAAAGTTTAACAGTTGAATCCCAAGATCTTTTACACTCCTTCCACTTGTTTCTTTCAATACGATACATATTCTTATATTCATTCATTATCAGATCTCTATTCATATATAACTTTTCCAAATCCAATAATGAAACTCCTTTCATTTTAGGAGCTTTAATTAAAATAGTTCCAAATTTTGTTAATTCAGAAACATCCAAATTTATTTCAAATTTAGAAACAGTTCTGGAAGAGGAATCGTAATACTCAACTACATTTGAAAAGTTTTCACATTCTTGTATATTTTCATTGTATAAAGCAATGAAATAATCTGCCACTTTACTAATTTTATCCAATATGATTTTTCTTGACTCTTTGGTATAACGAAGAGCCTCTCTGTTTGGTGTAGGAAACAGTCCATCAGACAATGAAAATCTTAATCCTACAGGAAAGTTTATTTTATCAATGTTTAATTTTGAAAAATCAATAGGATAATAGACATTATCCAGACAAATATGCAACTCTCCATTTTTAACAAGTGGACTAATTTGAAAATCTTCAGTTCTTGTAATTGTAAAATTATTGTCTATATCGTCAACATCAAAATAGACATTCTCAAAATAAGCAAGTTGTTCTCTGATTTTATCAATAAATTCTCGTCTATCATATGGAAGAACGGGAACAATCACCTTTACACCATTGCATTCTTTTGTAGGAGTTTCATGTAATAAATCAATAGTGTTAGTTTCATCTCCTTCATACATCATATACTTTCGCTCACTTCCATTCTTACGACATATAAAATAGAAAGATGAACAATATGCTAATGGCGATTTAAAGCCTAAGCCCATAGCACCAATTTCAACATTACTGTTTCTTTTTGTGCTCTTACCATATTTACTAAGAATATCAATCACTTCTTCATGAGAAAGTCCTGTACCAAAATCTTCTACAGAAAATTCATAATTTGAATGATCGTTTTGTTTAAATCCTACAATTATAGGCTTATCAACGTTTGCTCTCCTGTGACTATCTAAAGCATTTGATGCACATTCTCTAACTGTAGATCCTATAGCATCTGAATATAAATTCTTACTTAACATCTGCATTAATATCTGAGCAGAATCTAAGTCTAATGACATACCAATTGATTCCTGAGAACTTCCTTCTTCAAGTATTGTAACTTCTGATTGTTTTTCTAATATCATTTTCTAAGTTTTAAAAGTTTTAATGCTTCGAGTGATTTTTTATAATTTTCTATATGCTCATCAGCTAAATTATCTGGATGTAGTTTTGCCACTCTCCATCCTTGGGGAGTGTTTATGTAGGATTTCCAAGGTTTACTTTTTTCATCTGAATTTTTTGTTTGTATTTTATCAAACCAATTACTAAGTGAATACAACGTATAATATTGAAGAGTGCCAGTTTTTCCTTGTCCTGCATAAAATCCAGCATCCATTCCTCCATAACTTCCTACTAGTATTAGATCTTCCAGCTCTATTTCTCCTGTGTATTTTGTTTCCATAATTAAAATAGTTTTTTACCAACTAACCAAATTGATTTATTATTAAGATCTATATGTTTTATTACATTATGTTCTTCTGGAGTACATATGTATTTCTTTATTTTCCAACTTTGGATTTTCGGTTGATTATTTGTATCATTGTATGTTCTTGTCATTACAGTGTCTTGAATATTAATTGAGCATTTAATGCTTTTATAATTAATTACATTAGTGTAATAAGAAGGTGTTTTTCTAGGTTGTGGTGCTTTCAACACCTTTGCATAAATTAAATTACTATTAGAGGGAATAATAATTTCATCCCCTATTTCTAAATCTTTTACTTCTACTTGCATAGCTGTTTTTGTTTTTGATGATTAAAATGGTAGAATATCCAACCATTCTACAGTGTAATTGTTGTTGTCTTTTAGAATCTTATTAACTTTTGTAAATGTTCCTTCAGAATCCCATTCAGAATTTTTATAAGCTGCAGAAGCTGGATGAGAAAGTTTAAACACCCATTTAAAGGGCGATACATATTTCTCCAACTTAGCAGCATCCTTCCCAAGGAATATAATAGGAGCACCTTCTAAACTAACTACATTCTCAAAAAAATATTTCATAAATGGTTCCCATATAGAAAGATGAGATCCTGCTTTGTTTATTTCTGTGGTGAGAGCTGCATTTAACATTAATACTCCCTGTTTAGCCAAATAGGTTACATCTGGTCCCTTTACAGCAGAAAGCTCAAGTCCTTTAAACACGTCTTTTTCTACAGCATCGTAAAACTGTTCTAATGAAGGTTGTATATAATCTGTAGAAGAACATCCCATAAGTAACCCATCTGCTACACATACATTATTCTTCATTGTATGATAAGGACACATTCCCACCATAATCACCTTTAAATCTGTAAGAGGTGTTTCCATAAAGCATCTGTAAATATTAGAAGAAAGAGGGGCAATTTGCTTGCCCCTCCTAGTTTCTTTCTTTAAATACGCATATATTGCATCACATTCTGCAGATTCTATAAAAGGTTGCATTTTAGTATGCCAACTTTCATGAAAACACGATTTAAACTTTTCAAAATTCATTATATATTTTTTAATTTATTATTTCTTCTTCTAAGAAAGAAAACTCCAATTGTTTAAATGGGTCTTCTTCCTGAAATCCCTGCACATAGATTGTTTCAGAAGGAACTAACATCCCACTCTCATTAACAAAGAAAGAATGAGCTTTCATATGACCATCCATCCACAATGAAGGGTGTGTCTCTTTCATAGCAAATGTTGTATAATTGTACAATTCCCACAAACTGTCTGGAGCATTATAATCGTGTGTAGGCTTTTGTAATTCACCAGAAATAATATTCATCTGAGAAGAAGTGATAAATTCCTCCTCTATTAACATTCTACCAATGAGTTCAGCTTTTATACGCTTTGAGATTTGTATCTCTTTCATTGCTTCACGTTCTTTTTGCATTCTTATAAAGCTATCTCCAGCTTGTTTAATGTAATCAGAAATTGCCTGAGGTGTAAATTCCTGAATAGTTCCTTGATGCTTCTTCTTAAAAGCTCCCATATCTCCACTCACAGATCCATTTTGACATATAAATATCCTTGTACCCATAGCAAACTTCAATGTAAGACTCTTATCGTAGCTATTCTGCCAACCTATTTGAAGTTGCATTTCACTATCTGCTACATTGGTTATAGTGAATCTACCGTTAGCTACATTCCCATTTCTGGCAGATGAATATAACTCTTTATCTAATGTAAATCCTGCTTTTACAATACCATCTAATGTCAAATCAATCAATTGACCATGACTAATTGGTTTGTAAGTGCGGGTTTGTTGTGGAAGTTCTGTTGATAACAGAATTGATTTTGTTGTATTGTATTCTGGTTTAGTTGGCATTTTGTGTAAGTTTAATTGATGTATTTAAAAATTTAGTTAATATTCCTTCTAAGTTCTCTATTCCTATGCATTCTATTTCATCTCCTTCTGTTGTTTGTAACCACTCGATGTTTTCTTGTATTTTATCTATCAGATTATGTTGTATATCATTCTCTGTATAAACTCTTGTTATCATAAAATTTGTTTTTGTTTTAAATAATCCTCAATAGCTTTTAATCCATGAGTTTTTCCAAGATCTGCCCAATCTTTTATTCCTTCAGATAGATATTTGCGTGGTACATTGAGATAGTCAAAATTAAATATTCTTGTAATTTGCTGACTATTCTGTACACCCACTACATCACTATCAAATGAAAGAATTTGTTTGTTAGAATTAGCTTTTAGGTATTCTATATTTTCATCAGAAAAACACGCTATTCCTTCATTTTGTACTGCACAACAACATGGAAACACTTTTTTAATAACCATGTAATCTTTTCTACTTTTATTGATTAGTGCAACATCACAATTTTTAATGTCATCTTTACCATCCATTGTTGTTATTGGTACATTGTTAGGAACCCATTTGTTCTTTTTATCACCATAAGGTTTGTATATCTTCCAATATCCATCATAGAAATATCCAAATCTAAGTTCTGTCTCCTTTAAAGAAAACAGTTGTTTATTTAGATATAGTTTTTTAATAGAATAGACATTGTTATCTACCAAATCATGAACATCCTGGTGATATTGATTCCAATATTCTAATTCTTCATTAGTGAACTTTCTTGTAATCACTTGAATTAAACTATATCTTTTTCCAAGTTCTTCAGGTTGTGAATATGCAGCAGTAATTTTTTTGTATTCTCCTGTTTCTTTTCCTGCTATTCCTAATCCAAAGTCCCTATCAATAATAATTAATACATCATTTATAGAAGAAAGATTATACATTAGTTTAACAAATGTAAAACAGTCTCCTTTTTTAGATGTATCTCCAAAATCAATAAATGATAAGTTACCACTTCTATTCCCTATTAAAAAAGATGGATTTCTCTCATTTCTAAAGGGAGATATAGTGACATTGTTCAACTTCCAGTTTTTATTAGGCATATAGTATTGAAATATATCATAACTACTTATCTTCTTTAAAATACTCTCTGGAGTTAATGTTTGTTTTTTCTTTCCTGTTATCATAAAATATAAAAGCCTCCCACCACAATAGATGAGAGGCTTTTTAAAAGTGTTAACTAATTATAGATCTGGACCATCATCAGATATTGATTTATCTGATGAAGCAAAGTTATCATCTGCTTTATATTCCTTAGCATCCTTGAGAATAAAATAATCTTTACACCCATACTCACCATAAACCTTTATTACAAACTTTTCATGAGCCTTTAGAGATTTTTTATCAGAAAGACTCCTTATAACCTTAGGATTATCAAAATCGA
>Ga0049081_10000292_pt1 | contig 19639 bp, 10 predicted proteins | sample GreLakmeER78MSRF_FD_66717 | JGI IMG/M metagenome (GOLD analysis project Ga0049081, IMG submission 66717) | Freshwater lentic microbial communities from great Laurentian Lakes, MI, USA - Great Lakes metaG ER78MSRF | ecosystem: Environmental > Aquatic > Freshwater > Lake | place: Great Lakes...
AGCGAAGTTAATTAAACTTAAATCGAAGTTAATCTGATCTTATAACAAAGTGAGATTGTGCTTAAATAAAAAATAGGCTGAAATTAAATCGAAATAAATTTTAGCGTAAGCATTACATTTGTTCTGGTACTGCAATCCCCAAACAGCCCATCGCTTTTTGTAAAGTAGCCGCTGTTAAAATTCCAATTTTTATTCTCAATTGCTTTTTCGTTTCTGATTCCGCATTCGCAATAGAATGTTCGGTATAGAAGGTATTGAACAACTTTGCTAAATTAAAAGCATAAATCGCAATTTTTGAAGGGTCTAAATTGTCGGCCGCTTCGTTAATGATAGCTGGGAATAGCGATAATTCAATAGCTAATTGTTTTTCCAAGGGTAATAATTCATTTGCCGTAAGTGTTACTGCAGTTCCAGTTTTACGTAGGATGCTCTTAATACGCGCATGTGTGTATTGAATAAATGGACCCGTAAAACCATGGAAGTCGATACTTTCTTCTGGGTTAAATATCATTTTCTTTTTAGGATCAACCCTTAATAGGAAAAATTTAAGTGCGCCTAACCCAATGGTATTGTATAATTCTTCGAGTTGCGCTGGTGTGAAATCAGACACTTTACCCAAGGCTTCGGTTTTTTCTTTCGAAATCTTAATCATTTCATCCACCAAATCATCTGCATCCACCACAGTGCCTTCGCGGCTCTTCATTTTACCGGTTGGGAGTTCTACCATGCCATAGCTTAAATGATATATGCCATCTGCTGCGGGTAATTGTAACTTTTGACAAATTAATTTTAATACTTTAAAATGATAGTTTTGTTCATCACCCACTACATAGATACTTGCATCCGTATTAAATTCTTTTTGTTTTAATTGTGCAAGTCCAATATCCTGTGTCATGTATACCGAAGTGCCATCTTTACGACGTACAATTTTTTCGTCTAAACCATCGCCGGTTAAATCAATCCAAACTGAACTATCTTCTTTTTGAAAAAATACCTTTTTTGTTAAACCTTCTTCCACCAATTCCTTGCCTAATAAATAGGTATTGCTTTCGTAATAGGTTTTTAAAAAGTCCGAACCAATTTTTTTATAAGTCACCTCAAATCCTTCGTATACCCATGTATTCATTCTTTTCCATAAGTCAATCGTTGCGGCATCGCCTTGTTCCCATAGTAGTAACATAGCTTGTGCGCTTTTTAAAATGGGGGCTTCCTTTTCAGCAGTTTCTAATAACATGCCACCAGCAACTAAATCAGCCACTTCTGCTTTATAAGCATCATTGTATTTGACATAGTAATCGCCTACAAAATGATCTCCTTTTTGATGGGTATCCGCAGGGGTTGCGCCATTCGCAAATTTTTGCCAAGCAATCATGCTTTTACAAATATGAATACCACGGTCATTTACAATACAAGTTTTAAAAACTTCATGTCCTTGTAATTTTAAAATTTCAGCAATACTCCAACCTAAAAAATTATTTCTTAAATGTCCTAAGTGTAATGGTTTATTGGTATTGGGGGAGGAATACTCCACCATAATTTTTTGTTTGTTTTCAGTAGCTGGTACTAATTTATTTGGGCCCGTGCTATTGATAAAATCAAACCAATAATCATTACTGATCGTAAAGTTTAAAAAACCTTTGACTATATTAAATTGGGTAAGTATCCCTGGCATATCAGCCATCATTTCAGCACCTAGTTCATTTCCTAATGCATCTGGACTTTTTCCTAATTGTTTCACAAATGCAAATAATACAATAGTATAATCTCCTTCAATTTCAGGTTTGGTTGCATTCACCAAAACTTGATCTGCTGGAATATTTACTCCATATAATGTAAGAATACATTTGGAAGTGGACTGCTTTAAATTAGTTATCAAATTCATAAAGTAGGGTTGCCTCCTGCAAAAGTAATTAATTAAGATTACCTTTGTGCATACATGTTAAAACTGCATGAAATAATTAGTCAAATCATTCTTAAATTGATTGATTGGGTTTACCCGGTTTTTCAAAAAGTGATGTCATTGAAAACATTCCGCTATGCAGCCTGTGGCGGTGCTAATACGGTACTTGATATCTTATTATTCTTTGTTTCCTACAATTACATTTTACACAAGGAAATCATTCACTTTGCAGGTTTAAGTATCAGCCCCCATATTGCTTCCTTTATCATTAGTTTTTGTATCACTTTTCCTATAGGTTTTTATTTAAGCAGGTATGTGGTGTTTCAGGAAACTACGGTGCCTAAAAGGAAACAGCTGATGAAATACTTTTTTGTGGTATTTGGCTGTATTGTTTTAAACTATATCTTTTTAAAGTTATTTGTTGATTATTTTAGTTGGTATCCAACTATAGCCAAAATTGTTACCACCTTTTTTGTGGTCATATTTAGCTATACCAGCCAGAAAAATTTTACTTTCAAGTCAGTAGAATCTGATACCTAATTAGCTGTGCTTCCGCATTTTTGGACATAGAACTGACTTTTCTGCTCCTTTATTTATAAAATATGCCATTTCAGAGCCTGAATAAGGCTGATTTACTGCCATTTATGACAAATTTGCACCTAACTGCCAATGGCATAATGATTGTCTATAATAAAATAATTAAACATTGAAAATCAAGCATTATGGGAAAAATAATAGGAATTGACTTAGGTACCACAAATAGTTGTGTATCGGTTATGGAAGGTGGCGAACCAGTAGTTATCGCCAATGACGAAGGACGTAGAACCACACCGTCGGTAGTCGCGTTTTTGAAAAATGGAGAGCGTAAGGTAGGGGATCCTGCTAAGCGTCAAGCCATTACTAACCCTGAAAACACCATTTCGAGTGTGAAGCGTTTTATGGGTCGTCGTTTTAATGAAATCACTGAAGAAAAAAGTCACTGGAGTTATAAAATTGTACAAGGAGAAAATGATACAGTTCGTGTAGCGATCGATGATCGTATGTATACACCACAAGAAATTTCAGCAATGGTTTTACAAAAAATGAAAAAAACCGCTGAAGATTATTTAGGCACTGAAGTAACAGATGCGGTAATTACCGTGCCTGCTTATTTTAATGATGCACAACGTCAAGCTACCAAAGAAGCGGGCGAGATTGCTGGATTGAATGTTCGTAGAATTGTAAACGAACCTACTGCAGCTGCTTTGGCATATGGCTTGGATAAAAAAAATGTAGAACAAAAAATTGCAGTTTTCGATTTAGGTGGGGGAACTTTTGATATTTCTATCTTGGATTTAGGAGATGGTGTATTTGAAGTAAAATCAACCAATGGTGATACACATTTGGGTGGTGATGATTTTGATAAAGTGATCATGGACTTTTTAGCAGATGAGTTTAAAAAACAAGAAGCAATTGATTTAAGAAAAGATCCAATGGCTTTACAAAGATTAAAAGAAGCTGCTGAAAAAGCGAAAGTTGAATTAAGTTCTTCTTCTGAAACTGAAATCAATTTACCATATATCACTGCCGTGGATGGTGTTCCTAAGCATTTAGTGTTAAAGTTATCAAGAGCAAAATTTGAATCTTTAGCAGATAATTTATTTGCAAGATGTTTGAAGCCTTGTGAAGCTGCATTAAAAGATGCTGGTTATGCAACCTCTCAAATTGATGAAGTCATATTAGTAGGAGGTTCTTCAAGAATTCCTAAAGTACAGGAGTTGGTTGAAAAATTCTTTGGAAAAAAACCAAACCGTTCTGTAAACCCGGATGAAGTGGTTGCGATAGGTGCTGGTATCCAAGGTGGTGTTTTAACTGGAGATGTAAAAGATGTATTGTTATTAGATGTAACACCATTGAACTTAGGTATTGAAACAATGGGTGGTGTGATGACAACGATGATTTCTTCAAACACAACTATTCCAACTAAAAAGACCGAAGTATATTCAACAGCGAGTGACAATCAACCAGGCGTTCAAATTCATGTAATTCAAGGGGAGCGTCCAATGGCTGCGCAAAATAAAAGTTTGGGTATGTTTAACTTGGATGGTATTCCACCAGCACCAAGAGGCGTTCCTCAAATTGAAGTAACTTTTGACATTGATGCAAACGGTATCTTAAACGTAAGCGCAAAAGATAAAGGCACTGGTAAAGAACAAAAAATCAGAATTGAAGCGGGTAGTGGTTTAACTAAGGAAGAAATTGAAAAAATGAAAGCCGAAGCAAAAGCCAACGAAGCAAGCGATAAAATTGAAAAAGAAAGAGTTGAAAAATTAAATGAAGCGGATAGCTTAATTTTTCAAACAGAAAAACAATTGAAGGAATTTGGCGACAAAATCCCTGCTGATAAAAAAGCACCAATTGAAACTGCTTTAGAAACATTAAAAGTTGCACATCAAGCGCAGGATATCACACAAGTAGAAGCTGCTTTGGCTGCAATGAATACTGCATGGACTGCTGCAAGTGAAGATATTTATAAAGCACAAGCTGCTGGCGCTGGTGGACCTGAAGCAGGAGCTGCTGAAGGCGGTCAAGCAAATGGTGGTGCAAGCAACGATACTGTGGAAGATGCACAGTTTGAGGAAGTGAAATAAACGACTTTCTTTATACAAGATTAGTCGTGGAATAATATGTTTAAGTTAAGCCCTTTCAGTTAAAACTGGAAGGGCTTTTCGATTCATATATATTGTTGTACTTTCGCGCCACATTATTCATATATGAAGCGAATTGAAAGACATCGAGCGATTTTAGGGGTGGACGATAAGGCTACCTTAAGTGACTTAAAAAAAGTATATCGTAAAATTATGATGGAATGGCATCCTGATAAATTTCAGGATAGTGAGGATGCTAAAAAAGAAGCAGAAGTAAAGTCGGCCAAACTAATCGCCTCCTACCATTTTTTGGTGAGTGTACATAAAGAAACGCATGAAGCTACCTTTGCGGAATACACTAAAACAATTTCCGAAGCCAGTATGGATGATTTTGAATTTAAGTCTGAAATTTTGAGGGTCGTTTTTTCAGATGGTAATGAATATGAGTATTACGGAGTGCCTAAAGCGATTTATGTAAAATTGGTCAATTCAGATACCCCAGATCGTTTTGCAAGACGACACATCTACGAAAATTATTTGTATCGCAGTACCAGCAAAATTGTTGGGGGGAATTAGATTTTTGCGGTTGTTTTCATTAACATTTTGATGATTTTTTTCCGTTTTTTATAACTGAGTAGGCAGTTATTTTAGTAGTTTTACATCTCATACTATTTAAAAAATATACCTATGGAAAACAATACAAATAATTCAGGTGAGGCTAAATGTCCTTATAAAGGGCCTGCTGCAGTTGCGGGCAAACAATCTAGTGCAGGAACTGGTACAAGAAATCAGGACTGGTGGCCAAATCAATTAAAATTAAATATTCTTCGTCAACATTCTACTTTGTCCAATCCTATGGACAGCTCTTTTAATTATGCGAAAGAATTTGCATCCTTAGATCTAAAAGCAGTAAAAAAAGACATCGTTGACTTAATGACCAATTCACAAGAATGGTGGCCTGCAGATTATGGTCATTATGGCCCATTCTTTATTCGTATGGCTTGGCATAGTGCAGGAACTTATCGTACCACTGATGGTCGCGGTGGTGGTGGTGCTGGTATGCTAAGATTTGCGCCATTAAACAGTTGGCCTGATAATACCAATTTAGATAAAGCGCGTTTATTATTATGGCCGATCAAAAAGAAGTATGGTCAAAAGTTATCTTGGGCTGATTTAATGATACTTACAGGTAACTGTGCATTGGAATCTATGGGTTTCAAAACTTTTGGTTTTGCTGGTGGAAGAGCAGATGTATGGGAGCCACAAGAAGATGTGTATTGGGGTAATGAAAGAGAGTGGTTAGGAGATAAAAGATATACGGGCGATCGTGATTTAGAAAATCCATTGGCTGCGGTGCAAATGGGTTTAATTTATGTGAACCCAGAAGGACCAAATGGCAATCCTGATCCTATCGCATCAGCACGTGATATTAGAGAAACTTTTGCGCGAATGGCAATGAATGATGAAGAAACAGTTGCATTAATAGCAGGTGGACATACATTTGGAAAAACACATGGCGCGGCAGATCCTGGTAAATATGTAAGCAAAGAACCTGCTGCTGCAAGTGTTGAAGAACAAGGTACGGGTTGGAAAAATACCTATGGAACAGGTAACGCACAATATACGATTACATCAGGTTTAGAAGGTGCATGGACAACCACGCCTACAAAATGGAGTAATAATTATTTTGATAATCTTTTTGGATTTGAGTGGGAGTTAACAAAAAGTCCAGCGGGTGCAAATCAGTGGAAGCCAAAAGCGGGTGGGGGTGCAGGTACTGTACCAGATGCACATGATCCAGCTATCACACATGCGCCAACCATGTTAACTACTGATATCGCATTAAGAGTGGATCCAGCTTATGGAAAAGTTTCAAAAAGATTTCATGAAAATCCAGATCAATTTGCAGATGCATTTGCAAGAGCATGGTTTAAATTAACGCATCGTGATATGGGCCCGCGTTCTCGTTATGTAGGCGCTGAAGTTCCTGCAGAAGTTTTAATATGGCAGGATCCAATACCCGCAGTTACACATAAATTAATTGATGCTAATGATATTGCAGCATTAAAAACAACAATTATTGCTTCTGGATTATCAGTGAGTGAATTAGTGGCAACGGCATGGGCTTCTGCTTCCTCATTCCGTGGTTCAGATAAGCGAGGTGGTGCAAATGGTGCACGTATTCGTTTAGCGCCTCAAAAATATTGGGCAGCAAATAATCCTGCACAATTATCAAAAGTATTAGATGCTTTGGAAGCTATTCAAACTGCATTTAATAGTACAAATACAGAAAAGCAAGTATCCATTGCTGACTTAATCGTTTTAGCAGGTGCTGCCGCGATTGAAAAAGCGGCGAAGGATGGCGGACATGAAATTAAAGTTCCTTTCAACCCAGGTCGTGCTGATGCATCACAGGCCGAAACAGATGTTGAATCATTTGGCGTGTTAGAACCTATTGCTGATGGATTTCGTAACTATATCAAACCACGTACTTTAATATCTCCTGAAGAAATGTTGATTGATAAAGCACAATTATTAAATTTAACAACGCCTGAATTAACAGTGCTTGTTGGCGGATTACGTGTATTGCATACCAATTTTGATGGATCAAATCATGGCGTGTTCACAAACCAGCCTGGTGTATTAACCAATGATTTCTTTGCGCATTTAATTGACTATTCAACCACTTGGAAAGCGACAGATGCACACCAATATATTTTCGAAGGAAGTGATCGTGCAACAGGAAAAGTAAAATGGACAGGTACAAGAGTAGATCTAATATTTGGCTCTAACTCTGAATTACGTGCATTAGCTGAAGTATATGCATGTGATGATGCTAAAGAAAAATTCCTGCATGACTTTGTTGCAGCTTGGACGAAAGTGATGAACTTAGATCGCTTTGATTTAGTATAAAATAATATTCTTATATATAAAAGCCTTCTCAATTCAATTTGAGAGGGCTTTTTTTATGCCTATTAATAACAAAAGCGTAGTGTTTTTAAATGTATTTTACATAAATTGCTAACTCAAAATAATGAATATGGGATATCATCCAAACTTTAGAATGAATGTGTTGTCTTTCCTTAAATTCGGAATTGCAATTTTGGCAATTTTAATTAACCTGAACCTACCTGCACAAACTAAGCTCGATTTAACTACAATGAACGAGTTTAATAAGCCTACCGCTAATTGGCATATTGCGGGAAGTGTTTATGCTGATATTAACAAGAGTCATCATATTAGCTTTACGCCAGGCACTGGCATACTCGTTAATATACCTGATTCAGCTGCACATAAGGATTTATTTACCAATTTTAAACATGGGGATATTGACCTTGAATTAGATTGTATGATGGCGAAGGAATCTAATTCAGGTATTTATTTACAAGGCAGGTATGAAATACAATTATTAGATAGTTGGGGCGTCATTAAACCTAGGTCAACTGATATGGGTGGTATTTATGAACGTAACGATAGTAAAAGACCCGAAGGACAAAGAGTATTTGATGGTCGTGCCCCAAGACAAAATGTAAGTAAAGCGCCTGGTTTATGGCAGCATTATAAAATTTCATTTCAAGCACCTCGATTTGTGAATGGTGTAAAAACAGAAAATGCAAGAATTTTAAAAGTGGAATTAAACGGTGTAGTGATTCAAGAAAATATTGAATTATCAGGACCTACCGCAGGTTCAATTTCAAGGAATGAAATAGCGGAAGATGCATTAAGAATACAAGGTGATCATGGTCAAGTTGCATTTAAGAATATTGTAGTGACTAAATTCCCTGATCAAAAGCCATCTTTATCTGAAATGAGTGTAAATATATTTCAAGGAAGATTTGAAAAGGAGCCTGATGTATCTAAGTTGAAACCGATGATGCAAAAAACAATTCCAAACATTACGGTGAATATGGAGGGAATACCTAAAAACTTTTATTTATCACAGTATAAAGGAAAGTTAATCGTACCTGAAACAGGGGAGTTTACTTTAAATTTTGTTTCAAAAGGAGGTCCAGCGACAATCAAAATTAACAATAAAGTTATTTTTCCTTATGACCGTAAAGGAGGAAAAACAACAATCAAATTACAAAAAGGGGAATATCCATTTGAATTAATATTATCTAAATATTATGCATCTGAAGTTGCGACCATCTCCTTGAAATTAAGTGCAAGTAATTTAAGAGAATATGTAATTAGCGATCCTAAAGTATTACAATTAAGTACTAAGGATCCAGTTTTGGTGGAAGCAAAGGAAAATACAATTCTTAGAAGCTTTATGGATTTGCCGGGAAGCAAGCGTGTTACGCATGCGGTAAATGTGGGTACTGCTGAAAAAGTAAATTACACGTACGATTTAAATACAGGAATGGTGATACAAGTTTGGCGCGGTGATTTTTTAGATGCAAGTCCTATGTGGATTGATAGAGGAGATGGATCATCTAAACCATTAGGAGCTGTACAATATTTTGGCACACCTACTTTAGCCATTAATAAATTAGCCAATCCAACTGCTGCATGGGTTTCAGATACAACGGGTACAGGCTTTATTTCAAAAGGATACGTGTTGGATGAATTAGATCGCCCTTCATTTAAATACAATATGTATGGAAATTCAGTGACGGATATTACCAGGATGTTGGAGAATAGACAAGGTGTTCAAAGAACCATCCTTTTAAAAAATGCTGCAGAGCAAATGTATGTAAGAATAGCATCAGCCAATGTCATTGATGAGGTTTCTGCTGGCTTTTATATCATGGACGATCATGCTTATTATTTAAAGTTAGATGATATTGGAACTGCAAAACCAGTTATTAGAACTCAAAATGGCAAAAAGGAATTAATCCTGCCGATTCAAAATAAAATCACTTATTCAATATTATTTTAAGCATATCATTTATGAAATCAAATCAATATAAAAAGTCAATGCGTTCAATAAATTATATACTTTTTTTGTTTGTTGCTATTTTAGGTATGCAAACAAATAGTTATGCGCAAGAGTCGCCAAAGGAGGAAGATTTTTTCAAAATCAATAAACTAAGATCTCCAGAAGGCACTTTATTAGAAGTGGGGGGATTATGTACCATGCCTGATGGCAATTTAGCGATTGCTACAAGAAGAGGGGATGTATATATTGTCGAAAATCCGACAAGTCCCAGACCTTATTTTAGAAAATTTGCTTCAGGCTTACATGAGTTGTTAGGTATTGCATACAAAAATGGTTCCTTATATGTAGCACAAAGAGGAGAATTAACTCGCTTGCAAGATGCGAATATGGACGGTAAGGCAGATATTTTTGAAACTATTTATGCATGGCCTTTATCAGGTAATTACCATGAATATAGTTATGGGCCAAAGATTGCACCTGATGGTTCTTTTTATGTGACATTAAATTTAGGTTTTGGAGATGTATGGTGGTCAGGTACCAGCTTTGTTCCATGGAGAGGATGGGCGCTACATATTTTTGAAGATGGTAGAATGGAACCCTGGGCAACAGGTCTTCGATCTCCTTGTGGCATAAGCATGATTGATGGTGAATTATTTTATACCGATAACCAAGGGGATTGGGTGGGATCAGGTAGTATCATGCCAATAAAAAAAGGCGCTTTTTTAGGTAACCCTGGAGGACTTGTTTGGACCAACATGCCCAACTCGCCTTTGAAATTAAATCAGGAGGCTATTTTTAGCAAAGTAAATCCAAGAATTGAATTTGGAGAAGATGGTAGAAGAGCGAAGCCGGAGAATATTGAAAAAGAATCATACAAAACATTAGCAGATATTAAAAAAGAGGTACCAGAATTACAAATGCCAGCGGTATGGTTGCCACATGGGGTATTGGGAATTTCAAATTCTGAAATTGTTAAAATACCCAAAGGTGTTTTTGGTCCTTTTGAAGAACAATTATTAGTAGGTGACCAAGGACAAAGTAAAATATCTCGTGTATTCATGGAAAAAGTGAAAGGAGAATTACAGGGCTGTGCTTGGGATTTCAGAAGTGGATTTCAATCTGGCGTATTGCGTATGTCTTGGGCAAATGATGGCTCCTTATTTGTAGGAGAAACCAATAGAGGATGGGGATCGGCAGGGGAAGCGAATGAAGGAATGCAAAGATTGTATTGGAACTCATTCATGCCTTTTGAAATGAAAACAGTAAAAGCAATGCCGGATGGTTTTGAAATAGAATTTACGAAACCGATAGATAAGAAAAAAGCAACCAACTTATCTTCCTATTTGGTAGAGAGTTTTAATTATAAGTATACGCCAGTATATGGTAGTCCTCCCATGAATTTAAAAAAATGTCCTGTGAAAGGTGTGAAAGTTTCTGAAGATGGGTTAACCGTGCGAATTATTGTGGGTGATTTAAAACAATATTATATTCATAAAATTTCATTAGATGGTATCAGGGATCAGGATAGTTCTTATTCGCTAGTGCATTCAACAGCTTATTATACGTTGAATAATATTCCTGATGGCCCTAGTTTATCATTAAAAGAAGTGAGTACTAAAAATGTTTCCACCGCGACAGCGGCTGTTGCAAAAGTAAAAGCAGGTGAAGTAATGACGTATGAGCAAGTTAAACCATTACTGATTCGCAATACTTGTGTAGCATGTCACAACCCGAATAAAAAATTAGTAGGGCCAGGTTTTAATGAAATAGCAAAAAGAAAATATTCAGTGGATAAGATTTTACAATTGATTAAAATTCCACAGCCACAAAATTGGCCTGAGTATGCAACACCAATGGCGCCGATGCCACAAGTGTCTGAAGCTGATGCACGTAAAATTGCAACTTGGATAAATTCATTAGATAAATAGTGAAGGGATTCAACAACATATTTAAAATGCAACCATATATAGTTTATGTGGTTGCATTTTTTGTGTTATGTATTTCATGTACTAAGTCGGTGGGAACTGATGTAAATATTATTATACCTAATCCAATTAATATAAATAGTGATTCCCTCAATTATTTGGCATTGGGAGATTCTTATACGATTGGCACTTCTATTGATATTTTGGATGGCTATCCTAATCAAACTTTTCAATTATTAAAAGGAGCAAGACTCAAAATGAGTTCCCTTCAAATCATTGCTAAAAATGGATGGACAGCGGATGATTTAAAAAATGGGTTAGCAAACGCCGATAAAAAAGTGGCGTATCAAATTGTGACTATCTTAATTGGGGTGAATAATCAATACCAAGGTAAACCAATGAGTGAATATGAGCCTGCGTTTTTATCCCTTCTAAAATCAGCAATTGCCTTAACAGGTAATAAACCAAAAAGAGTTTTTATATTGAGTATTCCTGATTGGGGAATTACGCCATTTGCTTCGGGAAGAGACCGAAACGTGATTGCAAATGAGATTGATAAATACAATGCAGTTTGTGAAAATTACGCGAAAGCCTACGGCGCTAATTTTATTAATATCACAGATGGGTATCGTGTGGATGGATTTAAAACTGATTATTTAGCGGTGGATGGATTACATCCTTCTAAATTAGAATATACCAAGTGGGCGATTAAGTTAACCCAACAAATAGTGAATGTATTTGCAGCGGGTGGGTAAGCTTTAATTCAAGACTGCCGGCTTCATTTCATTACGCCTTCTTCATAAATTTTAATTTACCTTTTCTTTCAGGACTGTCGTTTTTCGCTTTACTCAAAACGTCTTCCTAAATGGCGGGCTTACCCAAAGCCAATATCCATTCAGGACTGCCGGCTTCATTTCATTACGCCGTCTTCCTCAACTTCTACGAGGGGCGTACCCAAACCCTTTCAACAAAGCACTTCGTGATTTGTTGTGTTTTTTAATTTTCAACAACTTGCGTGAGCAAGCTCCCGACGTTGTCTTAAATTAAAAAACCCTGTCCCGATAAATCGTGACAGGGTTTGTGCCCTTCGCGGGGATGAGTTCGATTGAAATAGAAGCTGAATTGGTAGAACTTAAGCAAAAAATGGTTGTTTATAAAACGCGTTGTAAACGATGAAAATTGGTATGGATATATTATATTTTTTATTTATAATTTTTGATTGTCTCTTTTAATTTTAATTTATAAGTTTTCCCAATTGGTAATTTATTTTTAAGAATATGAACAGTTTCCTTCTCAATCTTATTTATGTGTTTTAGTGAAACTATATATGACTTATGGATACGTACGAAATTATAAATGTTCAATTGACTTTCTATCTTCTTTAAATTTTCTAGAATAGTATATTTATTTTTTGTTGTATGGATCGCAATGTAGTTCCTCATTCCTTCAATGAATATGATGTCACTAATTTTCAATTTGAAGGTTGTATAACTCGATTTTACAAATAAAAAATCATCGATTTCGGGAAGAATTTCTAATTTTTCTTGAATTGGTAATTGAATCAAATTATGAATTATAAGTTTAGCTTTATTAATTGCTCTTTCAAACCTTTCAAAGGGGATGGGTTTTACTAAGTAATCAATTATGTCTAGATCAAATGCTTGTAATCCAAAATTTGGATATGCTGTCGTTAATATTATTTGTAAATTTTTGTTGGAAATTCTTTTTGCTAAATCTAATCCATTTAGTTTACTCATTTGGATATCTAAAAAAATTAAATCAATTTGATGATTAAATATATAATCTAATGCAATTATTGGATCTGTAAAAGTATTTACAAGGTTGACATCACTTATTTTATTTGAAAATTCTGTGATAATTCCAAGCGCATTTTTCTCGTCATCTATTGCAATAGTATTTATCATCAATTGTATTGTATAATTAGTTTAGCAAAAAAATGATTATTGTTATTTGTTAAAATCATCTTATGTTTATTTGGATATAACAATTGTAATCTTTGTTTCAGGTTTTCAAGGCCTATTCCACTTGTTTTATCTTTAGAAAAACTTTCTCCTATTGTATTTTCTACTGTATAAGTTAATTTATCGTCAGATAAGATTAGTCCAATTTTGATTGGATCACTGATTGTTTCTGTCGAGCCGTGCTTAAATGCATTTTCAATAAATGTTAATAACAGCATGGGGGGTATTTTTAATTTACAGTTTTGTATATCTTCTTGAACATTAAAATGCACTATTGCATCTGAAAATCCGAGCTTGTGAAGTTCAATAAACTTTTTTAGATAACCTACTTCATTTTGAATTTCTGTTAAATCTTCTTTTTCATCCAAGACATAGCGAAGTAATTCTGATAATTGTATCAGCGATTTTGCTGTTTTATCTGATTTTATTAGCGATAAATAATATATATTATTGATTATATTAAATAAAAAGTGTGGGTTTAATTGATAGCGGAGTGACTTAAGGTCTGATTTTAATTTTTCGGTTTCTAATTTATTTTTTATTCTATCAATAATTATCCAATCAATAAAAAAACGATATACATATGCAATTCCTATAAAAGATAACCCTCTTGTTAGTCCTCTTGAAATAATATCATATATATTTCCAGGTACGTATATTCCATTTTTATACTCGTAATATTCATATTGGTAGAGGAAAGTATTGTAATAATATCTGATAATTACATATAATGTTAATAAGAATATATTTGAAATTAAAAGAGCAATATATTTCTTCTTTAAAAAAAACTTTGGAATCGACCAAATCATAGTAAAATAGCACAATAATAGTCCTGTCCATGAATAAGTTACATAAAAGGTGTATCTGTTAAAAAGAGAATCTTCTGAATGTCCTGCCGTTAAAATATAAAGTGCAATTCCAGCATGCCAAACTAATATTGTTAGTACGAGATTTTTCCAACTAGGTTTAATAAAATATTCAATGTTCATTCAAAAAATTTAGTATGTGTTTGCTCTGAAAATTAATTTAATTATTACATCAAAGTACAAAATAGTTAATTTTTAGATTTTTTTTAGTTATTCCGATACTTTATGTCTTGTTTGTACATGAAAAATACGTGTTTGTGTAAAATATACACCCTTTTTTAGGACTTGGTATAATTTTGAATCTTATCTAATCAGATTTTTTATCTATGCGGAACTTGTATATTACTGTTTTTCTTTCTATTTGTACAATATTTTCCGCCCAGGCTCAAACAGGCAGTGGCTGGCAAGATATACCTACTGGTAATGTCCATGTGTCGCCCATAAATTTCAAAGACAAAGACGGCAAATTATTTTATATCTCAGGCCAACGTGTGTACGAGGTGGTATTTGGCACTAACGCAATTTCTAGTGTTTTATCAGGATACCCAGATATTGCCGGTACTAATAATGAGGAAACTACTCGTATTTTTCCCATTAGCGCTACTTTTGATGCTCAAGGGGCCTTGTATGTTTTATACAGAACACACACAGCAAATTATTCAACAATTACATCTAATTCCACCCTTAATGTTATAATTTTTGAAAGTGATAAGTCCTTACGAACCAATCGTGTAATTATTCCGGCACTAAAAACGGCAGGTAGATCAGATAAATATTTACCAAGTACAGCGCTGGTTACTACTACTTCAGGTGTCAAACTCTTTTTGAAAGAAGAGAATACTATTGTTCAATACAGTGGTGACAAATTTGAAACTAAGACAACTATTTTTACAGGATCTTTTGGTGAATTTTTCGCAGAAAATCTTAGAGAACCCAATAATACACCACTCACAGAAACACATTTTTTTCTTTCCGATGATGGTGTTGCTGGTAACCTAACGATGCGAATATTGGCGAACAATGGAAATGCATTAGGATCCCCTGTTTCAATAAAAAGTAGTGGGTTTACGGGTTCTGGCTTTAAGCTATTCCGGTCAATACACGGTAGTAGCGGTGATAATAAATTGTGGTTAACCTACCATGAAAGTTCTCCTAGGCAAATCATCAATTTCGATGGAGATCTAACCAGTAACAACCCCTTTAGCAAATGTTGTGCCGCTCCGATTAAAGGTCTTGTCATTAGTAAATCAGGTAGCACTTATGATTTTAAGGATATACCCGCAGGCATTACTTCCTCTAAAAACTACTTTGCGGAACTTGATAAGTACGATAGACTTTGGATGATGGGGGGGTTATGGTACAGCACTGGAGGAGGACCAAATGTTACCAACAATACAAAATTGTTATACTACAGTGGAAGTAGCTGGAAACGATTTAGGAATTACTCAGCGGGTAACAGCCAAAACTATTTTGGAGCTCCCGAAGCCACACCAAACTTCGCTTTTTGGTCGGAGCCCAATGGTTCATATGGTTTTGAAAAAAGTGAAGCATTTTCAGTATTTACTAATAGCAACAAAGAAGTTTTTTTCTCTAACGGTTCAAAAACAAGACAATTTAATTACGGTGGTGGTGTAGAAATTTTTACAACTCAACTTGTCAATCCACATTCCCCAACTTGGTATGGTCCAAATAATGTAGGAAAATTCAAAAATGAAATCATTGCCAAAGTTACCTTATCAGATCCAATTGTTCTGCCAAGTTCATTTGCAACAGCCCCTTCTATCAAGTTAAGTACAGGCACCTCTAGTGTCACTGCAGTATTTCTTGATCCAGCTACAAACGCAGATCTGTATACTGGATTCACTTCTGATCGTTTGACAGAGCAACTTTTTTTTAAAGCAACAGTATTAGCTGGAAACGATGATTTTGGAGTGCCTAATACTATTGGAGGATATGACATAATCCATAAATATGGACCATCTGTACAGGCGGGAAACGTCTTTCATTTAAGGTTAGGGCAAAAAGGCCAAACTGGGGTTGAAAATTTCACCCAACTTGAGGCTGGATTTAATCGAAATGTAAAGTTTGGTAATTTTCCAGGATCATGGTATAGGAGTTCTTTGTCCTATTACATCGATATTGATAGGCCCAGAATTACAAGTGTTAGGGTAGCAAGGCCGGTAGAGTGTAAATATTTTGATGCTTACAATAACCCATGCACCGCAGGAACTGTAGGGTGCATGTTGACATGTCAAGATGTACGTGGGAATACTCTTATTCCTGGAGATAAAATAGCGATTAGGATAGATTTTGATCAACAAGTAAAGCTTGCAGCAAATGGTACTTTTACTGCAACATTAAATATAGGAAATTTTAGTGTGGACGGATTGACCCACACCACATCAACAACCTTAACAGGTACAACAGCCAATTTTACTCAGTCAGCTATTGGAAATGGATGGCAACTTATCTATACAATACAAGAACGAGATTTTGTTTTAGGCGGAGGAAATATAGCGCTTACTAGTTTTAGCATGAGCGAAGAGTCAGTCTTAGATTTTTATCATGAGGCAAAAATTGATCTTTATAATATTAGCTCATTACAAAGTCATACTTCTAATTTAATAATTAGACCCGATGTTCCTAAAATCATTAATCTCACCGCTGCTTCAGGAAATGATGGCACTTACCCAACTTCTGGTGCCACAATTATTCCTCAATTTAAATTTAATTACCCCTTACAAATTAGATTGAAGAATGGATTTACTCCATCCTCAGCCTATTATGAAATCACCTACGATAATGGATTTACTCAAAGGCATTATTGGGGCGGGCGTTTTATAGGCGCATTTGATGTGCGCCCCGGTACCTATTTAGCTTCAACTTACGAAACCGTTGATCGTTGGGGAATCAATACCAATTATGTTCAGCAATACAAAGCAACAGGGGATACAAGGGATTTAACTATTTCCACCATCAAGTTTGTGGGCCTTGAAGCTATTGATCCAGGAAATAGTGGTAATTCACTTTCCATGACAAACGATGGATTTATTACCATAAAGGGGAGTCATGTAAAGATTGAGAATGGATCTGGAGGTACAGGTACGACTAACCAATACAAACGTGTATCTGCGCCTATTACAAGTTTTGCGGATAATAAAGCCATAGTGCAACAAGGAGGAGCCTTGCCTACCATTACTTCTGTAACGGGAACCAATGGTACTTATACGTCGGGGACAATTACACTTACTGTAACTACCTCAGAATCTGTTGCCATATCGGGAACAAATTCACCCACACTTGTTTTAAATGTAAAAAACAGTTCGGGTACTCAAACAAAAACAGCGGTCTATATAGGTTCTGATGATCTTAGACCTTATGCAAGTGCTACTTCTTCAAATGCTACACGCTACCTAAATTTTTTGTTGACGGTAGATGATGGTGACTACACGAATGGAAAATTAGATGCAGTTGCCCTAGAACTGCCTAACGGAACAACCATCACAGATGGAACAAATAATTTAGCGCTCTCCATTCCTACAAGTGGGAATCTGGCTGCCCAAAGCGCCATATACATAGACAAGTCTGGTCCTGTTATTACAGCGATAACACTAAATCCTACAAATACAACTGCTACGCTTCAGTTTAATGAAGCGCTACTTTCTACACAAACACTTACTCCAAACAGCTTTACCTTATCCATTACTTCTGGGACTGTATCATTAACATCAAATGTATCTACCAGTGCGACCATCTCGGGAACAACTGTTATTGTAGGCTTGCCTGCCCTGACAGGTACAGTATTAGGAACAGAACAAATTCAAATTACCCCGCCGTCTACACTTGTAGATTCAAGAAATTTCTCCTACACCGAGACTTCATTAGTAAGAGGCACATTATCGGATCAAACGGCACCCGCTGCTCCAACAATTGATTTAGAGGATGCTTCTGACACCGGTACAAGCAACACCGATAATATCACCAAGGATAATACGCCTACGTTAACTGTAACTGGCGGAGCAGCTAATTATACTGTCCAATTTACCCTAACTAATACGACCACTTCCACTACGCTAAGCCCAAGCTTTTCAGTTAATTCAAGCACTTCATCGGTTACCTTCTCGGAATTAAATGATGGCGTATATACCGTTTCTGCAGTACTTGTCGATCCATCCGGAAACACTTCCGCTTCTTCGTCGACATTAACCTTGACGATTGATTCTACTGCTCCTTCAAATCAAGATGCGGTAATTCCTGCAACATTCTATACAATTCAATCTGGGTCTGTTTCAGCTACTGTAGTTTCCTCAGGAGATATCACCAATCGAATTTGGGTAGCTCCAGCAGGCACAGCTGTTTTTTCAGCTACTGCTACATCAACCCTCAATACGGATGGAACTACTACTACTGTCGAAGTGCCGTCTGCAGAGGGAGAGTACAAGGTATATGTAGAAGATGCAGCAGGTAATGTATCGGCAGCAAGCAACGCTTTAATCGTTAGGGATTTAACACTCCCAAGTATTTTGTCCGTTACTTCAACGACAGCCAATGGGGATTATAAAAGCGGATCAAACGTAAACTTGACTCTTACCTTTACTGAATCTGTAGTATTGTCCGGCACGCTTTCAATTACCTTAAATTCTGGCGCACAAGTGTCAGTTTCGAGTTTGACAAGCTCAAATACAATAAGTACCACCTATACTGTAGGAGGCACTGACCAGACAAATGACTTATCCATTTCAAGTATAACAGTTACTGCTGGAACTTTAAGCGATATAGCTGGAAATACACTATCACAAAGTGGAACTGTTAGCATTACCGCTGGGGCTAATCTAGCAGATAATAAAGCGATCAAAATTGATAATTCAGCACCTACGCTCACAACAGTTACTGCAACCCCTACGGGTGGTACCTACAAGGAAGGGGATGTAATTAAGGTTATTCTAGGCTTCGATGACATAGTCACTTTAAGTGGAAGTGGCACGATCAGTGTGACTCTTAATTCTGGTGCAAGCATTACTGCAAATTCGTTAACATCAAGTAATACTTTATCAATTGATTACAAGGTTAAAAGTACTGATTTTATTGAGAATGAATCAAAATTGGATTTAACAGGGGTAACCCTTACAGGTACTTTAACGAACGCGGCTGGATTGGAAACAAGTTCTCTAGTAAGTACTTCAATAGTGTCGAATATTTCTAGTAACACGGCTGTATACATTGATAACAGTCCGCCTGTCATATCGCTGACTAGCTCAGGCCCGGTAAATAACCGGTCTTCAGTAAATTATTCGACTAATGAGTCAGTAGGGACTGTGTACATGGTACTAGCTAGCAAAACAATCACCAATACATCACACATCACTTCGCTTCCAGATCGGGAATACAATCAGGTGACGGTAAATGCGGGTACAGGAACGATTTCTACTACGGAGTTAGTGGAGGGTACGTATAAAT